>OIBN01000024.1_pt1 | contig 117027 bp, 98 predicted proteins | sample 1581031 | NCBI WGS metagenome assembly OIBN01 (sample SAMEA3882531, study PRJEB24775) | human gut metagenome | biome: human-associated habitat; feature: intestine environment; material: feces | place: Netherlands | collected 2009/2010
TTTATAGAGTATCCCCGCGAGGAGTTTTCCTTGCGGGGATACTTTTTTTTGCCCAATGGGCTTATTGGGCTGATAAGGCCAGTGAGCCTAATAAGCCTAATGGGACCCAATAAATCAGGTAGGCCAAATAAGCCTAATATGTCTAATAGGCCGGATGGGGCTAATGTGAAGGGCTGTCGTGGATCAATTGGGGCTATAATCAATATTTCTTGTTGTGGTGCTTGTAGATTTAGCGTTTAATTTGTATTTTTGCGAAAAGGCTACTTGATATGGAAAAGGGAAGATACGTCTGTCATGTGATGAAGGCTATAAGGAAAGCTGTTGCTGACGCTAATGGCATTAGTTATGAGCCGGCGAAGTGTACTTATGTCGGTGAATGTAACGGCACTTGTCCGGCTTGTGATGCTGAATTGGCTGGCCTTGAACGTGAACTGGCGTTGAGGAGGATGGCAGGAAAGGTTGTTACTGTGGCTGGAATTGCTTTGGGTACGGTGGCTTTGTCGTCTTGTAGTAGCGAAAATCTTGTGCCTGAGGCGATTGATAATAAAACCGAAGCTGTCGGACATAATTCCGAGGTTTTTGGTGCTATTGATGAGGAGTCTCCGATTTTTCCCGGTGGCCAGGCTGCCATGATGAAGTATATTGAGCAGAATATCAGGTATCCGGATACTGTAAACCGTGTTGAGGGACGTGTCGTAGTTTCTTTTGTTGTAGATGAAGATGGAACATTGAAAGACGTTAAAGTGGTAAGAAGTCTTGCTCCTGAGTATGATGAAGAGGCGTTGCGACTCGTGCGGAATATGCCAAAATGGAAGCCAGGACGCTTAAGAGGGCGTTGTGTCAAGGTTCGATATATTTTGCCGGTGAAGTTTAAGTCTGAGTAGACAACTGTCTTTGTTTTAATGTGTTAGCTTAGAAGAAAATATGAAAGGCGGTCTTTTGCAGTGCGAAAGGCCGCCTTTTAGCGTTCAATATGTCGTCTTTTACAATACGAAAGACGGCATTTCTGAAACCTAAATGTAGACTGGCGCGTTCATCCCGCCAGTTCTATGCGGAACGTTGTGCCCTTGCCTATTTCGGAGCTTTTCACGAATATGCGTCCTTTATGGTATTCCTCGACTATTCGTTTGGCAAGTGACAGTCCCAGTCCCCAGCCCCGTTTCTTCGTTGTGAAGCCCGGCTTGAATACGTTTCCAATGTCTTTTTTTCTTATGCCCTTGCCCGTGTCGCTTACTTCTATTACCACCTTGTCTGCCGTCCGCGCCATGGCGAGCGTTATTGTGCCGCTGCCCTCCATTGCGTCAACGGCGTTCTTGCAGAGGTTTTCTATTACCCACTCGAACAGCGAGGCGTTAATCTTTACGGTAATGTCATTGTCCGGAAAGTCTTTTATGAAAGTAACCTTAGACGATGTGCGGCGGTCCATGTAGACGATTACGTGCTCCATCACCGTTTTCAGGCTTGCCGGAACCGGCTCGGGCAGTGAACCTATTTTCGAGAATCTGTCTGCTATCAGCTCCAGGCGCTTCACGTCCTTGTCCATTTCGGGTATCAGCTCGTCGTCGGGATAGTTCTCCTTCAGTATTTCCGTCCATGCCATGAGGCTTGATATAGGCGTTCCGAGCTGGTGCGCGGTCTCCTTCGACAGTCCCACCCACACTTTGTTCTGTTCGGCTTTCTTTGATGTTAGCAGTGCGAATATCGCCACAACGACAAACAGCATGACCACTCCGAGCTGTATGTACGGGTAGGCCGCCAGGCGCTTCAGCATAACCGAGTCGTCGTAACATACGTTGATGTATCCGTCGCGTGCGTTTTCGCCCAGCGTAATCCTTATTTCCTTGCCCTCGTCGCTTAGCCTCCGGCTCAATGTCGAGGCGTATTCCATGCTGTCGGCAAAGGTCTCTCCGTGCAGGTTTACGTTCCTGAAGGTTTGTACGTTGCCGCTTGCGTCGGTCACGATTACGGGTATCGTGTTGTTTTCGTTGATGACTTTCAGCACGAGGTTAAGGTCGGTGTTGTCGTCAGCTATGTTAAGCGAGCGCATGGCCTCTGCCCACACTTCCATCTTGTTGTGTTCCTCGTCCGCCAGCTCGCGTACAAGCGAGTTGGATACAACGAGCGAAACCACGGCTATAGCCACTGCCGCTACGACGAGAAATATCTTGACGTGCCGTATCCTGTCTGTCCATTCCATATATTTACCATAACGTATAACTTCCTATAATATTGTTTTTTAGTCAACAAGTAGACAAGTGACGAGCAGATATGTTTAGTAGACAAGCAGACGAGGGACGAGCAGACAAGGAGATTTGCCATGCAGGAATATAGGTAAGAATAAAAATCTAAGGATCTAGTCAAATCTCCTTGTCTGCTCGTCCCTCGTCTGCTTGTCTACTAATAAATCCCTGCTTGTCTACTAAACATATCTCCTCGTCTGCTTGTTGACTAAAAAGAAACTTATTGTCCGTTAAAACTTACCTTTTTAGTTTTTATTAACCGTCAAACTATTGCGTATTACTAAAATATTTAGTTTATTTGCATCGTGAACCAGAAAAGCAGTACTGACTAAATAAAAACACAAGGAAATGAAAACATTAACAAAACGTGAAGAAGAAATCATGAACCGTTATTGGGACCACGGAGCGCTCCACATACGTGAGCTTCAGGCCATGTATCCTGACCCCAAGCCGCATGTCAACACATTGTCCACGCTTGTACACATACTGGAGGACAAGGGATTCCTGGCCCATAAGGCTATCACGCCCCGCTGTTACCAGTATTATCCCGTCGTGTCGCGCGACGACTACCGCCGCGGTTCGCTCGGCAACGTGGTCAACAAGTTCTTCAACAAATCCTACCTCGGCGTAGTTTCGGCGCTTGTCAAGGAAGAGAAAATCTCCGTTGACGACCTGCGTGAGCTGATAAAGAAGGTAGAGGAGGGCAAGTGACGTTGTGCCCGTGGCGCTTGTCTGGCAAGCTGTAAAGCGCCGTTGACAGAGCCTTTAGGCAATGAAATGACAGTTAAGACAATCACCGCCGGCCCCTATGGGGCGGAGCGGGCAGAACTACCGACGGCCGTCAAGGCCGGATGTAGCGGGTGAAAGCTCGCTGCGTGATGTAGATTTAACGGGAAAACGATAAGTAATCATGGGAATATTTTTCATCTATTCAGTCAAGGTGGCGCTCTGCCTCACGGCATTTTACCTGCTGTACAAGCTGCTCCTGAGCCGCGAGACGTTCTTCGGCTTCAACCGTGTGACGCTGTTCGGCATGATAGCAGCGGCGTTTGTACTGCCATTGATACATCTTCAGACCGCTGCCGAAGCGCCTGTTACGAGCGGTTTTGTGGCCATTGAGGACTTCATCATCACCGCCGTGGCTGCCGATGCGCACGTTCCCGTGGTTACTACGGCGCAAGTCTGCCTGCTTATATATATAATAGGTGTGGCGTTTTTCCTCGGTCGTGAGGTCGTGTCGTTACTAAGTCTCAGGCGGCTGATACGCTCCGGACGTGAGGTCTGCCGTGACGGCGGCGTCAAGGTAGTAGTGGTTAAGGGCGAAGTAGCCCCGTTCAGCTGGTTCGGCAACGTAATCATCAATGAGAAAGACTATGCCGACGGCTCGCGTGAGATACTGATGCACGAGCGCGCTCACATCGCCGGGCGACACTCCGTTGACGTGCTGCTGTGCGATTTGCTCATCATTTTCCAGTGGTACAACCCCGCAGCCTGGCTTATCAAGACCGAACTGAAAAACCTGCACGAGTTCGAGGCCGACAGTGCCGTGCTCGCCGGAGGCGTCAACGCCGCCGAATACCAAATGCTTTTGATACGTAAGGCCGTTGGCGACAAGCTGTTCGCCATGGCAAACAACCTGAACCAAAGTTCACTAAAAAAACGAATTACTATGATGTTAAAGAAAAAATCAAATCCGTGGAGCCGCGTTAGGACACTCCTCGCCCTCCCGGTTGCGGCCGTTGCCGTAGTTGCTTTCGCCACGCCTAAGGCCGAAAGCCTGAGTAATGAAATCAAGAGTGAGGGCGACGCCCTCGTTAACTCGGTGGTAAGTTCCGTCAAGGCTACGCCCGCTAACACTACGGCAGTAGGAAAAACGGCTATGACTTTGTCGAAGGATACGCTTGCTTCGGGTGGCAGGACTAAATCGGCTGTGTCTGATGAGCTGTTAGTTGTCGGCTTTTCAAACGGCGGTAAGGATGACAAGGTGTACGATATTACTGAGGAACCGCCATCGTTCCCCGGCGGACAGGCTGCCATGATGACTTATCTGGCAAGGAATATCAAGTATCCGCATACTGCAATGAAGAACAAAATAGAGGGCCGTGTAATCCTTCAGTTCGTGGTAAGGGCTGACGGAAGTATCAGCGACACGCATGTAATGCGCAGTATAAGTCCGGAGCTTGACGCCGAGGCTGTACGCGTGATAGCCAACATGCCGAAGTGGAATCCCGGCAAGCAGGACGGCAAACCGGTAAACGTAAAATTCACGATACCCGTATCCTTCAAGCTTGACGCCGGCAAGACACAGCCCGACGGCCAGAAAGGCAATGTGGTTAAGATTAACGGTAAGAATTACGTGCCTGACGACACGCAGGCCATAAGCCTTAAAGGCTCGCCTTACTACGTGGTTGACGGCAAGCATGTGGAGGACATCTCCAACATCAAGCCCGACCAAGTCGACCAAATAAATATATACAAGGACGCGAAGAACACCACCGACAAATACGGCGACGCAGCCAAGAACGGCGTTATAGAAATAATCTTGAAGAAGAAATGACGCAGCATTAAATCAACTCTCTCGATAGAAGGCGTGGCGGCGCGGATGAGCGTAGCCACGCCTTTTTGCATGCCCTGCTGCCGCGTACAGCCTTTAATCTGTAACTGCCTGATAATCATGCGTGTTATAAAAGGCCGTCTTTTGCCTTGTAAAAGACTGCCTTTTAGCGTGCGATTGACGGCCTTCCGCATTCTAAAAGACCGTCTCTTAGAAACACAAAGGCCGCCGATGTGGCTATTGCCAACATCGACGGCCAGGGACAAATCATACAGAAATCTTATTTTCCGCCCTTCTTCATGCTGAAGTCGAACGTTGTCTGGTTGAAGTTAGGCAATGATATTTGCGCGTCGCCAGCGCCAAGCAGCACTTCGTCAGCGCTGAACATGAACTTCAGGTTAGTGCTCTTGCCCTCATAGTTGGCGCCTTCAGCGGGTGACACTTTAACCTCGATGTCAAGTGTCTGTGCCTCTTCACCCTCCGAAGATGCAGGTATTTCGATAGAGAGCTGCAACGGTTTTGGGTCAAGCGCAAGCATTACGCTGTCCTTAGCCTCGTTGACGGTGGGAGTATAACCAATCTTGTAGCTCACGTTGCCTACTGCTTCCACGATTTGGTCGGCTGTAGTCTCGTCGCCGACTACTGACATTACGATGTCCTTGATGGGGAAGTTGTCGAAGTAGATGGTGTCGCCCTCAACCTTGGCCGATACGGCAGTGCCCGTCTGGTCGCCTTCTTCCGTGCCGCTGTCGTCGGTGGTTGAAATGGTGGCTGTGGTCATCGTTCCGGTATAGTCACCGTAAACTGATGCCGCGGTCACGTCCGTCGGAGGAGTGTTATTGTCATCATCGTCGCTACATGAAACGAAGGTCATCGTGCATCCGAGCATGAACAGGGACGCGAACAACATTTTTGCCTTAAATTGCTTTTCCATTTTTATTAGTCGTTTTATTGTTGATACTTTTGTTCTTTTCCTTCATCAGCTGATTCATTGACAAAAACACGGTCATTGGCGGAACGTTGCATGTCATGATGTTAACAAATGTTACAATCACGTTCGTGCGGAAAGTCCTCCCAAAGGGAGGAAATTTTTTCGCGGAGCGCATGTTTTTTTTCTGTTGCCGGTTGCGTCGGACAGCAGTTTAAGTAGTGTTAAATAGCAAGCAACGTGATACGTTTTGTCTGTAAAATCTGTATATTTGCACGTTATAATGGACTAATCTTCAAAACATATATTATCATGAAAACCATATCTTTCCGTCTCGGGGTATTTGCCTCGAAAATCGTTTTAGTTGCGCTTGTTTTGTGTTCTGGAGCGATTGCCACGTGCAATGCGTCTTCATCCGAAACGTGCCGTGCCGCGCAGCCGGCTGCCAATGGCATTGCCTACGGCGACGATAGCAGTGAACGTATAGTGCCGCTGAAAGAGGTGGACGTAAAGCCCGAGTTTCCCGGAGGGCGCAAGGCTATGTCTGAATACGCCAAAAAACATTTCGCCGGCGACAGCATAAAGGATAAGGCGAAGTGCCCGTTTTATGTGCATGTAAGGTTTGTCGTCGAGAAAGACGGTAGCGTGACGGGCGCCAGGTTGGTGGAAAACTACTCCGAAAAGATAGAGAACGCCGTACTCGGAATGCTGATGTCCATGCCGCGGTGGACGCCCGGACAGAAGGATGGCGAGGTAGTGCGCACGGGTTACGGTACATGGGTGGGTGTTCCGGAATACATTGCCGACTCGTACACCAAACCCGAATTTGTTGGCGGAGTGGAGCTGCTCCTTAAATACCTGGCGGTTGAGCTGAAGAAATATGACATCTCCCAGTACAGAGGCAAGCCTGTGCGCGTGCTGGCGCGTTTCGTCGTAGACACCGACGGCAGCATTGACGACGTGGAGATAGTGAAGCCCGGGCATAAGCTGATGAACGATGCCGTGGTGGCAGTATTGAAGGGAATGCCGAAGTGGAAGCCCGGAACCATTGACGGAAAGCCCGTCCGCGTAAGGTACACTCTGCCCGTAAGGTTCGGTAAGGATTAGTGATTTTAGGCAATAGGGCAAATGTTTTTACGTTTTCTTTGTGCTTGTATGAAAAATAATTAGTAACTTTGCAGCCCAAAGAACTGTGCCGCCCATGCGGGTGCTTGCGGCCTCCGCGACGGGCAAGGGCACTCTTTGCTGTTTCACATAATCACGGATGATGTACAGTTTAGAGCCCTTGAAAATTGATTTGGAAGGCTTGAAGGAGGGAGTGACCTCCTTCGCGTATGACCTTGACGACGCTTACTTCGAGGCTGTTGACGCTCCCGAAGTGAGGCGTGGCAACGTACACGTGGACGTAAGTGTAAGCCGTTCGGGTGGAATATACCGTATAGACATTCACACCGAAGGGACAGTACACGTACCTTGTGACCGTTGTCTCGACGACATGGAGCAGGCCGTATGTGCAGACAACAGCCTTACGGCACGGTTGGGAGAGGAATATTCGGAAGAAGATGACCTGATAACGGTCGGGAGGGACGATAGCCAGCTCGACCTGTCATGGTTTATATATGAGTTCATAGCCCTTGACATCCCCATTAAGCATGTGCATGCACCTGGAAAATGCAATCCTGCTATGATAAAGGCTCTTGAAGAGCACTCGGCAGCCCGAAGCACCGAGGGGGAAGGAGAGACGCCGGTGGACTCGCGTTGGAGTGAATTGGAAAAATTAAAGAACAAAATTAAAGATTAAAGAAAATGGCACATCCTAAAAGAAGACAGTCAAAGACTCGTACCCGTAAAAGAAGAACCCATGATAAGGCAGTAGCTCCCACACTGGCAATATGCCCCAACTGTGGCGCTTATCACGTTTACCACACTGTATGCCCGACATGCGGCTACTATCGTGGAAAAATCGCGATTGTTAAGGAAACGGCTGAATAATGGAGAAGATTAACGCAATAATAACCGGCATCGGCGGATACGTACCTGACTACGTGCTCAACAACGATGAGCTGTCGAGGATGGTAGATACCAACGATGAATGGATTATGACGCGTGTCGGCATAAGGGAACGCCGTATTCTCACCGAGGAAGGTCTGGGCACTTCATACATGGCGCGCAAGGCTGCCAAGCAACTGATGAAGAAGACCGGGGCCGACCCCGACTCAATCGACGCCGTAATCGTATCAACGTCGACGGCTGACTATCCTTTCCCGTCAACAGCTTCAATTGTGATAGGCAAGCTTGGACTTAAGAACGCGTTTGCCTTTGACTTTTGGGCCGCTTGTTGCGGTTTCCTTTATTCTCTTGACGTGGCCGCGTCAATGATTCAGTGCGGACGCTACAAGAAAATCATCGTAATCGGCGCTGACAAGATGTCGTCGGTTGTCGATTATAAGGACCGCAGTACATGTGCCCTCTTCGGTGACGGAGCCGCTGCCGTATTGGTGGAGGCTACGACAGAGGAAGGTATCGGAGTGAAAGACTCCTACTTCCGTGCCGACGGCAAGGGCTTGCCCTTCCTGCACACCAAGGCGGGCGGCTCGGTATGTCCGCCGTCACACTTCACGGTTGACCACCGTCTGCACTACCTCTACCAGGAGGGTCGCACGGTGTTCCGCTACGCCGTTACGAGCATGAGTGACGACTGTGCCCTCATAGCCGAGCGCAACGGACTGAACAAGGACAACATCCGCTTTGTTGTTCCCCACCAGGCCAATATCAGGATAATCGAGGCCGTGGCAAAGCGCCTCGACCTGCCTATGGACAAGGTGATGGTCAACATCGAGCATTTCGGCAACACCAGCGCGGCCACCATTCCGCTGGCTCTCTGGGAGTACGAGCATCTGCTCAAGAAGGGTGACAACCTCATAATGACGGCCTTCGGAGCCGGCTTTGTTCACGGAGCGTCATATTACACGTGGGCTTACGATGGGGCAGAGGCTGCCGTCGTAAAATAAAGAATCATTAGATTTTTATCATAAAAAAGAGAGCCTGCCGGCTTTGAGTTGAAGTGGCGGCTCTCTTTTTTTTGTATGTTAACCGGATATGCGGCGGTGTGCCGTCGGAATGTTAACAGGCGGTGTTTGAGTGATTTTTTTGTTTAAAACTGTTGAATGTTGACTATTTTTCGTATCTTTGGCTCTGTGAAATCAAAACAATAATACTATGGAAAAAGGCAGAGGAGCTGCCCTCATCATGATAGGGCTTATCGTTTTGGGGCTGTTTATTAAGTTGGGACTTGAAAGTTTCTCGGATAAAGACCGAAAGGTAACGGTAAAGGGATTGTCCGAACGTGAGGTGCAGGCGGACAAGGTGACGTGGCCCATAATGACGAAAGAGCTGGGCGACGACCTGCCTTCGCTTTACACGCGTATCAATGCCACTACGGCAAAAGTAAAGTCTTTTTTGAAACAGAATGGAATAAAGGATTCGGAGATAAGCATCAACGCTCCGGTGGTGGTTGACATGAACGCCGAGCGCTACGGCGTGCAGAACCATGATTACCGTTACAACATAACGTCGACGATAACCGTGACGTCGCATAACGTGAAACTTGTGCGCTCGATAATAGCCCGTCAGGGCGAACTGCTGAAACAAGGCGTGGCTGTTGTCGACGGCGGTTACGGTAACGGCGTGGTGTATGAGTACGTTTCGTTCCAGCAGATGAAGCCGAAGATGATGCAGGAGGCAATCAAGAACGCAGAGCAGACCGCCAAGCAGTTTGCCGAAAACAGCGACAGCAAGATAGACAAGATTTTGACGGCAGGGCAGGGACAGTTCTCAATAGAGAACCGTGACAATAATACGCCTTACATCAAGAAACTGCGGGTGGTTACGACTGTGACTTATTCGCTGAAAGATTAGTGTCTGTTGGCTTGGTCGTAAGGCTGTAATGTCTTGCGGTTATGTGGTTATACGGGTCATGAGGCCGTTTTGTTTACGGCTTTGTGACCTTCTTAGTTTTGTGTTATATCCGGTGTTGATAATCATCACAGAGTCATTAACCTCGGTGAAGATGAAGAGGCGTGATGTGTTGCTTATCGTATCATTGATTGTAAAGTGCGGTTCAAGTAGTGCGTTAACGCCCAGGCTTCATGTACCGGCCATGGTGTTTTCGTAAACAGTCAACCATTCTCCGTCCTTTTGTACGGCGTTATCACCATTGTCTGTGCGTGATTTTACCTGAAAAACATATTTAGCCTGTTTGTCGGCGTCGAGCTGCATGTATTCGGATATCATGTTCCCGTCGGGATAAACAGAATCGTTCTGCCATTCGCCTATTGATTTTTCGCCGTACAACTCGTTCTGACGTATTGTCGCGAGATACTGTCCGGTCGGTTCGGGGCGTCGCTACATGCGCAGAAAGTCAGCAATGCGGCAAGAAACAATAGTACGGTTCTCATGGTTAAATGTTTTTCTCAGTATAACGCCGGTGCGGTTGTTTTTATTGTGTATGTGTAATGCTTTTCGTACTTGTGCCGTGGCAAGGGCATAAAGGCGCTCAGTTACATTTTAACATCTTTTTGTCGGGTTTTCGGCTCCGCAGTGTTTTCAAATGCTTGTCGTGTCGAAAAAAATCAGTATATTTGCAAACTTGATTGATTCTAATGCTGTTATCGCCAGTGGCATACGGCAAAAACGTAAAGATACAGATGCATAAGGCAGGATTCGTAAACATTGTGGGTAACCCGAACGTGGGCAAGTCGACACTGATGAACCAGCTTGTCGGCGAACGTATAAGCATTGCCACGTTCAAGGCGCAGACCACGCGCCACAGGATAATGGGTATAGTGAACACCGACGACATGCAGATAGTGTTTTCGGACACGCCGGGCGTGCTCAAGCCAAACTATAAACTGCAAGAGTCGATGCTGGCTTTCTCGGAATCGGCGTTGAAGGATGCCGACGTACTTCTTTACGTTACGGACGTGGTTGAGAATCCGGAGAAGAACATGGACTTCCTGGAGAAAGTAAGGAAGATGACCATCCCCGTGCTGTTGCTTATCAACAAGATTGACGAGAGCGACCAAAAGACCCTTGGCGACCTTGTGGAGAAGTGGCACTCGCTGTTGCCTGACGCCGAAATCCTGCCTATATCGGCCAAGAACAAGTTTGGAGTTGACATGCTTCTCAGGCGTATAAAGGAGCTGTTGCCTGACTCGCCGCCTTATTTCGACAAAGACCAGCTGACAGACAAGCCGGCGCGCTTCTTCGTAAGTGAAATCATAAGGGAGAAAATACTTCTCTATTATGACAAGGAAATACCGTATTCTGTGGAGGTAAAGGTTGAGTCGTTCAAGGAGGATGAACGCCACATACATATCCGCGCGATAATTTATGTTGAGCGTGACTCGCAGAAAGGTATCATCATAGGTCATCAGGGTATAGCCCTGAAGAAGATGAGCACGGAGGCGCGCAAGTCGCTCGAAAGGTTCTTCGGTAAACCAATCTACCTCGAAACGTATGTAAAGGTAGATAAAGACTGGCGCAGCTCGAAGCGTGAGCTTGACAATTTCGGGTATAACCCGGAATGAGATTATAATTAAGAGTTAAGAGTTAAGAATTAAGAAAATAAGCCTTGTAGGTTGCTTTTCCCTGTTCTTTAGTCTTCGCTCTATGTAAAAAATAATATAAAACGGGGGTTACGGATTTTGAACGGGAAAGTCATATTTTCTTAATTCTTAATTCTTAACTCTTAATTCTGTAAAGTATGGCAAATTTAGTAGCGATAGTAGGCCGCCCCAACGTGGGCAAGTCTACGCTTTTCAACCGCCTTACCAAGTCGCGCCAGGCCATCGTCAGCGATATCGCCGGCACTACGCGTGACCGTCAATACGGCAAGTGCGACTGGAACGGGCGCGAGTTTTCCGTTGTTGACACCGGTGGATGGGTGGTGAAGTCTGATGATATATTCGAGGAGGAAATACGTAAGCAGGTTATTGTCGCGACAGAAGAGGCCGACCTGGTGCTCTTCGTGGTAGACGTTACGACCGGCGTTACCGACTGGGACGAAGACGTTGCGGCAATCCTGCGCCGTACAAAACTGCCCGTTGTTCTCGTGGTCAATAAAGTTGACAACAACGACCAGCAGTATGCTGCTGCCGAGTTTTACAAGCTCGGACTGGGCGACCCCATGTGTATAAGCAGCATGAGCGGTAGCGGAACGGGTGATCTGCTCGACCTGGTGTTGTCTAAATTGAAGGGCGACAGCGGCGAACTGCTTGAAGACGGTATTCCCCGCTTTGCCGTAGTGGGCCGTCCTAACGTGGGAAAAAGCAGTATCATCAACGCCTTTATCGGTGAAGACCGCAACATCGTGACCGAGATAGCAGGCACAACACGCGACAGTATCTATACACGTTACGACAAGTTTGGTTTTGACTTCTACCTTGTCGACACCGCTGGTATACGCCGTAAGAACAAGGTCTCTGAGGACTTGGAGTTCTACAGCGTAATGCGCTCAATCCGCGCAATCGAAAACTCCGACGTATGTATCCTCATGCTCGACGCCACGCGCGGCATAGAAGGGCAGGACATGAATATCTTTCAGATTATCCAGAAGAACAACAAGTCGCTCGTTGTGGTTGTGAACAAGTGGGATTTGGTGGAAAACAAGGACCAGAAGGTTATCGACACGTTCGTTACGGCGATACATAACCGCATGGCTCCGTTTACCGATTTCCCCATCATCTTCGCCTCGGCGCTTACCAAGCAGCGTATATTCAAGGTGCTCGAGATGGCAAAGGAGGTTTACCAAAGCCGCAAGATAAAGATCGGAACTACCAGGCTCAACGAGGTTATGCTGCCGCTTATCGAGGCATATCCGCCACCATCGATAAAGGGTAAGTACATCAAGATAAAGTATTGCTCGCAGCTGCCGAACACGCAGATACCCTCGTTCGTGTTCTACGCTAACCTGCCGCAGTACGTCAAAGAGCCTTACAAGCGCTTCCTTGAAAACAAAATCCGCGAGAACTGGAAGCTCACCGGCTCGCCAATAAACATCTTTATAAGGCAGAAATAATCTGATGAAGGAGTAAGGAGTAATGGAGTAAAGGAGTTAAGACAAAGAATTTGTTTAATGTAAGTTAATAAGTTGAGTAGTGGATTTTTCACTTTTAACTTTTAACTTTTCACTTAATAAGTCATTTGTCTTAACTCCTTTACTCCATAACTCCTTAACTCCTGAATATTAACTCCTAAGTGATGCGTAAACTTTTCATCATAATCTTTTCGTTTCTTGCCGTCTCGTTTTTCTCGTGTTCGGACGAGAAGAAGGTTGACAATGCCGCCGCCCTTGCCGCCAAGGAGTATTATGATTCGCTGCTGGCCGGCAATCATGAGTATTTCGTGCGCGGGATGTATCTGCCAGATACTATTCCCGACAGCTATCGTGAGCAGCTTGAGGCCAACGCCTCGATGTTTGTCGAGCGCATGGGCAACGAGCACCACGGCATAAACGAGGTACGCGTAATGCGCTGCCAGAACGACACCGTGCCGTCAGCCGACGGCCGTTCGCACGTGCATACGGCGCAGGCCTTCCTCGTGTTCAGCCTCGGCGACAGCCTTAATGAGGAGGTTGTCGTGCCCATGATACAGCATAAGGGGCGTTGGCTGATGCGTTGATATGTAATATTTTTCCGAAATTCTCTGTCAGCCGTCAGCCTGCGTTGTAACGTCTTGATAATCAATGACATGCGCGCTGACAGATCTTTATCCTATGTGTCAGCCCTTAGTCAGACTTATTCATTACATTGATGAAAACAGACGGACGCTGACAGACGTGTATATCCTCTGTCAGTTATCTAACATCTTGATACTTAGTAATTTATGTCTCATGGCTGACAGCTGACAGAGAAAATCAAAATTTTGATTCATTTTTTATTCGTATAGCTTATAAGAAACGGCCTTTTACATTGCGAAAGGCCGTAAATCGCAATGAGAAAGGCCAACTTTTGCATCGTGATTTGTCGTCTTTTGTAATCATTTGAAGTCAAGGCTGTTGATAAGTCGGTAATACTTATGGCCACGCACTGGAATTGTTAGCTGCACGAAAATCAGCAACTGACAATTAAAAATTAAACTAATTTGTGTATACTGCAAGACTTCTTACAGCCCCAAAGGGGAATCCGCTGCGCGGAAATTAAAAATTAACAAGTAAAAATTAAACCACGTGGCAATGCGCCCATAAATGATATTACGTCCCCGAAGGGGGCGAACTATGCTTAACCGCAGGTGGAGTGACCGCAGGGAACGCAACCTGCGGATGATATAACGTGCCTCTGCCGTCCCCGAAGGGGGCGAATATCCGCTGCTGTTCGACCCCTTCGGGGCCGTTTAGATGAGTTCAGGCTACCGCAGGTTACGCTTTGCTCCACCCGCGGTTAAGCATAGTTGGACGTCTTCGACGCCCCTTAGGCAGCGTATAATCCAAGTCAATAATGCTTTATTCTAATTGTCAGTCGTATATTTGCATAAAGCTAACATTGTCTTAGACGCTCTTTCATTTGTTCCCATTATCCACGTGCAACGGGATTAACCGTCTTTTGCAAGACGGTAAACAGCAATGTAGTAGTCATTTTCTGATAAATTTATCCCTGATGGGATTACCTGAATAAGATGTTTTTCAGTAGTCCGCCGAGCCAGTCGTCATTTTTCATCTTCTCGCTGAACTCGTCATACTTTGGTATTGCTACCGCCTTTTTGTCATATCCGCGCTTAAAATTGTTGAACTTTGCCGAGTCACAAACAAAGCCTGTAAATGTCTGTATTCCGTGGCCGTGCTTTCTGCTTTTTCCGCAACCGCTAAGGTATCGTTCTTTGCGTTTTCGCCGTTTCCAGTAATGCTTTGAGCTGATACCGTAAAAACGCTGAACGAAAATACCGATATTGTCAAAAATATCTTTTTCATAAGTTCCCCCCCCCACCTTTTCCGCAAAGTTAGCGATAAAATACCATTATGTTGCAAATAAATTCAGATAATTGTAAATATTTGTGGTGGACTCACTTTTTTATTTTGTCATTGTATTATTCTTTCCATTCTACCATGTCTCTCGGCAGCGTTATCGTCTTAGGTTCACCACGTTTACCGGTGACAAAATAATTTTCTGCTAGTCCCTCTTGGAATTTTAGTAAGAAAGCTTCCCTTATACGTGCGCATTTCTCGTTGATTGAATTGTTTATCGGGTCGGTAGCGTCAACAATGCTTTTGTCGTATCTCCTTATGCCGAACAGATTTCTCGATACTCTTGCGCCTTTGATTTTGCCGTAAATCTCAGCTAATTCAAATCTGTAATCCGGCAGTTCCTTGAATAATATCCCTTCAGGGTGTTTCAGGAAAAGCAGGAATACGGCTTTTACCAATGGTGTCATTCCTATTTCCATATCGTCGTAATCCGGCAGGATAATCCTGAAGTCTTTTGTAACAACCAAACGGCTTAACTTCATTTCTGGCTTGACTAATTTATCCAAAACAACCTGACTAATCCCTTTCCGTCGCAAAAGGTCGATGCGGTATTCTACCTCTTTCAGCAGATATTTCATTTCTTCGTCAAAGGCCTCGTCGGCGTTGTGGGGCTTTTTGTAACGTACATAGACACATATAAAAGGTATTCCAAAATCCTCTGCATTCCAATATTTAAGTTGTTGAGTCTGTTTACACAGAAAATCAAAATACTTTTTTATGTCGTCAATGTCATTTATGTCAAAGCTGTAAATGTCGAATATTGAATGATGATGCCTGTCTTCTAAGTGGTCGTTCTCTAATATAGGATTGTATCTGATTAAACAGCTTTTTCCGATATGCGGTAGTTATTGTCAGTTTCAGCCAAGAATTGAAAAAGATAGTCATTGCTTAATGATTGTATTTCTGTGTCATCAAGCTTGTTACCTGACGGGGTGACGTATTTCCAATATTGCTCGTCTTCCGTTATTTCCTTGCCAATTAGCGGAAGGTATACAAATCTTAGGTTGGCTTTTGCAAAACATCTTTTTATCAGTTCATAATTTTCGCGGATTAACTTGTTTGCAGCTTCATCATATTCTATTTCAAAATAAATTACTTCGTTTGGCGAATATTCAAAAGGAACGTCAACCAAGTCCATCCCATGGTGGTCGATATGATAGTTAAAGCCTTGAATATCAAACTCTTTGCTAAATTCTATACTTGTATGGTATTCCTTTCTTAAATGCTTCTTAAAATCTTCAAAGACATTCATAGGCATGATTTATGAATTAAAAAGATTCATTTGTTCCCCATAATTCTTTTTCCATAAACACAGCATAAATGCAATATAAGCAATTAGGGCAAATATGAATAAAATTCCAGTCCCAACATAATATATTCCAGATGTAGAATTACTGATTTTGGGGTAGTATATAAATGTCCACATAAAGTTTTCGATAATTGAAATTATTGTTATGAGTGTATTTATCGTTGACATGAATTTATTTTGGTTAATTAGTTTGATTGTTCCTGCAAGAGCCAGCCCCATAAATGTTATGCCAAGTTTGATTCCTATGGGTACTATTATTAGTGCTATGATGAGGTTCACAATGTACATAAAACTGAAATCTCGTGTAACAAAAAACTCAACTGTGAAGATTAAAATAAAGTAACAAGCGTTTACTAAAAAACAGTAAATCCCAGTTAATGCCATAGAGCCTAAAAGCCTGGCGATGAATTTAAGAAATTGTCCAATAATATTACTGAAGTTTCCCACCCCTTCATATCAGCTATTTGAGTAATAGTTCCCTTCGGTGAGTGGTCTAAAAATCAAATGTTTTCCGAACGATTTAACGCACGCCTAAAAAATGTTTAGTCCAAATCGGGCATGGCATAATCGTCCGAATCGCACAGAAGATGTGCCCAGACCTTTGTGGAGAAATCTGCCATTTGCCGTGCGGCTACAGTTGATAGGCATGCCAACAGATCCACTCCTGCTTCACGCGACAAAACTTCCAACAGATGCCTGACTTCTTCCAAAGTCCTGCTCCACAGGGTGAGCACTTGCAGCCGGTCACGCTCGGAGCGGAATAGTGCTCCCAAAGTTTCGTATTCTGAAAAGCGTTTGGCCAAGGAGAGCATCTGATACATCATGAAACACAAGGTGGTGTCTGCAATCTGAGCATTGTAGCTCCGGCTCTGACATTTTCCCAGTCCAAGATATCCACGGCATTCCTTGAATATGACCTCTATGCCCCAGCGTCTTTCGTAAAGTTCAAAGGCTCTGACGAAGTTCATGGAGGTATCTGTAGTAAGCAACACTTTCCAATGGGTACTTCGCCCGTATTTGATGATGAAGATGCGTATGGGTTGTTCGCCCAGTTTTGCATGAAGTTGAATGTATTTACACTTGTACTTTCGGCAATAGCATGAAGCTGTGCGTTCATACCTTACAATCAGTTCATGGATGTTTTGGGGATGTTTGGACTTTCTTGTCTGATAACGCAACTTGGGGTTCATTTTGGTCAAACCAATATAGTGCACTGAACCGCTGCATAGCTCGCGAACAGCCTGTATGAGCGATTCGCATGTAAACCAACTGTCAGCAAGCACATACTTGAAGTTGATACCATGCCCCACGGCATGACAAAGCATGCGTCTGGCCATTTCAAGCTTGCTCTCATCACACTCCGCCTTGCGTGCATAGTCCGGATTTTTTGCGTTCCGCTTTTCCTTGAACTGCTCCTTCCGCTGTTTTAAGGTCAAGCCGTAATCCTTCTTCTTTCCTTTTTCACGATGAAGGGAGAAGTCTATGGGATAGCAGCTTTTCCCGTCAGAGAGAGCCAGTGTCAGGCATTTCATTCCATAAATGAAGCTGTGGGTGACATGGTCGAACACCTTGCTGACTCCTTCGATTCGAATGCCGCTCTTCTGAAAGGTTGTATCATCAAGGATGGCACAAGTGTCATGCTCGTCGGTATTCACCTGATGCTCCCGGAGAATGGCATGGAAGCGAAGGGTTATTTTGGTAAGAAGCATTCGCCAGTCGATGCGGGCGTTCAAAAGTGCGCGATACAGCGTGTTCTTTGACACGGCGCAAAGTCCATGAAAATGATTGGAAGTGGCACTTGCAATCGTCTTTCCCCACAGGCGCATGATGAGGAGCGAGATGAAGAGGGAGGTCAAGGTATAGCCCTGAGCCTTCTCAAACTTTAGATTCCGAACGATTTTACCGATTCCCAATGCCTTCATGACGACTAAAAGTTGCTCTTGGGCTTGTTCTTTAACAGATAAAACCTTGGTAAGTTCGTTCAAATTACCTATTTTTGCATCTATAACAGTATTCTTATTTTTCATACGTAAATCAGTTGATTAAGCACCTCTAATTTACGAAGAAAATTTGAATTACTGTTACTTCCCACCCTCCTTATTGGGGGGGGGGAAACTTTAGCAGTCTAATTTATTTTCGTATCACGTACGGCCGGCACATTCAACACGGCTGCAACAATCAATGCATCATACATAAAGTCTCCTTTCAGTAAAAAATTCATGATTTAAGCTCATATATCTCTTCGAAAGAGATGCATTGTCTTTGCAAAGGTATGTAATTTATCGAAAATACGGCCTTTAATTTAGTTAAAAATTTTATAGATGTATTTTTTTTATTAATTTGTTAGTGTGCAGATCTCTTGACGAACTTATTTTCCTGCAAGTATAAGATATTGATTGACAGTGTGTTCGGTATGTAAAATGCATCTCTTTCGAAGAGATGCATTTTTTCATAGTAAATGCCATGTCATAAGCACGAGAAAAAACATCTGCAATCACAAAGGTCGCCAAATGACTTCCGAATGACGGTCTTCGGCTTGCTTAACGACGGCCTTTAAGAGAGCCAAAAGCCGTCTTCCGCAATCACAAACGCGCTGAATGTTAATACTCAATCATCACAACAGTAAAGACAACATCTTTCGGCAGACAAACAACAAACTGCACGTTGCTTAACATCTTCTCCTCCTATACACGCAAAAAGGGCGACCCCTATAAAGGAGTCGCCCTGAAACATTCATACAACCTGACGGCTATGGGAACAGAACCCGCCGCTTGGCTTTATTCATTGTCCAGAAGAATGTCCATCATCTCACACGCAGCCTTGGCAACAGATGTACCCGGACCGAAGATTGCAGCCACTCCGGCCTTGTAAAGGAAATCATAGTCCTGAGCGGGTATCACTCCGCCAGCTATAACCATAATGTCTTCACGGCCGAGCTTCTTCAGCTCTTCAATAAGCTGTGGAATGAGCGTCTTGTGGCCTGCAGCCAGCGAGCTTGCGCCAACGATGTGCACATCGTTCTCGACAGCCTCGCGCGCAGCCTCGGCCGGCGTCTGGAACAGCGGGCCCATGTCTACGTCAAAACCGCAGTCGGCATATCCCGTAGCAACTACTTTGGCTCCGCGGTCGTGACCGTCCTGTCCCATCTTGGCGATGAAGATACGCGGCCGGCGGCCTTCTTTCTTTGCAAACTCTTCGGTCAACTCGCAGGCTTTCTTGTAGTCCGCGTCATTCTTGCTTTCAGATGAATACACTCCTGATATGGTTCTTATTACTGCTTTATAACGGCCCACAACTTTCTCGCAGGCATCACTTATCTCACCGAGGGTGCAACGTGCCTTGGCACACTCCACGGCCAACTCGAGTAGGTTGCCCTCACCCGTGCGTACGCATTCGGTCAGAGCGTCAAGAGTTTCCTTAACTTTATTGTTGTCGCGCGAAGCACGCAGCTGTGCCAAGCCTTCCTCCTGCTCCTTACGCACGGCAGAGTTGTCCACCTCGAGGATGTCAATCGGGTCCTCGTGGTCAAGACGGTACTTGTTGGTACCCACGATGGTCTGCGCGCCGCTGTCTATGCGGGCCTGCGTACGTGCTGCAGCCTCCTCGATACGCATCTTGGGCACGCCGGTCTCGATAGCCTTAGCCATTCCGCCGAGCTTCTCGATTTCCTGTATGTGCTCCCAAGCCTTGTGCGCAAGCTCGTTGGTGAGGCTCTCAACATAGTAAGAACCTGCCCACGGGTCGATATGCTTGCATATCTTGGTCTCATTCTGAATGTAAATCTGGGTGTTGCGGGCTATTCGTGCTGAGAAGTCGGTAGGCAGAGCTATGGCCTCGTCGAGCGCGTTGGTGTGCAGACTCTGCGTGTGTCCAAGCGCCGCGGTCATTGCCTCAATACATGTACGGCCCACGTTGTTGAACGGGTCCTGCTCCGTCAATGACCATCCTGACGTCTGCGAGTGTGTGCGCAACATCAGCGACTTCGGATTCTTCGGGTCAAACTGCTTGATAACCTTTGCCCACAGCATACGTGCGGCACGCATCTTGGCAACCTCCATAAAGTGGTTCATCGATATTCCCCAGAAGAATGAAAGGCGCGGGGCAAATGCGTCGATGTCAAGACCTGCGTTCACTCCGGCACGGACATACTCAAGACCGTCGGCAATGGTGTACGCCAGCTCGATGTCTGCCGTCGCACCGGCCTCCTGCATGTGGTAGCCCGAGATTGAAATAGAGTTGAACTTGGGCATGAACTTTGACGTATATGCAAAGATGTCGCTGATTATCCTCATCGAGAATGCGGGCGGATAAATATAGGTATTGCGCACCATGAATTCCTTGAGGATGTCGTTCTGGATTGTTCCGGCCATTTCCTCAAGCTTGGCACCCTGCTCCAGACCCGTCACGATGTAGAACGCCATGATGGGCAGCACGGCTCCGTTCATGGTCATAGACACTGACATCTTGTTCAAAGGAATGCCGTTGAACAGCACCTTCATGTTTTCTACCGAGCAGATAGACACACCTGCCTTGCCGACATCGCCTATTACGCGCATGTTGTCGGGGTCATAGCCGCGGTGTGTAGGAAGGTCGAATGCCACAGACAGACCTTTCTGTCCGCTTGCGAGGTTACGGCGATAGAAAGCATTGCTCTCTTCTGCCGTAGAGAAACCTGCATACTGACGGATAGTCCACGGACGGAACGGATACATCATACTATACGGACCGCGCAGGAACGGCGGCAGACCGGCTGTATAGTCAAGGTGCTCCATTCCCTCAAGGTCTTCTTTAGTATAAGCCGGCTTTACCATTATATGCTCCGGCGTTCTCCAATCAGGAGTCACGTTGTTGTCTTTCTGCCATGCAGAACCGTCAACAGCCTTTATGTCAGAAAATATATCGACGTCGTTGAAATTCTTTCTCATTTTATTCCCAATTTTTCGTTATACTCTTTCAATGTCTCAAGCACATTACAACGTACATGGATAAAGTTCTCGATTCCTGCCGCCTTAAGATCGTCCATACATGCAGGCGCTCCGGCAACAACGAACATCGCACGGCCTTCAAGATACTTAAACGCAGGCACTGCATACTCTGCGTATTCGTCATCACTTGAACAAAGCACGACAATATCAGCACCAGCCTTCAACGCGGCGTCAACACCTTCCTCAACAGAATTGAATCCAAGATTGTCAACAACCTTGTAACCTGCACATGCAAGGAAGTTACAGCTGAACTGTGCACGGGCCTGACGCATTGCAAGGTTGCCGATTGTAAGCATGAATGCGACAGGAGTCTTGCCACTCTCTTCTACTTTAAGGCGTAAATTCTCATAGTCGGCGGCAAGACGCTCACTCTCAATTGACTTGAACGCTGCTTCGTGATGTCCTCCACCACACGAGCATGCACATTTCACAGGACGCTTACCCTCTGAAACCTCACTGAAGTTCGGGAACTGGTTTGTGCCGAGGATGAATTCCTTACGCTTAGCTGCGGCTTCATGTCGCTTGGCATTTGTTGCGTTGATGTCATCCTGTACACTACCTTTCTTAACGGCTTCAAGGAAACCGCCCTCGTTCTCTACCTTTATAAATATCTTCCATCCCTCATTAGCAAGAGATGTGGTCAGCTCTTCAACAAAGTAGCTTCCCGCTGCCGGGTCAACGACCTTGTCAAGATGGCTCTCCTCCTTCAGCAGTAATTGCTGATTACGCGCAAGGCGCTCAGAGAAGTCATTTGGAGTTTCATAAACAGCATCAAACGGAGTGACAACAATAGAATGTACGCCGGCAAGAGCAGCGCTCATACTTTCCGTCTGCGATCTGAGTAAATTAACATAACTGTCGAACAACGTCATATTGTATTTTGACGTAACGGCATTGACGCACATCATGCATGATGCCTCGTCCTTAGGTTCGTATTTCTTCACAATCTCAGCCCACAGTAGACGTGCCGCGCGGAATTTTGCTATTTCCATGAAGAAATTTTCCGAAATGCCGAGATTAAATGCAATCTTGCTTGCTGCAAGGTCTGCATCTATACCAGCCTCGGTCAACATATTTAGATACTCATTACCCCATGCCATTGCGTAACCGAGTTCCTGCACGATGTACGAACCGGCATTGTTTAGTGATACCGCGTTTACGGAAATGCAACGGAAATGAGGATAATCCTTCAATGCATCAACAAGTTGAGGAGCAAAAGAAAGCACGGGAGAAACATCATGGCCCTTTATGACCATTTTCTCCATCGGGTCCCAGTCAAGCGAACCCACGATTTTAGCTTTGTCATATCCTTTAGCCTCAAAATAAGATGTAAGAATTCTCGCAAGCTCAAGAGTATGCCGCTTGCATGTGTTGAAATTAAGCTCTACACTTTCACAATCAATTCCGTTGAGCAACGTGTCAACGAATTCCTTACTTACACAATCACCAGGAATCTTAAATCCTAAAGAGTCGACACCACGATTAAGAATGTCAAGCCCTTTTTCATTTGCAGCCTTGGCATCAGAAGCATCTACATTCTGCCGGATATACCAACAATTACAATTCTTCTTGTTGCCACGGACATACGGAAATTCACCTGGGAGAGAATCAGGAGTCTTCAACTTCAATACATCTTCCCTGCAATAAAACGGCGGTACATCAAAACCTTCATTGGTTCGCCATACCAAACGCTTGTTGAAGTCAGCGCCTTTAAGGTCAACTTGAATTTTGTCAAGCCATTCCTGCCTTGTCGGTGCCTTGAACTCGCTAAAGAGTTTTTCGTTACAGTTTGACATAGATTTCTATTTTATTATATAGGTTACCTTTAAAATATATAGTGCAAATATAGCGCATTTTTCCGACAAGCTTAAAAAAAGCGAACAGAATTTAATATTTAACCGTGAAAAATACAAAAACAAAGAGATTGGCTATAAAATAATTGCACAAAAATTATCAAATGAGTAATATTTTAGCTACTTTTGCAGCACGATAAAAACATGTTATGGATTGGCTCATTAATTTATTTACGGCAACAGACTCAGTGGCCCACATAGTGGTACTATACGCTATTGTCATAGCCTTGGGAGTCTATCTTGGGAAAATAAAAATAGGAGGTATTTCTCTTGGTGTTACGTTCGTATTATTTGCTGGAATCGCTGCGGGGCACATCGGCTTTACGGCGACTTCCACCGTATTGAGTTTTTTACAGGAATTCGGGCTCATCTTGTTCGTCTTCATGATAGGTCTCCAGGTTGGTCCGGGATTCTTTGAAAGTTTCAAACGTGGAGGTGTAACCTTGAACGCCTTATCTACAGGAATGATCTTGCTGAACATTGTCGTGATGTTTGCCTGTTACTACATCTTCTTCGACACCTCTGATCCTAAGAACCTGCCCATGATGGTTGGTACATTGTACGGCGCTGTTACGAACACTCCTGGTCTTGGTGCGGCAAACGAAGCCTTGACTTCAGTATTCAAGGACGGAGAAATACCGCAAATAGCATCTGGGTACGCATGTGCTTATCCATTAGGTGTGCTCGGCATAATCGGTGCGACAATAGCGTTAAAATACATCTGTCATATAAGCACTGATAAAGAAGAGAGCAAGCTTGACGAAGAAGAAAATGAGAATGGTGCAGTAAAACCTCATTTCATGAGTCTTGAAGTCACCAACTCTTATCTGGAAGGAAAAACAATTGCCCAAGTACACAATTTCCTTAACCGTGATTTCGTATGCTCGCGCATCCTGCATGACGGTCATGTCCTCACTCCGTCAAGCAGTACCATTTTTCATATAGGAGACCGTTTATTCGTTGTATGCGCCGCAAACGATGCCGAAGCAATAATTGCTTTCATCGGACCAATCGTGGATGTCGACTGGAAGAAACAAGACGAGCCGATGGTTAGTAAGCGTATTGTTGTGACACGTCCGCAAATCAACGGAAAAACACTTTGGCAGATGCATTTCTCAAGCGCATTCGGAGTAAACGTCACACGAATAACCAGACATGGAATGGACTTGTTTGCAAGTTCGAACCTTCCACTCCAAGTAGGTGACCGATTGATGGTTGTCGGACCGGAAGGGGCTGTAAACCGTGTCGCAAGTGTTTTAGGAAATTCCGTAAAACGCCTTAACGCCCCAAACATTGCAACAATTTTCATCGGCATTTTGGTCGGTATAATTTTCGGAAGCATTCCTATCGCAGTCCCGGGAATTCCCGTACCTATTAAATTAGGACTTGCCGGCGGTCCGTTGATCATTGCCATTCTTATCGGACGTTTCGGATATAAAGTACATCTCGTAACCTATACAACGACAAGCGCAAACATGATGCTTAGGGAAATAGGCTTAGTGCTTTTCCTTGCGAGTGTCGGAATCAAAGCCGGTAACGGATTCTGGGAGACTATCGTACAAGGAGACGGACTCAAGTATGTTTATACGGGCTTCATAATAACCGTTATTCCGATATTCATCATAGGACTGATTGCAAGACTGAAATACAAATTCAATTATTTCACGATAATGGGTATGATTGCCGGAACTTATACTGACCCGCCAGCATTGGCATACGCTAACTCCGCATGCTCAAAGGATGCTCCGGCTGTTGGATATTCAACTGTATATCCATTAAGTATGTTCTTAAGAATTTTCACGGCACAAATAATAGTTTTATTTTTCTGTGGAATGTGACAGTGCTTTATAAGGTCTTGTGGCAGTATGCATATTATGCTGCTACAATGACCTTATAATTATTATAGACCTTGAACAATACGACCAGATAATCCATAACCTTAAAAATAAAACATCAAAACATGAAAAAAATCGTTTTCCTGCTTTTCCCCATGTTTGTAAGCAGCGTTCCGATGTTTGGCCAGGGAGCAAAAAACATCAAGATAAACGAAGTGCTGACAAACAATAAGGCAAACCTACAAGACGAATACGGTAACAGGGATGCGTGGGTGGAACTGACCAACATATCGTTCACCACGTATGACGTACGCGGTATGTACATAGCGACAGACCGGCGCGTACTCGACAAAAGCCTTACCGTACCGGAACGTACGGCAATGATGAGTTGCATTCCAAACGGAGATGAACGTACATCAATGTCCGCGCGCGAGCATCTCGTGTTTTTCCTGAACGGCAATCCCTCACAAGGAACATTACATCTTAATGCCAAGGCCGAACCAGGAAAACCTCTCTGGATTGCATTGTTTGACGGCAACGGAATAGACATTATCGACTCCGTTTCAATTCCGGCCCTTGATGCCGACATGTCATATGCAAGAACTGCCGACGGAGCAGCTCAATGGAGCGTAAGGTCTGCCGATGAAGTTACACCGGGAATTGAGAACCAGACACACGTGAATGAAACAAAAATAGCAAAAATTAAGCGTGAAGACCCACATGGTCTCGGCATAACGGTCTTGTCAATGGGAATTGTATTTTTCTGTCTTGCCCTGTTATATGTATTCTTCAGGATTCTCGGATTGTTCATGGCACACAAACAGGCCCTGAAAAAAGCCGGGAAAATACAGCCTATCAAGGCTGCCGTCAAGACAGGTGAAATGCTGGCTGAAACAGGACACAAGACCAAGGTTATACTCAAAGACGGTTTGCAAACCGGCGGTATTGACAAGGAAATATACATCGCTGTCATCGCCATGGCCTTGAAACAATACGAAGATGACGTGCATGACATCGAAAGTAACATTATAACAATAAAACCGCACCAGACCAACTGGAATATTTACCCTGAAGAAACAATCATCCCTTAAGATTAAGGATTAAGATAAAACTATCATACAATCATTAAATTAAAGAACAATGAACAAGTATCAATATAAAGTACAAGGTGTCGATTACGATGTCGAAATTGTTAATGTAGAAGGCAACATTGCCAAGGTAAATGTCAACGGTATACCATTTGAAGTTGAATTGAAACAGCCTATCAATCCAACCACAATGCCGCACAAACCTGTAATAACGCCTCCGCAGCCAAAACCGTCAGCAACAGTTGAAACAAAAGTTGAGAAACCTGCGGCTAACGTTCATGCAGGAGGAACAAAAATTACGGCTCCACTGCCTGGAACCATTACAGAGATAAAGGTCAAAGTTGGAGATACCGTAAAAGACGGAGACACCGTAGTAGTACTTGAAGCAATGAAAATGCAGAATAACATCGAGGCAGAAAGCAACGGTACCGTAACGGCAATACTCGTGAACAAAGGCGACACTGTAATGGAGGGTGATGCGCTGATAACGATAGAATGAGGTTACCCTAACAAAATAATTACGGGAAATAAATATTCACAGCAGGCAAAAACTGCCGTTAATACATAAATCCATAACAAAAACAAAGGCATATACCACCTCATAATCAAAAACCATAAAAACCATATTCTGTCATGGGATTTACAGACTTTATTTCAAGCAACTTCACTGAGTTCCTTACATATACAGGTTTCGCAAATGCCACATCCGGCAATATCATCATGATTATTGCCGGCGCATTCTTCATCTGGCTTGCAATCAAGAAAGACTTTGAGCCTCTTCTTCTTGTGCCGATAGGCCTTGGTATCATACTCGGCAACATTCCGTTCCGTGCTGACGCAGGTCTTGAAATCGGTCTTTACGAAGACAACTCAGTGCTAAATATCTTTTATCAAGGAGTAAGAGCCGGTTGGTATCCGCCATTGGTGTTCCTCGGAATAGGCGCCATGACTGACTTCTCCGCCCTTATCAGCAATCCGAAGCTGATACTTGTCGGTGCCGCTGCACAGTTCGGTATATTCGGCGCCTACATGATAGCCTTGGCACTTGGTTTTGAGCCTAACCAAGCGGCAGGTATCGCCATAATCGGAGGAGCCGACGGCCCTACTGCAATATTCCTGTCATCAAAACTTAGTCCTAACCTGATGGGAGCCATTGCCGTGTGCGCCTACTCATACATGGCTCTGGTGCCGATTATCCAACCGCCACTGATGAGACTGCTTACCACAAAGAAAGAACGCCTTATCCGTATGAAGCCGGCTCGTCAGGTTAGCCAGACGGAACGTATACTCTTCCCTATTATAGGCTTATTGCTTACAACGTTTATCGTACCTTCGGGACTTCCGCTGCTCGGTATGCTGTTCTTCGGCAACCTGCTAAAGGAATCAGGCAAGACCACACGTCTGGCTAAGACTGCTGGAAGCGCGCTCAACGACATTGTTGTAATGCTGCTTGGTCTTACTGTTGGCTGTTCCACACAGGCAAGTGAATTCCTCACGATGAAGACGATTTATATCTTCTTCCTCGGCTTCATGGCTTTTGCCATCGCCACGGCTTCAGGCGTACTCTTCGTGAAATTCATGAACCTGTTTCTGCCCAAGTCAAAGAAGATGAATCCGCTCATAGGCAATGCCGGAGTAAGCGCTGTTCCAATGAGTGCCCGCATATCAAATAACCTCGGTTTAGAGTACGACCGCCACAATTTCCTGCTCATGCACGCAATGGGCCCGAACGTAGCGGGAGTTATCGGCTCGGCAGTTGCAGCCGGAGCTTTACTCGGATTCATGTCATAATAAATTAAGAGTCAAGGATTAAGAGTTAAGAAATATGTAAAGCAATATATCTTGTAATGCCATATTCCTTAACTCTTAATCCTTAACTCTTTATTCTTAATTCCCGTAACGGTGTTTCCTAAAATAGCCATCATCCATACTGACACGCTTGCAGCGATAGGCATGAAGCAGATTTTACAAGACGTTATGCCGATTGTCGTCGTTGACACATTCCGTTCCGTTGGCGAACTTAAAGCCAGTGGCGACGTCGACATATATTACCATTACTTTGCTGAAGCCCAAGCCGTTATCGATGACAGCGATTTTTTCGATAAACGCCGGCGTAAAACCATAATACTAAACACCGCTGCTGACACAAAACAAACATTATTCGGCTACAATTCACTGTGCACTTCTCTGCCTGAGAAACAGCTAATCAAGTCACTGCTTGCCCTTGAACAAACGGCACACGCCGAAGGTCGCAACCTGCCGCACGCACATGGGGATCACGCAGAAAAACAATTGTCAGTGCGTGAAGTCGAAGTAATGACGCTCATAGTAAGAGGATATATAAATAAGGAAATAGCCGACCGCCTTAACATCAGTCTTTCCACAGTAATAACGCACCGCAAGAATATTATGGATAAACTCGGACTCAAAAGCGTATCGGCGCTTACCATTTACGCCGTTACGCGTGGATTCGTGAACATCAACGACATTTGATTTCTTCATCAAACCATATTCCATCTTTCTCGGCATCCGTTATTTTGCTGACTGTAAACTTGTTTCGCCGTGAAAGATTAACGACAAACATCTTTCACTTAATAATCACCTGAAAATCAATGGCATACAGATTTCGTGAAAGATTGAAGGATAAAAAAACATTTTTACATCCCTATTACAATGCAAAACGTCGCCTTTTGCATTGTAAAACACGGCTTTTCGTCATGCAAAAAGCCATGTTTTACAGCGCTTTCGAGTAATAGTAATCCATCGCTACACGCAACTTGAGGCATGCGCTTTTATTGATAATTCACACCACTCTCTAATCCGTACCGTAGCTCAGAACGTTAGAGACAGAATAAATCCGCCCTTCTACGGAACTGCTATTTTGCCTGGGATGGTACTCCCGCGCGTCCTCCGATATGGCAGTTACGTAACTCAACGGACTCAGTGTTGTCAAAACTTACCGCGTTCTCGGCCCTTCCAATCTCTATATTGCTGAAAACAACATCACGGATGGGCTCTGCCTCCGTGCCTTGCAGAACAAGTCCGGCAGCAGAAGCCTTATTGCAACGCAGGCCGTCAACATAGATATGGCCTACACGGGTAAACTTGTCGTTGTCAAGTCCTTCGCCGGCATACATCGACGTAGCATAAAAAAGATCCTCTACCTCGTCAAACTCGCAATTCTTCACGTACAGATTGTTCACGAAACCGCCACGGTCCGGATTGGTCTTGATGTATATCCCACGCTTACAATAACCGCCGTAGGTGCAGTTTTCAACGAATACGTTGCGAACGCCTGCCGACATCTCGCTGCCTATCACCACGGCATGAAGCCCCTTAAAGCGGCAGTTGCGTATGACGATGTTCTCCGACGGCGAGCCGTGAGTCCATCCGTCATTATCGCGACCGCTCTTTATCGCCACATTGTCGTCGCCATTGTTGAACTCGATGTTCTCTATCAGGATGTTGCGCGAGCACTCAGGGTCAATGCCGTCATTGTTCACCAGCTTGGCGTCATAGCGCAATCCCCTGCATATTATGTTCTCGCTCTTCAGCAGATGCACGCACCAGAACGGAGCGTTTGTTATGAAGACGCCCTGCAACGTTATGTTCTTACAACCGTAGAACTGGATTAATTGCGGGCGCAGCCAATGGCCTTCGCCAAAGTTACGGTCGGCTATCGGCGTGCCATTATGGTTCATCTCACGGCTAAAGGCCTGTCCTGGCTTCTGCCTTGCCTTCCATGTAGCAAAGGTTGTCGAGGCATTACCGTCGATGGTTCCCTCGCCTATTATGGACACATCATGCAAATCCTTTCCATAAATGAACGGACTGTAATTGCGGAGGAACGTTCCTTCCCAACTCGTATCCACTACCGGCAGATACAGTCCGGGCTCCGGAGAGAACATGATTGTTGCTCCCTTGCGTATGTCGAGGCAAACGTTGCTGACGAAATGTATCGGACCTTTCACGAGATACGTGCCTTCGGGAACTATTATACGGGCTCCGCCTTTGCGCGCGGCGACCTTCATTGCACGGTCAAATGCACGTTTACAATCCTTTACGCCGTCACCTTCAGCACCGAAATCGGTTACAAAAATACTATCCGGTGACATCCGTGCACCCGTAATCAGTGACAATACCGAATCACGCCTGGCAACCATTTCCTTTTCCATATCAGCAACATTCACTTCCGGGTATGCGCCTATAGCGCAAAACATAAAAAAGGATAATACAAACAAATGTTTCATTTCAAACGTAAATAAATAAATCATGTAAATAAAAAATAAGAGCCAAGGACTAAGAAAAACTGTATTGTTACCGTAAAACAAGACACGTTATCTTAATCCTTGACTCTTAAAATTAAGCCGGCTCAGCCTTAGCAGACTTTCTCAAGCTTCTTCATTATAGAGAAGATAAACACTGCCGAGATGACACACAAGGCCACGAGTATGCCCCAAAGCACCCACAAAGGCAGACCGCCCCAAAGCATACCGATGATTGAGACAAGGTAATTACCTACTGCCGTAGCGGCAAACCAACCGCCCATCATAAGGCCTTTGTACTTGGGAGGAGCAACCTTCGACACGAACGAAATGCCCATCGGCGAGAGGAACAGCTCGGCAAACGTAAGCACGAGGTATGTGCTTATTAGAAGATTAGGCGTAACCCTATAGTCCGTAGTTGTAGATGCAAGGTCGTCTGGAACAGGCAATCCGAGTGAGCCCCATACCATAATCATGAAGCCGACGGCCGCGATGAACATACCGATACCGATTTTCCTGGGAGCTGAAGGCTCTTTGCCCTTGCTTGCAAGATAGCTGAATACGGCCATCGAGACTGGCGTAAGCGCTACGACGAAGAACGGGTTGAACTGCTGGAACTTCTGCGGAAGGATGTTAATCACCTCGTCCATGCTATTATAATTGTTATACAAGATTGCCAACGCAGCTCCCAAAACAAAAGCCGAGATTACACGTCCTTTAGTCTTCTTTGACTGGAACAGGCTGAAAAGGGCATAAACCATAATGGCGATGAGCACAAGGTTCCATACGTCAAAGCCAATACGCGTAAATCCGGTTGCCGTAGCGGCTGTATAGTCACGGGCGAAGAACGTAAGCGTAAGTCCGTTCTGGTGGAACGCCATCCAGAAGAATATCACCACGGCAAACACAAGACAGAGCGCAATAACGCGCGATTTTGTCTCTGCAGGAGTAAGTTCCTGCGTGTGTACTGCCGCCTCTTCGCTGCCTGAAGCCTGCTTGGAACTGTTGTTGACGTCGGCATGCTTGAACGTCTTTCTGCCCAATACATATATCAACATCGAAACAATGAGCGACACACACGCAACGGCAAAGCCCATATGGTACGACTCTGAAAGCACGTTGATATAATCGTTTGCAAATCCAGTGAGCGAAGCCGTGTCAGTGCCTACACCCTGCGATGAAGCCAACGACACGAACTTCTGCATTGCTTCTCCCGACAGTGTGCCGTCAAGATACTGATGGGCAAGCGCCGGGATGTCGCCATTATAGACGAAGTTATGGCTCTTCATGTACCAGTCGGTTATCTTCTCGGCTGCCGTAGGAGCGAAAAGAGCGCCGATATTAATGGCCATATAGAATATCGAAAAGGCTGTATCACGCTTTGCGGAGTACTTCGGGTCATCATAAAGATTGCCCACCATAACCTGAAGATTGCCCTTGAACAGGCCCGTACCAAGGGCTATGAGGAAAAGCGAGCCTATCATCGCCGAGATACCCAATGCATTGTTGCCTGTCGGTATGGCAAGACAGATATACCCCACAAACATCACCACAATGCCCAGCGTCACCATCTTGCCGAAGCCGAACTTATCGGCCAGTATGCCGCCTACAACCGGAAGGAAATATACCAACGCAAGGAAGCCGGCAAAGATGTTTGATGTAACAGTGGCAGTAAAGCCAAACTTAGCTTGCAGGAACAATGTAAAAATCGCAAGCATGGTGTAATACCCAAAGCGTTCGCCCGTATTAGCAAGGGCCAGCGCATACAAACCTTTCGGTTGTCCTTCAAACATAGTATTAAGTTTTTAAATATTAATATTTTCATAAACCACCGACGCGGCGGCATACCGTAATCTGTATGAGGTTAACAAATCGTCGCCTGCATCGTTTTTCTAACGTGCAAAGATAATAGAAAATTTCGATTAAGCAAACTAATGCTATCACATTTACTTTGATAATATGAATAATTTTACATTTAGTCACCATCGGCAGACAAAAAAGCGGGTACAAATTGCAATTTGGCACAATACCGCATTCCGTGTTTCACACCCCAATTTTTTGGTAAAGACATAACCTTATGATAATCAGCATATTACCGGCCGGCAACAAAAACATGCCTCTTTACCACGTAAAAGGCCGCCTTTTGCAGCCCCAAAGACGGTCTTTCAGCTTGCCAAAGGCCGTCTTTTACAACCCCGAAAATATGATACGGATTTTCATTTGGCCACACGCCGCCTTAACAATGTATATGAACGGACGCATCCATATATAAAAAACGGGCCGCATCTTTCCTGATGCGGCCCGCAATATTGTATCAAAATATTATTCGTGAACGTACAAATCCCAACCAAGATAATTACCAACAGCCTCACGAAGGATGTCGACAACATCTGTACGAACCATAGCAACGTGGTGCTCAAAACCGTTCTTGCAGATGAACTTCATCAGTGTCTGCAAGTCGTTCACGTGCGTAACGGCGATACATCCGTCCATTCCATACGGGTCGTTGGTAAGCTCGCCCTTGCCCAGATAGCTCTTTATGCAGCCCAGGGTGTCGTCGGTAGAAATGCGGAAGTATGTGAAATCACCCTCAGTACACTTGCCGTAAACGGCGCCAAAGGTGTTCACCTTGCCGAGCGTACGGCCGAGAACGCCGAGCGGACCGAGCTTGAGGTCGTTCTTGACAAAGCTCTTCGGAGCGTTACCGCAGTGTGTGCAGACGCACTTGTTGCGGTCTTCAGCGAAGTTGTTGTTCCAGTCGAGCAGCGTCGACGGCTTGCCTGCGGCAAGGCTCAGGGCGTACATCGACACGGCACCGGCAACGTCGGTCTCGCATGCGCACGGTATCAGTTTCTCTCCGAGCATACTCATCGTTACGCAAGCGGCACAACCATAGTTCTGCTCCAGCGAGTCCCAGCACTGTATTGCGGTAGCATCTACCTCGTTGGCCTCAATCCACTGCTCAACGGCAAGGCCGAACTTAGCCTGCACAGCCAGCTTCTCACGGTATGCCTCGGGCACTTTCGCATAGTCGCTTATCTCCTCCATCTTTGCTTTCAACGCTGTGGCGTCGTTGTCTATCTTGCGGGCGTTGAATATAATCTCGCTCATGTCAACCGGAACGACGGTTATTCCGCTTGCCTGGAGCAGCTTCTCGCTGTAACGGCAAGTGTTAAAGCCGAGCGGACGGGTACCGATCTGGCCGATGCGGGCATGTGTCAGCTTGCGCACAACGCGGCAGATGGCGGCGAACTTGTTGATGTCTTTCATCAGCAGTTCGCTATGTATTGAATAAGTGTGGAACGTCGTATCGGTAAACGGAATGCCGTACTGGTAAAGGTTGTTGCATACTGAAATCTTGCCGCAGAAGGCGTCACGACGGCTGTCAAGGTCTACCTTGTCGTTCTGGTCATCGCACGCCTGCACCAATACGGGCACGTGCAGCTCGGCACGACTTATGGCATTGATGATTCCGACCTCAAAACCGAAGTTGGGTAACGATACTATTATACCGTCTATCTCCTCACGGTTGGCACGGAACAAGGCGGCACACTTCTTGCCATCCTCCACCGTTTCCATCGAGCCTCCTGTCGGAGTGTCGCACTCATCAAGTATTACGTAGCCGTAACCGGCCTTTTCCAATTCTTCAAGAAGAGTCTTGCGGACGTCTATTGCAAGCTCCGAATTGAAGTACGCACGTGTTCCTATAATAAGACCGAATGTCTCTTTTCCTGCTTGTGCTTGTTTTTTCATAGGTGTATTGCTTTTATTTAAATTGTTTTTGTATATAAATCAATGATTCGGAAATTAAGAATTAAGAGTCGGGAAATTAAGAATTAAGAGTTAAGAATTAAGAAAAATACTCTTGGTAAAATATTTTGCATTGCATATTTTCTTAATTCTTAACTCTTAATTCTTAATTATATAACGTTCTTTTTATGGCGTTCTTCCAGCCATCATACAACTGATTGCGCTCCGCATCGGCCATTTGTGGCATTATGCGGTTGTCTGATGTACGCAAAGCTGCCACCTCTTCAAGGCTTGACCATACGCCGCGCGCAAGTCCGTTCATAACCATCGCGCCCATCGCCGACGCCTCTTCAACATCTGAACGGTTAATGCATGCGTTGAGCATGTCGGCCTGGAACTGCATGAGAAAACCGTTCTTGGTAGGGCCGCCATCAACGCGCAGCTCTTTAAGGGCTATTCCCGCCTGTCCAGTCATTAGGTCAACAAGATCTTTTATCTGGTAAGCTATGGCCTCAAGAGCCGCACGGCATACGTGCCCTTTCTCTGTTGCGAGCGTCATTCCGCATATTATCGCCTTTGCGTGTGGGTGCCACCACGGTGCGCCAAGCCCTGCGAAAGCCGGTACGAGATATACTCCGCCGTTGTCCTTGACGCTTGTCGCGAAGCCTTCTATCTCCGCCGGGCTGTCAATCAGCTTCAAGTTGTCGGTCATCCATTTGATTGTCGCGCCCGTGCAGTGTATGTTTCCCTCGAAAGCATAGAACACTTTGCCCTGCGCGGCGAAGCCAACTGACGTGACAAGTCCCTCGGGAGCAGCGATGGCTGACTCTCCGATGTTGACCATTACAGACGAACCAGTACCGTAAGTAGCCTTTCCCATACCAGGCTCAAAGCACATCTGGCCAGCCAAAGCGCCATGTGAATCACCGAGAACACCGGCTATTTGTATCGGCTCGGTGAACACTCCGTCTACCGTTGTCTCGCCGAATACAGAGTCGCAAGGCAACGGTTGCGCCATCATTGAGCGCGGAATGGTGAACAAATTGAGCAATTCGTCGTCCCAATCAAGCGTGTGAATGTTGAACAGAAGAGTACGCGAAGCGTTGGTATAGTCGGTTACATGACGTTTGCCTTCTGTCAGTTTCCATACCAACCAGGTGTCAATCGTGCCCATAAGCAACTCTCCCTGCTCAGCAGACTGCCGTGCTCCGTCAACATTATCAAGTATCCATTTAACGCCGCTGGCGGCAAAATACGGGTCGATAAGCAGTCCGCTGCGTTCACGGATGAACTCTGTGAAGCCACGCTTCTTAAGGTCTTCGCATATTTCCTCGCCCCTTTGGCACTGCCATACCACAGCGTTGTACACCGGCTTGCCTGTATTCTTGTTCCATACGACCACTGTTTCCCTCTGGTTTGTTATGGCAAGAGAATACGTAGCGCCGTCGTTCCGTGTGGCATCGACCACCTCACGTACAGCCTCAACGGTGTTGCGGTATATCTCCTCGGCGTCGTGTTCAACCCATCCGGGCTTCGGATAGTACTGGTGATGCGCCACATTCTTGCGGCACACCAGCCTGCACTGCTCGTCAAATACCACCGCCTTGGTAGCAGAAGTACTCTGGTCTATTGAGATTATGTAATTCATAATACGATGTTTGAATTAAGAATTAAGAGTTAAGAATTAAGAAAAACGGCTTTGCGGGTCAACGTATAACCAGCGTGGCATGTTTTCTTAATTCTTAACTCTTAATTCTTAATTATTCAAGAACTCCTTTGCCGTTTCGTAAATGCCGTCGGCATCGAGTTTATAATGATGGAAAATCTCGAGCGGTTTGCCGTGAACGGCGTTCTCGTCAGGTATTCCGAGAATGCGCATCGGCACCGGACAATTCTGTGCAACGGTCTCTGCCACGATACCGCCAAGGCCGCCGTACATGCTGTGTTCCTCTACAGTGATGATACGTCCGGTCTCTTTAGCTGCACGGATGATGGCGTCTGTGTCGGCAGGCTTCAGCGTGTGCATGTCGATGACACGTGTACTTACGCCCTCTGCGGCGAGACGCTGGCCGGCCTTCAGTGCGTGATAAACTGTTTCGCCGGTACCTATTATAGTAAGGTCTTTACCGTCTTGCAGCTGGATTGACTTCCCGATTTCATAGTTGAAGTCGTCATTCTCGTAAACATCGGGCACTGCGTTACGGCCTACTCGCACGTAAACGGGGTGCGGATAGTCAACAAGCTGCTCTACGAGCTTGCGCGTCTGGCGGGCGTCACACGGCAGGACGACCTGCATACCGGGGAAAGTGCGCAACACAGCGATGTCGTGCAGGCTGTGATGGGTTGCTCCAAGCGCGCCGTAGGCTACTCCACCGCTTACGCCGAGAATCTTGACGGGCTGTCCTGAATATGCCACGTCAACCTTAACCTGCTCAAGACTGCGGGCTACATAGAAGCAGGCGGGACCGCATACGAACACCTTTTTACCGCAAGAAGCCAGTCCGGCTGCTATTCCGACGGCGTCCTGCTCAGCTATTCCGCACTCTACAAACTGCTCGGGCAGCTGCTTTGCGAAGTCTGTAAGGGTAACCGAGCCGCGCGCGTCGGTGGTTACCGCTATTATATTTTTGTCTTTTTTGCCGAGTTCCAGCATTGTGTCTGTGAAACTCTTACGGCAAGCTATTGGTTTTGTTTCCATTTTTCTTGAATTAAAACATTACTTTTTCAGCTCCTCAATCCTCTTTGTTATCTCACTGATAGCCTCTTCGTACTCCTCGGCCGTGGGTACTCCGTGGTGCCATTTGAGCACGTTTTCCATGTATGACACGTGGAATCCTTTGGTTGTGTGGAGTATTACCATGTGGGGCTTGCCGTTCGTATAGTCAATGTTCTCAAGGCAGTCGACTATGGCGCCCATGTCGTTGCCGTCAACGTCGAGCACGTCCCAACCGAAGGCGCGCCAGCGCTCGTCAAGCGACTCGAGCTTCATCACGTTCTCGGTGGTGTCGCTTATCTGCAGGCCGTTGCGGTCGATGAAAGCCACGAGGTTGTCCAGCTTGTAGTTGCTGCCGGCCATCGCAGCCTCGTAGATTGAGCCTTCGCCCTGCTCGCCGTCGCCCATCAGCACGTAAGTCTTGTATGCCGCGCCGTCCATCTTTGCCGCTATGGCGCAGCCTACGCCGATGGAAAGGCCGTGGCCGAGCGCTCCGCTGTTGAACTCAATGCCAGGAACTTCCACCGTTGGGTGTCCGGCCAGCACTGAAAGATAGTCGCCGTAAGTATCGACAAGCTCTTTCGTGATGAAGCCCTTGGCCTCAAGCACGCAGTAAAGGGCCTCTACACAGTGGCCCTTGCTCATTATGAAGCGGTCGCGTCCCTGCATTTTGGGGTTCTTCGGGTCAACGTTCATCACGCGCATGTAAAGCGCCGTGAGCACGTTAAGCGAAGACAGGTCGCCGCCGATATGGCCGGCCTTGGCCTTATAGACCACTTCTACTAATCGTTTCCTGATTTCCTCGCTCGCCAGTGTAAGCTCGGCGATGCTCATTTTGTTGTCCATATTATCAAGTTAGTAATCGTTAATAAATTCCATCTAAGGTCTTCATAATGTTATCGGAAGGCTGTGCCCGAAAGGCTTTCGCCTTCTTGAAGCCAAAGATAAATATTATTTTCCAAAACAAAAAATGATTTCACAAAAAACAAAGAAGAATGACATAAAACAAAGAACGAATCTATCCAGTGTGCGATTAGTAGTTAAAGAAGTTAAAGTAGTTAACGTTCGCTTCGCTCACTAAGGAGTTAAAGACAAATGCCTTGTAGAGTTTTGACCGATTAATTGTAATAGGAGCGTATGCTAATATTCATATAATAATATAACAGAAGGCACGGATTAACGCCTAATAATACGGAAAGAGCACAATAATGCACATAAAAACCGTAAGTAAACAGCGACATTTTACTTACAATTTACAAAACAAAAAACAACATAAAACGCAATTCATTAATCATTCAACATACGTTTACTTACAAACCAAAAGGCCATGTTTTACGGTCTAAAAAATGGCCTTTTGCAAGCTAAAAGACGGTCTTTGTGAAGGTAAAAGAGCACCAACGAAAAAGTCGCCGGCCACATACCGTTATGGCAAATAGTCAAAAAATTGCGGCAAAAACTTTGCGTTTATGATATAAATGCTTACCTTTGCAACCGCTGATTGGTTCACGCCACAATGTGATTAAAAGGGAAACGGGTGAAAATCCCGTACAGTCCCGCTGCTGTGAGCTGTCATTATTGAGACCGACACCGCGCCACTGGCACGTCAATTATAGCCGGGAAGGCCGTCGGTCTTGGCACAGCGAAGTCAGAAGACCTGCCGTCAGTTATGTTTAATCCACTGCTTCGAGGAAGGTGGTGTATTATGTTTAATCTATTGGTACGTATTAAGTCATTATCAGTTGCCGCATTTGGCGCGCTGCTATCATGCACGCCGGCCGCGGCGCAAGGCACGGACAGCATTTCGGACGGCCGTGTGCTCGACGACGTAACCGTAACCGACAAGGCACGGCAAAGGCAGGTTGCGGGCACGGCACCGCTGCGCGTGCTCGACAGCGAGGCAATGCTGCGCCTCGGAGTAACCGACATTGCCGACGCGCTGCACCGCCTGCCGGGCATAACCCTACGCGACTACGGCGGAGCGGGCGGCATGAAGACGGTATCGGTACGCGGCTTCGGGTCGCAGCATACAGGCGTGAGCTACGACGGAATAGCCCTCAGCGACTGCCAGACAGGCGAGATTGACATGTCGCGCTACTCGCTCGAGAACGTCAGCGACATATCCCTTCTGATAGGCGACAACGACGACATATTCATCCCCGCACGCAACGCCGCCTACGCCGCAATGCTAACCATCAACACCATGGCGCCGCCCACGGCCGACAACAAGCCCCACCTCACCACGCAGGTGAAGCTGGGTTCGTTCGGATACGTAAGCCCCTTCATCCGCTACACGCATAACCTGACGGACAAGTTCGCCCTGTCCGTTTCGGGAGAATACGTCTACGCCGAGAACGACTACCCCTTTACGCTACGTAACGGTAACGTCATCACGCGCGAACGACGCACCAACAGCATGATGAACTCTGCCCACGGCGAGGCCGGATTCATCTGGAACATCAACCGTAACAACCGCCTTGACGGCAAGATATACTACTACGACAACGACCGTGAACTGCCAGGCCAGGTGAGATACTACACCGACATCAGCATGGAAACACTGCACGACCGCAACTTCTTCGCGCAACTGCAATACCGTGCGTGGAACAGCCGCAACCTATCCTTCAAGCTCAACGCCAAATACAACTGGGCTTCGTCAGACTATAAGAACGGCCTGTACCAGGGCGGAATCAACGACGCAAAATACTGGCAGCGCGAAGCCTACGCCTCGGCATGCCTTCTATACACGCCGTGGCGCAACTGGGCATTCGACTATTCGGCAGACTACATCTTCAACAATCTTAGCAGCAGCCTCGCCACCAACACCCGCCCATACCGTCACACGGTACTCCAGTCGGCCACGGCACGCTACCGCAACCGTCGGTTTACGGTCATGGCACGCCTGCTCTACTCGCTTTACTTCAACGCAGCAAAGGACGGAGCCAGCGCGCACGACGCCCGCAAGCTGTCGCCGTCGGTATCGCTCTCTTACCGTCTGCTCAGCGACGAAGACCTGTACATACGTCTTTCGTACAAAAATATCTTCCGTGCCCCAACATTTAACGAGTCGTATTACTTCCACTACGGCAGCACCGACCTCAAGCCCGAGACGACAGACCAGCTCAACCTGGGCCTCACATGGGAGCACACATACGGCCGCAAGTCGTACTTCAGGCTGTCTGCCGACGGATATATAAATAAGGTAAAGGATAAAATAGTTGCCGTGCCGTACAACATGTTCGTATGGACCAACGTCAACGTGGGTAAGGTAAAGGGGCACGGAATTGAGACTTCGGCCACGTGGAACCACCGTTTCACCGACCGCTACGCCATCCTGTTCTCCGCTAACTACGGCTGGCAGCGCTCCGAAAACCGCACTAACTCCGAGTCGCCGTACTACGGTTATCAGATAGCCTACACCCCCGAGCACCAGGGAAGCGCGGCCATCAGCTTTGAAAATCCGTGGGTAAACCTATCGGTTCACGGCTACGCGGTGAGCAAGAGGCACGCCAACAACAACCATTATGAGGGTACAGACATCGACGGCTACGCCGAGTTCGGCCTCACCGCCTACCGAGACATCCGCCTTTGGGGCGGCACGCTGGAGGTAAGAGCAGACGTAAAGAACATTCTCGACAAGCAATACGAGATTGTGGCAAAGTATCCCATGCCCGGCAGAAGTTATCAAATATCCATTAATTATAAATTCTAAACAGCAAAATGAGAAAGTTTTTATCAATGTTTGCCATAGTCGCACTGTGCGGACTGGCCTTCGTTTCATGTAGTGACGATGATGACACGACACCTCCGCCAACACCTGTGACGGTAACAGACGGCGTATTTGTAGTCAACGCCGGTACTATTGGCAATATTCCCGGAAGCCTTACCTACATCGGTAGTGACGGTAGCGTTACACAAAAAGCATTCGCCAACGCCAACAACGGGATGTCGCTTGGTGACACGCCAAACGATGCCGTAGTGAACGGAAGCAAGCTCTACATTGTTGTCAACGGTGATAACATTATCTGGGTATTGGATAAAAACACACTGAAAATTGACCGCCAGTTAAGCACAACTGAGCTTATGGGCGAGGATAAGGGCAAACAACCGCGCCATCTTCTTGCTTCCGGACAATATGTATTCGTATCAACGTATGACGGATACGTGGCCGCAATAGACACGACAACTTACGAAGCAACTGTTTATCAGGCAGGTTCTTACCCCGAAGGAATGGCAATAAGCAACGGCAGTCTGTATGTCGCAAACTCTGATTACAGCCTCGGACAAAAACCGTCTATATCTGTTATCAACCTCAACTCAGGCACAACAACGGATATAAAGGACGAGCTTATAACCAATCCTCAGAGCTTTGCCGTTATGTCAGACGCCATTTACTTCCTTGATTACGGCTCATACGATGCGTCATATAACCAAACTGGAGCTGGAATACGCAAGGTTGTGAACGGTGAAATAACAAAAGTTGCCGACGCGACGCTCATGGCCGCGAACACGAATAATGGCAAGATTTACATCATCAACGCGCCTTATTCATATCCCGCAACTCCCGTTACTTACAGCGTTTACGACACAACGACCGGAGAAACAACGCAGTTCATTACTGGAGACGACATCGACAGCCCCGCCGCCATTGCCGTTGACCCTGTAAACGGAGATGTTTATATAACTTCTTACGTGGTTGACCCGGATACTGGCTATGCCGGTTATTCAATAGACGGATACGTCAACCGTTATACAGCAGACGGAACTTTCGTTTCAAGAAACGACGTTGGCGTAGGTCCGATAACTATTACATTCAATTATAACACAGTTTATGAATAAGCGTCTGAGCATTATTCCACTTCTCGCCGTGGTGCTGTTGCTCCTCTGCTCATGCGGGGGAGGCAGCACCACGGCTGCCGTTTCGGGCGGCGACACGGTGAGATTTAAATATGCCGAGCGGCTTACCGTTGTGAAATACGACGGCTATACGGTGGCAACTCTTGCCGACCCGTGGAACAAAGGACGCACTCTACATTCATATATACTCATACCCGATACAGCAAAAGCAGGCACGCAAACCGACGGAAAAGGTCTTGCCGAAAGCCTGAGAGCACAGACCGGGGCGGCTGTAACTGTGGTTCACACCCCGCTGAAACGTACCGTCGTCGCGTCATCGGTATATTGCGGACTGCTCATCTCTTTAGGAAAGGGCGACGCCATACGTGGAGTATGCGACCTGAAATATATCAACCAACCTTGGATTAAGGAGCAATGCCGACTTGGAAGGATAGCCGACTGCGGCGACGCAAGTACCCCTACCCTCGAAAAAATAATAGACATAAACGCCGACGCCATACTTATCTCGCCGTTCCAGAACAGCGGCGGCTACGGACGCCTTGACGAATGGGGCAACCCGATAATAGAAACGGCCGACTACATGGAGACCTCGGCCTTGGGAAGGGCCGAATGGATGAAGTTCTACGGCATGCTGTTCGGCGTGGAGGACAAGGCTGACAGCATGTTTAACGACATTGAGAAGAGATACAACGAGCTTGTAAAACTGGCAAGAACGTCAACCGTCAGTAAATCCGTGCTCGTCGACAAGATTGCAGGCCCCGTATGGTACGTACCAGGCGGACGCAGCACTCTTGGCCGGGTGATAGCCGACGCAAACGCGGAATATCCCTTCTCAACCGACAACAACAGCGGCAGCCTGCAATTAACGTTCGAGACCGTACTGACGAAAGCAGGCAACGCGGACGTATGGTTGCTGAGATATGACGGCAAGAATCCGCTGACATACCCTACGCTTCTGTCCGAGAACCAAGGCTACTCACAGTTCAAGGCATTCAAGGAGAGACAGGTGTACGGTTGCAACACCAGCACGAGCACGTTCTATGAAGATACTCCGTTCAATCCCGACCTACTGCTACGTGACATAATAATAATAACACATCCCGACTTGTCTGGTCTTGGAAGCACCAGATACTTCAAGAAGGTAGCAAAGTAAGACAAATACCACGCATGAAAAAGGGTACGCGCATAAACATTATAATGGCTGCGGCGGTCATTCCGATGTTTCTCCTGAACCTCATAATAGGCTCGGTAGACATTCCGTTGACCGACGTCGTAGCCATTCTTTTCGGTAAAGATTGCGCCCAGGCGTCATGGGAATACATCATATTGCAGACTCGTCTGCCGCAGGCTATTACCGCCGTGCTGTGCGGAAGCTCGCTCGCCGTGAGCGGACTGTTGCTCCAGACGGCGTTCCGCAACCCTCTTGCGGGTCCTTCAATATTCGGTATCAACAGCGGAGCAAGCCTCGGCGCCGCCTTGGTAATGCTGGCTTTCGGCGGCGGCATAACGCTTGGCACGGTATCGCTCACGGGGTTCGTGGCTGTGCTCGCAGCCGCTTTCATAGGTGCCGGAGCCGTCATGGCGGTGCTGCTACTATTCGCCGGGATGGTAAGAAACAATGTCATGCTGCTGATAATAGGCATTATGATCGGCTACATAGCCTCGTCCGCCATCGCCTTGCTCAACTTTTTCGCCACCGAAGAGGGAGTACATTCATACATGGTATGGGGTCTCGGCAACTTCGGGGGCGTGTCAATGCGCCAGATTCCGTTGTTCGCCACGGCAACGGTTGCAGGTCTCAGCCTGTCAATATTGCTCATAAAACCGCTCAACACGCTGCTTCTCGGCGAACAATACGCCGAAAACCTTGGCATAAACACACTGCGCCTGCGCAACAGTCTGCTTGTTATCACGGGTATACTGACGGCCTCGGCCACGGCATTCTGCGGCCCAATAGCGTTCATAGGGCTTGCCGTTCCGCACATAGCGCGCATGATTCTCAACACCGACGACCATAGACAATTACTGCCAGGCACAATAATAACAGGCGCCGCAGTAGCGTTAGTTTGCAACCTCATATGTGCATTGCCAGGCGAAAACGGGGTAATACCTCTCAACGCCGTAACACCCATAATGGGCGCGCCCGTCATTATCTACGTAATAATGCGCCGTAAATAATGCGGATACTATGGCTTTGCAGCCAATAAGTTTACCGGTGAAAATTCAATAAGTATACAGTACTTTTGTAAAAGACCGTATATTACCTTCCGAAAGACGGTCTTTTAGAGCATGAAACACGGCCTTTTGCATGGTAAAACACGGCATATTACAAATCGATTGTTTTTCAATTGCAAAATCATCGAATTCACGTTAAATAATAGTTTGAAGTATTATAAAAACAAAAAAACAGCAGGCTACGTAACATAATATAGCTTTTTAATGATATATTTGCATGAGAACTTTAACAAAACGAATCATGAAAATGAACAAAATCCGAACATTCGCTTTCGCCGCCACCTTAGGGTTTACGGCGTACTGCACGTCTGCATGCGCACAGGACGTAACTTTGCCTACACCGACCAAGAACGAAACGGCAGGCAGCCTGACAAAAGCGTTGAACGACAGACACTCTACACGTCAGTTTACCGACAGGCAACTGACGGACCAGACACTGTCCGACCTCCTGTGGGCTGCCGACGGAGTAAACCGTCCCGACGGCAAACGCACGGCACCGTCAGCGATGAACAGACAGGACGTGACCATCTACGTAGGCAAGGATGACGGTACTTTCCGCTACGACGCGGCTGCCAACAAACTCATAAAAATAGGCAGCAGCGACTTACGCATTGCTGCCGCTGACCGTAACAAGTTCATAAAAACGGCTCCGGTAGTGCTCGTCATTGCTTCAAACAATAAGCTCACTGGTGGTAACAAGGCAATAAGTGGCCTCAATGTTGGCGCCGTAATGCAAAATGTTTACCTCTTCTGTGCCGCTAACGGGTTGTCTACCGTCTGCTGTTATGCAGGCGATGCTCCTGCAGAAATGCAAAAATTCCTCGGCATAAAAGAAGATATAGTTCCTCTGGTTTACATGCCCGTTGGATATTAAAGTAAAGGATGAAAAAATAAAGAACGAAGAATTAAAGGTCATATATTCAAAAACGCTTTAATTCTTCGTTCTTTTTATTCGTATCTCATTGACTTGGCAGGATGAATCATTGACGCCAGATAGCTCGGCCCTATCAGCACAAGGACGCTCACAAGAAGTGTAACAACATTGAGAAGTATTATTGCCAAGATACTGAATTCAACAGGTACGGTATCTACATAATATGTAGCAGCGTCAAGCTTTATGAACCCGGTAAACCTTTGCAGAGCCATAAGGCCAAGCCCCACAACGTTACCGATAAGCATGCCACGGCCTATAATAAATACCGCAAACCACAAGAAGGTCTTGCGTACCACGCCATTACGGGCACCGAGAGCCTTGAGCACGCCAATCATCGACGTACGTTCAAGTATGATGATAAGGAGTCCTGAAATCATGGTAAAGCCTGCCACGCACAACATCAATACAAGAATAATCCATACATTGAGGTCAAGCAGTCCGAGCCAGGTGAAAATCTGGGGGTTGGCATCCTGTATCGTCTCAGACGAATAGGTTTCACCGTACTTGTCGACAGTACGGTTTACTTTCTTGACCACTTCATCCTCAACCACGTCTATGGCATTAAAGTCTTTCACTGTAAGCTCTGCCCCTCCTGCTTGGTCAGGCTCCCAACCATTCAGGCGCACAGCCGTGTACAGGTCGGTAAAACACAATATATCATCAAATTGCGTCAAGTCAGTACGGTATATGCCTGACACCGTGAACCGCCTGACACGTACGTTACCGTTGTCTATAAAATAAGCGAACACCTTGTCGCCGGCATTCAGCCTCAGCCTGTCCGCCATAATCTTCGAAACAAGTATCTTATTAGTGCTTACAGTATCGCTAAACGCAGGTATAACGCCTTCCACCATGTTGTCATGGATGAACGTAGTATCGTAATCATTGGCGATTCCCTTGAACGCAACGCCAAGAAAATCGCTGTCGGTCTTGAGTATTCCCTGCTTTATGGCATATCTCTGGACATGCTTAACGCCGTCGAGCGACCTTAAAACCCGCATCATGCTGTCGTCCATACATATCGGCGCAAGCTCCCTACCGTGCAGGCTCATGAAGTTGGCAACCGTTATATGGCTGCCGAAACCTATTACCTTGTCGCGTATTGTATGCTTGAAACCGAAAACAACACTTACCGATATAAGCATTACGGCCAAGCCGATGGCTACGCCGGCCGTGGCAATACGCATGGCCGGACGACTGACCTTCTGGCGTGAGTCTGTAGCCGAATACAGATGTTTGGCTATGAAAAGTGGCAGGTTCATTCTTCGTCTACTCTTCCGGGATAAGCTTCCAATGCCTTACGCAGCACAAACAAGGCGCGTGTAAGGTCTTCTTTCTTTAGCACGTACGCAATGCGCACCTGGTTATGACCGGCCCCAGGTGTTGTATAAAAGCCGGAAGCCGGAGCCATCATAACCGTTTCACCTTCATAATTGAACTTCTCAAGACACCACCGGCAGAACTTCTCGCTATCGTCGACAGGCAGTTTTGCCACTGTATAGAAGGCTCCCATCGGTATTGGCGAATATACTCCTGGTATACGGTTCAACCCATCAATCAAGCATTTACGCCGGTCAACATACTCGTCATACACGTTACGGTAATATTCTTCCGGCGCATCGAGCGACGCCTCCGCCGCAATCTGTCCTATCAGCGGCGGCGACAGACGTGCCTGGCAGAACTTCATAACCGCGCGGCGCACCTCGGCATTCTTTGTAATAAGCGCCCCGATACGTATTCCGCACTCGCTGTAACGCTTGCTGACAGAGTCAATCAATACAACGTTCTGCTCTATACCTTCAAGATGGCAAGCACTGATGTAAGGCGAACCTGTATAAATATACTCACGGTAAACTTCGTCGGAGAACAAGTAAAGATCGTACTTCTTTACCAAGTCGCGTATCTGGTGCATCTCCCTACGCGTATAAAGGTATCCCGTAGGGTTGTTAGGATTACATATAAGGATGGCTCTCGTGCGGTCGTTGATCAACTCCTCAAACTTCTCTACCTTAGGCAGGGAGAAGCCCTCTTCGATTGTCGTAGCTATTGTACGTATCTTGGCACCGGCCGATATGGCAAAAGCCATGTAATTGGCGTAGGCCGGTTCTGGCACGATGATTTCATCACCAGGATTCAAACACGACATAAAGGCGAAAAGTACAGCCTCACTTCCACCGCATGTTATGATTATGTCGTCGGGGGTTACATTGATGTTGTATTTCTTATAGTAGTCGACCAGCTTAGTACGATAGCTCAAATTCCCCTGCGACGGCGAATACTCGAGAACCGTGCGGTCAATATTCCTTATTGCGTCAAGGGCAACTTGCGGAGTAGGCAGGTCCGGCTGACCGATATTCAGATGATAGACCTTTATTCCACGTTGCTTTGCTGCAGCGGCCAAAGGCGCCAATTTCCTGATCGGAGACTCTGGCATCTCAAGACCGCGGACTGAAATCTGAGGCATTGTTAATATCCTTTCTTTATTATAAACAACTGCAAATTTACTAAAACGAGCTGACAATACACAATTTTAATTAAAGAAATTCCACGACAACCCGAAACGGAATATACGCCCGTTAATAGGATAATGCGGAGCCAGGAACCCCTTGCCTCCACCTCCATTGATGTTGCTCATCATTACGAAAAAGCGTGTATGTTTCAAGTGCATGTTGGCATAAACGTTCACAACGGGGAAATTCCCTATCTCAACGTTGGCCGTGCCGTTATCCTGCACTGTGTACTGACCGAGCGCAGGACTGTAGTCAAGAGCCTTATAGCTGGTGAAATAACGGGCGTCGCCGCCGAGGTCGACGGTCAATACGCGTGCTATCTTGAAGTGCAGGTACAGGTTGGTGTATATGTTGAGCATTGGCACGGGCAGCACGTTGTCATTACTTGATTTCTGGTAAGTAACCTGGCTTTCCCAGTTAAGCGGCCCGAAAGTAAAGTCCTGCGACAGTTGTGCCGTAAGCAGACTGAGATTACCCGAGTGCTGGCGAACTGTGACATTGTTGCCAGTCCGTCCGAAGTCATCCGTTATATTGTAACTTTGGGCAAAATATGTATAATTCTGCAGGTTATCATAAGCCACCCTCAATCTAGTTCTCGTACGTTTCAACGAGAATACTCCCTCGATATGTGTACGCAATTCCTGATCAAGACCGTCGTTATCCCACCAGAAATGCTTTGAATGGTAATGACGGTAATAAAATGTAGGGTTCACCCTGTGGAAATAAGCATTGGCGGCAAGAGTCACAGTGTCCTTGAACAGCCTGAAGTTAAGGTCTGCCGTACCGTCGATTTTCAACTGCCCGGCATCCTCGCCAAGCAGCCATGTCTCAGCCGTGACGTTATAATGCAGCGTAGAACCTTGTGTTTTTATAAGCTGTCCGCCCACGCTCAGGTTGTGTTCGTTGTACGATGTCCGCCCGCCTACCGAGTCAGGAAGGGTAAAGTGGCGCAGGTCTGACGTGACGAAAGCCCTCAGGCCAGCCTTTGCCCACTTGTTGAAACCTTCGAGAAGAGCCACGCCAAAAGTGTTCTTCAGCGAATAATGGGTGGTGCGGTCATAGATTGAGTCGCCAAGAAATTTCTCGAATACCGGATAGTTATTGGCGTAATAGCCCTCCGGAGTGTCATAAGCCTGGTATATCCTCGTATAATTGTCGAATTTAAGCGTATGGATAAAGCTCGTTACAGGCACATATTCATCCTTCATCCAAGTAGTGTCCATCTGCTCGCCCTGCGCTTGTTGCTCTCCGGCAGCAAGCAGACTGTCGGCCGCGGCTTTGTCGACCGATATTCTTCCGCCCTGCGCTTTCAGTGTGTCGGCTGGCTCATTGCCGGCTATGACAGCGTCATCAGGACGTCCTGAATATGTCTTGCGCTCATCAAACTCGTCCTCGTTAAAATCGCGGCCCTCTTCCTTTGCTTTCTTGCGGGCCTCTTCCTTTGCCTTCTTGGCGGCATTCTCCTTTGCTGACTCCATGGCAAACTTCTTTGCCTTGATTTCGTCCTCGGTCATCTTGACTTTCCGCCTGAATCCGAAGCTGTACCTGTGCGAGAAGAATACGTGCTGGTTATCGTTGCGGTTCCAGTTTTCCGACAGGACCACAGGAATCTCGTTGTTACGGAAATTATCCTCAAAAGTCTCGGGATGGGTTATGTACTGGTCATCGGTAATACCACCGTTCTCGGCAACCTTCTCATGGTTCGTCGACAACAGGAGGTGCGCCTGGTAGCGCTCGCCGAGGTAGGAAGCGTACATGGAATAATTAAAGTGCGACGTACTCTGGTTCTGGAAATATCCGCGCCCGTAGATGTAATCGAACTTAAAACCTACGCCCAGCTTCTTGCCGACGTTCACTCCGAACAATGCCTTAAAGTGATTTTCGCCGTTTTCCCTGTTTCCGCACTCGTTATATGATATATTCGTGATGGGCGAAAGCGTATTGGTAAAATGAAACTTGTCCACTGGCGTTATGAAATAGTCATAAGGCTGAGTGAACATGAACTGCTTATTCTCGCCACGGTCTATGAATATACGGTTAATACGCGGCGACCCGAGATTGCCCAGCGTGTTGTATTCGCCACGCATTCCGGTGTCGAAAATCGAGTTCATGTACATATGCGGCAAGGTGTCCGGCTCCGCGGCGGTACGCTCTCCGAAGCGTTCGTCGACGGTCCACACCTTCAGTCCTTTTGGAATTTCCTTGTTTCTCGACGACAGGGAGTCGCGGTCGCGGGTTCTGTCACGGCTGTCGGTTGAGTTGGTAAACTCGCCGGTGTCAGTCAGCTGGTTGTAGTCCTGCGCCTCGGCAGGCATATACGCAAACAGCAACAACAAAGACAGTGCGGCGACAATCCTTGTCCTCATTTCATGAAACGGAATACACATTCTACAATCTTGAACACCATCGACACGAGAATGATTATCGTGCCTGTCTGTTTATCCCATTGAAAATACACTAATACACCTATGAGGGCCCCGAGCATGAATATCAAGTTCAGTATGTTTCGCAGCCGCAGATAGCGGTCTTCGCCGTTCTCGCGGCGGTGTTGCGGCCTGGCGTTGCGGGCCGTATTGTCCTGGTTCGTAAGCATTAAATCCTGATGTTTGTAAATGAACGGCAGCCAATTATTTCAAAACGGCTTCCTTGATTACGCTGAAGAGATAGTCCTTGCGGTCGACAGTCTTGCGGCGGAACTTTGCCGAACCGGCCACGAGCCGTGTCTTCTTGCGGTTAAGCGCGCTGTCGTCGTCAATCCACTCCTCGGCCTTGTACACATACCCGCCGTTACCCACGCGCTCCTCTTCATACCTGTAGGTTATTCGCCCGAGGGTGACGGTAAGGTGGTTGTCCTTGCAGTAGGCTATGAGGGTATAGTTGAACTTTGTCCTGTCAAGCATTAAAAACTTGTCAGTAAAGACGAGCCACTCCCTGATGTTTGCCACGACGATGTGCTCTGCCTTGTTGACCAACGCCACCTGGCTGCCTTCAAGCTGGTTCTCGGTCTTGGTCAAGTCGGTAAAACATTGCAACATTATATCGTAAATCTGGTCGGCTGTCTTGCCTGGCACATCCACGTCGAGTTGCCATTCTACCTTGCCGTCAACCTCAGGGACGGCTCCTGCAAGGTATTTGGCGTCAGGGTTTGGTTTCTCCTCCTGTTGTTCCTTCGCCTCGCCATTGCCAGCGTCGGGCCGTTCCCACACACCTTGTGCCATCGCGGCCAACGGCAACAGACAGGCCGCAAGAATAAAAAACAGTCTCATCAGTACAAAAAATATTTTTGCAAAGTTACGAAAATTAAACTTATCGACAAGACAAAAAGCATTATTTAACTATCCGAATGCCCAAAACGGTATGCCCTCAAGGCTTTAAGGACACGGCCTGCGGGCATACAGCCGGCCACAGCATGCAGCCGGCGGGCAGCTAAAGGACGGCTGTCAAGGCGGCTAAAGACCGTCTTTGACAGTGTAAAAGGCCGTCTTTAATGCTGCTAAAGACGGCCTTTTAGTCCGTAAGCAGAAACAAGGCAAACGATTAAAGACCGTCATTTTATATATACTCATCCATAAAAACCGTAAGCCGCAACAGCATTAAAAGTTACGGTTTTCAACCGCCTCTCGTACCGGCAACGTGTCCAGCCGATGAAAACGCCTGCAAAATCATTTACGGCAAACCGTCAAGGCCATGACACCTGCATTCAAGCCAGGCGACTGCCTGGCTTGAATGCAGGTGTCATGTGGTCAACAATTTGTGATTGCCAGGTTTAGATGAATGCTCTGCCTACCTATTTTTATATACATTGAACTACGTACGAACCATGCAGGTCATTTGTCATTAACTACTTAACGAGCGGAGCGAGCGATAACTCATTTGACTACTTTGACTCAAAAAAAACTTTGCATTCTGCCCGATTTGCACCATCTTTAAATAACATAGGCTGCATCTCGGCAATGAAAATAAAAACTCGTTTCTCTCGCTTTTATTTTGCATTACGCTCGATTTGCACTATCTTTGCAACCACATAAAGCTAAAAAAAGACATGATACATTTTTCAAGATACATCATAACGGCGATAATGGCCGTAGTGTTCTGCGGCGTCGGAATGGCGCAAGACAACAAGAACTGGCGTGAAATGCACAAAGTGAAAAGCAAGGAGACGCTTTACGGCATAGCGCGCGAATACGGACTGACCGTACAGGACCTTGTAAAGGCCAACCCCGAAATGAGCTCGCCCGACTACAAACTCAAGAAAGGCGACTACATATTCATACCCTACCCCGAAGGAACTGCCGCGTCTAAAGCCACCAACGTGACCAAGGCCGAGGTTCCTGCCGGAGCACTGAGGGTGGGCGTGGTGCTGCCTCTGCATAATGTCGACGGAGACGGACGCCGCATGCTCGAATATTACCGGGGCCTGCTAATGGCATGCGAAGACCTGAAAAAAGAAGGTATGTCAATCGCCGTGAACGCATGGAACGTGCCTATCGACGCCGACATATACCGCACTCTCGTAAAAGACGACATGGCAAAGTGCGATGTCATATTCGGGCCGCTGTACTCCAAACAGGTTAAACCACTGTCATTCTTCGTGAAAGACAACAACATCAAGCTGGTGATACCATTCTCCATAACCGGAAACGATGTCGACACCAATCCCAATATATTCCAGGTATACCAAGACCCGGAGACATTCTTCGGCGACGTCATCAACCAGTTTGCCTACCGATTCAAGGATTACAACATTGTGGTAATCGACTGTAACGACAAGACGAGCGACAAGGGCGTATTCACCTTCTCGCTACGCAAACGGCTTGAGGAAAAAGGCATAGCGTGCAACGTCACCAACATCAACTCCGGTAGCGCCGGCTTTGCCCGTGCGTTCAGCGCAATCAAGCCCAACATGGTGGTGCTCAACACGGGCCGCTCGCCCGAGCTTAACACTGTAATAGACATGCTTGACGCACTTACAGGCGAGCACCCTGAGCTGAAGGTGTCTCTCTTCGGCTACACGGAATGGCTGATGTACGCCAAGTACAACATGGGAAAGTTCTGCAAGTACGACACTTACGTCCCGTCAACGTTCTATTACAACTCATACTCCACAAAAGTCAAGAACTTTGAGGCACGATACCGCAGGACATTCAAGAGCGACATGATGGACTACCTGCCACGCTTCGCCCTTACGGGATACGACCACGGCATGTTCTTCCTGCGCGGACTGCGCGCCAAGGGCAAGAACTTCACCGGCGCGGACGAAGAACCTAACGCCCTACAGACGCCGCTCAGCTTCAAGCGGTCAGGAACAGGCGGAGGATACAGGAACAACAGCCTGCTCTTCGTACACTACAACCGCGACAACTCTATATCCATAATCAACTTCTGACACAACCCTTCGACGATACATGCAGATACGCAAACTCATCATATCACTGGCCATGCTGGCTCCGGCAATAACGGTATCGGCACAGGTGGGAAAATACCGCAACGACCTGAGTATCGGCGTCAACGGCGGATATATATTAAGCAACGTGGGATTTACTCCGAAAGTCAACCAGACGTTCCACGGCGGAATCACCGGCGGCTTGTCGTTCCGATACGTATGCGAAAAATACTTCAGCACAATCTGCGCCGTACAGGCTGAGGTGAACTATGCACAGATAGGATGGAAGGAGGATATACTCGACATTAACGACGCTCCCGTAATAAACCCCGTAACAGGGCTGCCCGAGGAATACAGCCGCACGATGACATACATACAGATTCCCGTTTTCGCGCACCTGGGATGGGGACGCGAGGAGAAAGGCTTTCAATTCTTCTTCCAGGCTGGCCCACAAATCGGCTTCTGCATAGGCGAATCGACCAAGACAAACTTCAACGTCAACGACGCCAACTTTGACGACCGTGTGAACGACATTGTAGCACAAGACACCATGGCCGTGGAAAACAAGTTCGACTACGGTATCGCCGCAGGACTCGGCCTTGAATATTCACACCCCAAGGTTGGACACTTCCAACTCGAAGCACGCTACTACTACGGACTTGGCAACATCTACGGAGACTCAAAGAAAGACTACTTCGGCAAATCAAACTTTGGTAACATTGTAGTGAAACTGACATACCTATTTGACCTCATAAGGACAAAGAACAGGGAGAAATAGGCCCCGTTGCGGACATAACGGAGTATAAAAGCCACATTCCGTAAAGAAATGGAAATAAACAAATGGCCCGTCTACATAATGGCAAGCAAACGCAACGGAACGCTTTACATTGGCGTGACAAACAACCGAATACGACGTGTAGCGAAACACATATCAGGAATAAATAAAGGTTTCACAAATCGTTATTCCGTCAAGACGTTAGTATATTACGAACCGTATTCTTCCTTTGCAACCGCTATAAAAAGAGAAAAACAGCTGAAAAGCTGGAAACGTGCGTGGAAAATTGCACTGATAGAACGAAATAATCCACAATGGCAAGACTTGTCAACGGACATTGGTGTAGATAAAAGTTATGTAAAAGCAATATCCGACATGTATGAATAACTACATGAAGACTATAATCCAGATGATCCGGAACAACCATGACAGGAGGGACATATCGTAACAACCATAAATTAGGATAATGCCATACTGCTCAACTCCATGCAGCAGTCTGTAACAAGACAGTCAACACATACAAGCCATACGGTTTAGCGCAAGGCTGACGGTCATTAACAAGACATACAACACCCTACAAAATAGGCGGTCGCTATTGTCATTCCGTGTCAAGCACGGAATGACAAATGCATTGGCACTTATTAAATCCATTTGACAAAAGACAGACACTATATATAAGGTAAATAGACACAAATATTTAACAACTTTAACTATTCGTAAAGCTTATTCTTTTTCAAAAAATTTTCATTATTAGAAGAAATCTATTATATTTGCAACATTATTAAAAACTAATTTATTACTAATCTTTAAAAACAAACGATTATGAAAAAACTTTTTACGCTCGTTGCCATCGCCTTATTGGGTGGGGCTGTTTCTGTTAATGCACAGACAACAGATTGGAATTTCTCTAATTGGGAAAAAACAACATTAACTTCTACTTATACCCAAGATGGACTCACAATCTATGCAAATTCTGATGCAGACGTCACTATTGATGGTAATAAAAAAAGTATAGACGGCGTTGATTATACGCAACGTTTGAAGTTAGGAGGCGCAGGTACATTTGATGATAATGGCACACCTTCTGCAAGAGTAATTGCTTTTGATGTTGCAGGTGATTGTACAATATATATGGCTTTGATGTCCTCAAGTAGTTCAGCCATAAGAACTGTGTACGTTGATGCGAATGTGAACGGTACAAAAATAAATGTAGCAACATATAACGATGTTCAAGGTGAGTCTATTGAATCCAGGACCATCAATTATACAGGAGATGCAGGAACAATATATATTTATTCAAAAAGCGGAGGTGTTAACTTTTATGACATAAAATATACCCCGGGTACAAGTTCTGGCATTACCAACATCACAACCGAAGAACAGGCAGACCCGAACGCTCCAATCTACAACCTTGCGGGCCAGCGTGTGACAAAGGACACCAAGGGTGTGCTCATCCAGAACGGAAAGAAATTTATCAACAAATAAAAAAGAATTTTCTCTAAAAAGGCTTTCAATAGTCAAAACATTTTCATATTCATAATGAATTAAGCGTGAGCCCCGTTCCTGTGCTGGAATGGGGCTTCATCGTTAATAGAGCTCGCGCCATGCATATAGTCATATAAAAATGATGAAAAAGGAAGGGAAAATCAACTTTATTCATTAATTTTGCAGGATAAAATAATAACAGCAGCAACCTTGATATATGAACATTGCATACAATAAAAAAACATGCCACAACCGCTGTATAATATGCGTTGTGGCTATCTTGTCATGGCTTATGCTTATAATGCCGGCATGCGCGCAGACCGACAGCGAAGTGCCGACTATCAATCCTACGGCTACATACACCACCGATGACGGTGAGGAAGAGAGTGAGGACTACTCTGGTAACGCACCTCTGCCAGGCGTATTCCGTGCCAATCCGGAAAATGTAGGGGAATACACAGCCTCATACGAATGGCGCTTTACCTTGGAAGGCGAAGAGTCACCATACCTGACACGATATGAGGAAGACACAGAATACACCTTCACGCAAGCAGGAACACATAACATAGTGCTTTACGCGACATTCGTTAACGGTACTGATACCATCGCCTATACCGAGGAATACTGGGCCGAAAGAGGGCCATTGAGGGTAAGCATTAGCGAGAGCCAACTGGAAATGCCAAACGCGTTCTCGCCCAACGGCGACGGTATAAACGATATATACAAGGCAAAAAGCAATTATCAGTCAATAGTGGAGTTCCACGCCTACATCTTCAACCGCTGGGGACAGAAGCTATATGAATGGAATGACCCTGCCGGCGGATGGGACGGGAAGTACAAAGGTAAAGACGTTGCCCAAGGCGTTTATTTCGTATTAGTCAAGGCGCGCGGGGCAGACGGACGCGAGTTCAATATCAAGCGCGACGTAAACCTGTTGAGAGGATACACCGAAAGCACCGGTACGATAACGGAATGAATCAAAGGTGAGAAGATAAGAAAGTGGAAAGGCGAGAAAGGCAAAAAGGAATTATGCCGCCATCTCTATTGTGAACGATGAATGTGAATTATGAATTAATCAAGGATTATGACTGACGAAAAGATAAATGTCTGGGGGGCACGTGTACATAACCTCAAGAATATAGACGTCGAGATACCCCGAAACAGCTTGACCGTTATTACTGGACTGAGCGGTTCCGGCAAGTCGTCGCTTGCCTTTGACACAATCTACGCTGAAGGACAGCGGCGCTATATCGAGACATTCTCGGCATACGCCAGGAATTTTCTCGGAGGAATGGAGCGTCCTGACGTTGACAAAATAACGGGACTGAGCCCCGTTATCAGCATTGAGCAAAAAACTACGAACAAGAATCCGCGCTCTACCGTGGGCACTACCACCGAAATATATGACTACCTGCGACTGCTGTACGCCCGCGCAGGTATAGCATATAGCTATGCCACTGGCGAGGAGATGGTTAAATACACCGAAGAGGATGTGCTCAAAATGATTCATGAACGGTACAGCGGCAAACTGATATATATCCTCGCTCCGCTGGTACGTAACCGTAAAGGACATTACCGTGAACTGTTCGAAAGCATGCGCCGCAAGGGATATTTATACATTAGAGTTGACGGAGAACTGAAAGAAATCACCCGAGGAATGAAGACCGACCGCTACAAAAACCATAACATAGAGGTCGTTGTCGATAAGCTGAAGGTTCAGGACAAGGACGACGAACGGTTGAAAAAAAGCGTATCGTCGGCCATGAAACAGGGTGACGGACTACTGATGATAATGGAGAAAGACACCAATGAGGCAAAATATTACAGTAAAAGGCTTATGTGCCCCACAACTGGCATATCATATGGCGACCCTGCCCCAAACAAGTTCTCATTCAACTCTCCTGAAGGCGCATGCCCGAAATGCAAAGGTCTTGGATACATCAACGAAATCGACATAACAAAAGTCATGCCTGACAGCGGGCTATCCATACGCCAGGGCGCCATAGTTCCGTTAGGGAAATACAAAAACCAGATGATATTCTGGCAAATCGAATCAATACTGGAGAAATACGGTTTTGACCTCAACACTCCGGTAAAGGACATTCCTGACGAGGCAATGAGCGAGATAATGTACGGTTCGATGGAGAACGTACGCATACGCAAAGAACTCGTACACACATCAAGCGACTATTTTGTAGAATTTGACGGCGTAGTAAAATACCTGCGCAGCGTGATAGAGAATGACGACAGCGCAAGCGGCCAGAAATGGGCAGACCAATTCCAGACCGTATGCCAATGTCCTGAATGCAAGGGGCAAAGACTCAATCGTGAGTCGTTATCATACAGGATTTGGGACAAAAACATATCTGAAGTGGCCGACATGGACATAGACGAACTGAAAACATGGCTCATAGAGGCACAAAAACACCTTAACGAAAGGCAACGACGCATTGCCGACGAAATAATAAAGGAAATAATAACAAGGATAGACTTCATGCTCGAAGTCGGCCTCAACTATCTTTCGCTTAACCGCCAATCGGCAACCCTGTCGGGAGGAGAGAGCCAGCGCATAAGGCTCGCTACGCAAATCGGCTCACAACTTGTAAACGTATTATACATACTTGACGAGCCGAGTATAGGCCTGCACCAACGCGACAACGACAGACTGATTAAGTCGTTGAAAGAACTGCGCGACCTCGGCAACACCGTAATCGTGGTAGAACATGACAAAGACATGATGCTCAATGCCGACTATATTGTCGACATAGGTCCGAAAGCCGGACGCAAAGGAGGCGAAGTTGTATTCCAAGGCACACCGGCAGAAATGCTAAAGACGCACACCATCACTGCACAATACCTTAACGGAGAAATGAGCATTGAGGTTCCTGCCAAAAGACGGGAGGGCAACGGCAAAAGCATAACACTGCACGGAGCCTCGGGCAATAACCTTAAAAATGTAGACGTTGATTTTCCTCTCGGCAAGCTGATTGTAGTTACAGGAGTGAGTGGCTCCGGTAAATCAACACTGATAAACGAAACACTGCAACCTATACTAAGCCAACATTTCTACCGTTCGTTAAAGAAACCTATGCCGTATGCTTCGATAGAAGGACTGGAGTTTGTCGACAAAGTGGTAAACGTAGACCAAAGTCCGTTAGGCCGAACTCCACGCTCCAACCCAGCTACATACACCGGAGTGTTCAGCGACATACGCTCGTTGTTCGTCAACCTGCCCGAAGCCAAGATACGCGGATACAAACCCGGACGTTTCTCGTTCAACGTGAAAGGCGGCCGTTGCGAGGCTTGCGGCGGCAACGGATACAAGACAATAGAAATGCGCTTCCTGCCGGACATCATGGTGCCATGCGAGGTTTGCCACGGCAAGCGCTACAACCGTGAGACCCTCGAGGTTCGTTATAAAGGAAAAAGCATTGCTGACGTGCTCGACATGACCATCAACCAGGCTGTTGAGTTTTTCGAAAACGTGCCCGACATTCTACGCAAAATAAAGACTATACAGGACGTTGGATTGGGATATATCAAGCTCGGACAACCCTCAACAACCCTTTCAGGCGGCGAAAGCCAGCGCGTAAAACTCGCTACGGAACTAAGCAAGCGCGATACGGGCAAGACTATTTACATACTCGACGAACCAACAACAGGGCTTCATTTCGAAGATATACGCATATTGATGAACGTTCTCCAAAAGCTCGTTGATCGCGGCAACACGGTAATCGTCATCGAGCACAATCTTGACGTAATAAAACTTGCCGACTATATTATTGACATGGGACCTGAGGGCGGACGCAACGGCGGAGTTGTTTTGTCCACAGGAACGCCCGAGGAAGTGGCGATGAGCGATAAGGGATTCACTCCAAAATTCCTTAAAAACGAGTTGCATATAACTAATTAGCTGACATGTTACAGGCTAACCAACAAACAAGTTGATATATTATCCGTAAAGCAGACGAGCAGACAAGGCAAATATCCCTGTCTGCTCGTCTGTTTATAGTCAATCTGTCAATAATCAGAAACGTGTCATAAATTCTATTACAATCTTGTCACGCTCCGAAGGTTTTGCAATAGCTCCTTCACGATAGAAATACTTTTCATAGTTAAGGCGGATGTCGGAAACGAACGGCAGTGACAAGCTGAAGGTCAAGCCACCCGTCAGTCGCGAGCGCTGATAATCATTGATGGTCAACGCACCCGACGTATCCTCGTCTCCATCGGCGTTATAACGCATACCGTCACTATGGTCGCTCATATAATCATAACGCACCAACGGCGTTATTTTCTTGAAAAAGCACTTACGCAACGGTATGTCGTAACTTACGAACGCGTCAACCGAATGTACTGCGTCAAAAGCATCATCAGCATAATGCTTATACAGGTATTCAGCCTCCACATGCCATCCGTGCGCATGATAGTACGCACCTGCGTCATACATCATTATGCCAACATTATCAGGCTTGATTTTCTGGGTGCTCAACGTAATGTTAAATCCACGCGGAAGGAAAAACTGCGCCTTGGCTGAAAAGTTGATGTTGTTAGTCCAGAAATCCTTTTGGTCGGTAAGTCCTGACCCGTTAAACATTCCAGCCTCCAGTTTAATAGGAATGCCCGCATTGAACGAATATCCCAAAGTTGCACCGACGTCACGCACGTTTCCCACCTGCTTGGCAATGAACGAGCGGTTGGCAAAATACTGCATGTGCGGCGAACGGTGGGCGTCGATTGTAAACGGCACTCGCATCTGGCCTATCGTAAAATCAAGACCGCGCACCGGCTTCAACCTTGTATATGCGTCAAGCATTTTTATCTGTCCTTCATCAGACAGGTCGATTTCCGCCTTATAAGACACTATTTTCGTAACATTGCCCTCAAGGCTAACGCGCGCATTGCGTACCTGGAAACGGCCGTCACCCTCCTCCGTCTGGTATTCGTACTTGCCACGGATGGTACCATGCACTTTCGGTGTAAGATCCACCTTGTCATCGTCGTCATCAGCTACAACGGGAATAGCCGTAAAAAAAGCCAATGAAGCTATAAAAAAATACTTTGCATTCATACTATGTACGGTAATTTTTTGCAAATTTAAGCATTATGTATTACAAAACCGTTACAAAACAAATAATGAAAAATGAAAATAAGAAAAACAAAATGCCGCATTTTAGCGTACGAAAGACGGCAAACAAGAGAACAAAATGCCACCTATCACAACGCAATATACGGCATATTAAAATGGCCGTGATATATTGACACCAACGAAATGCATACATGCCGCCCATTATACAACATAAGAAAACACACTCCGGGTGGCTGTTTTTTCCTATTTTTCTCTATCTTTGCAATCCGTAATAAAACCGTTAATCATGACAGAACAAGTAGAGATAATCCTGAAACCGAGGCCTCGCGGATTCCACCTAATAACGGACGAAATCATGGCTCAGCTGCCGCCACTTCCGGAGAAAGGCCTGCTCAACTTATTTGTAAAACATACAAGCTGCGGACTTTGCATAAACGAAAACGCAGATCCAGACGTACGCTATGACATGGAAAGTATATTCAACCGCATTGTACCTGAAGCGCAGCCGTATTACAGCCATACGTTAGAGGGACGCGACGACATGCCGGCACACGCGAAATCGGTAATATCAGGAGTCAGCCTCACCATACCGATTACGAACAGGCGCCTTAATCTCGGCACATGGCAGGGAGTATACCTATGTGAATACAGGAATCATGGCGGGACTCGCAGGATTGTGGCAACGATTATAGGCTAAAAATAAGAATATTCTTTAATTAAGAGTTAAGAATTAAGAAAGATAGCTTGTTGGTTGTCTACAATTTCTTAATTCTTAACTCTTAGTTCTTAATTAAAACGGGAACAGCAACGGCAACACGAATACCATCACTATGCCGATAACCAACTGTAGCGGAAGGCCAACCTTTATGTAATCCATAAACGAATAACGGCCTGCCTGCATAACAAGAGCATTCGGCGGAGTGGCAAAAGGCGATGCAAAACACATACTTGCGCCCAACGTAACAGCAAACAGGAACGGATACGGGCTAAGCCCTATCTCTGTTGCCGACGTAAGGGCAATGGGTGCCATAAGCACTGCTGTAGCCGTATTACTGATAAACATCGTAAGCAACGATGTGGTGAAATATATACCGGCAAGCAACACGAAAGGACCGTAACCGCCAAGCCCGCTTACAAGCGAATGTGATATAGCGGCAGACGCGCCTGTCTTCTCAAGCGCGACCGACATCGGCAACATTGCGCCGATAAGTACAACACTCTCCCAATTAATAGTCTTATACGCCGCCTCGACATTTCGGAAACATCCTGTAAGCACCATCAGTACAGCCGCTATCATGACGGCCGTGACAGGAGCTACGGGAATAAAGTCGAAAACCATCAGTACTATCATGAGCAACATGATTGCGGCTGCAAGTGGAGCCTTATAGTCAAGAGTAACCTTCGCCGCCTCCTCAAGCGGCTGCCCCAATACAACCCAATCGTCTTCCTCATTGCCGAGCAGGCTTATGTTAGCCCACGTGCCCTGCACCAACAGCACATCTCCGCCATGCAGGCGCACGTCAGGTAAATCGTCCATTATGTACTCACCGTTGCGGCGAATCCCTACAATATTTATATGGAACTTCGCCCGCAGGCCTGAATCCTTCACCAAGTGGTTTACAAGGCTCGACGTCGGCAAAAGAACCATCTCTGCAATACCTATATCATAGAAATCAAGCCCGCCCTGATTTGCCGACAAACCAGAACTGCCAGCCTCCGGCACGGTAAGAGAATATTCATCGGCGAAACGGTCTGCCTGTTCCTTCTCGCCGGACAGATAAATTATGTCACCCTCACTGATGACTGTCCGAGGCCCTGCGAGCATTTGGTTGACATTCTTTATTATTCCCTTCTGGCGCGTTGTCTCGCGCCTTACCTCAAGCACGGTCAGACCGTAGCGGTTGTGTATGTCAAGTTCGGCAATGGTCTTACCTTTAATTCCTGAGTTTTTTCCTACGATAAACCTCGAAAGGTTATCGGCAAGCCTGTATTCCTCAACAAGTTCTTCCAATGACTTAGTCCTGCGCTTCTCATTATCCCTGCCTTCACCTTTCTTTGCCAAGAACCATTTACTCAACGGCAAAAGAACGATAATACCTATAACTATACATATCAGTCCTACCGGTGTAAAGGCAAAAAAGTCCAAATGTTCATATCCGGCACCAGTCAATACATCCTGGATTACGAGGTTAGGAGGCGTACCGATAAGCGTAAGCATTCCGCCCAGGCTGCTTGCAAACGCAAGCGGCATAAGCAGGCGCGAAGCGTTGACTCCGGACTTGGCGGCAAGACTTACCACAATGGGCAACATCAAGGCAACCGTTCCTGTATTGCTGACAAACGCACCGATAAATGATGTCACCACCATGATCAGCAGAAACAAACGCAGCTCGCTGTTACCGGCCAACTTGAGCATGCGCCCGCTTATCATCTTGGCAAGGCCTGTCTGAAATATCGCACCGCCAACAACAAAAAGGCCGACCATCATTATAACTACTGAATTAGAAAAGCCCGACAATGCTTCATCGGGAGTAAGAATGCCGGAAACCATAAGCAGGATGAGGGCACACAATGCGACCACATCCGAACGTATTTTGCCTATGGCGAAAAACAACGCCGTCACGGCAAGTATAACTAATGTAAGAACCATTATTTTTTAATCATCAACAAATTCATGTCCGTAAAGGCCAAAGTGGCCTGAGCCTGTATACTTCACCTTTATTTACAGTTACAAAGATAGGCATTTTAGTTGAGCATGCGCCACCGTGGCAATATTTTTTACTAACCTTTAACTCGTTTATCATAAAAAAGTGTACTTTTGCAGCACATAAAAACAAAACATACAACATGAACAAATTTGCCAAAAGAATATCCGAGGCATTAAACCTGGCAGAACGTGGCGTTGACAACACTCTGCAATTACTTGACGAAGGCTGTACCATTCCATTCATAAGCCGTTACAGAAAAGAACGCACCGGAGGACTGGACGAAGTACAGATCACGTCGATAAGCGAGCTTAACGACAAGCTGAAAGAAATTGAAAAACGTAAGGAAACTATAATAAAAACAATAACCGAGCAAGGAAAACTGACGCCTGAACTGGCTAAACGTATCGATACATGCTATGACACGGCCGAACTGGAAGACATTTACCTTCCATACAAGCCCAAACGCCGCACACGCGCACAAGCAGCAAGAGAGCGTGGGTTCGAGCCTCTCGCTACTATAATAATGCTACAGAATGAACACAATCCTGTAGAGATTGCCAAGCGTTATGTAAAAGGAGACGTTGAGAGTGTGGCCGAAGCTATTAACGGGGCACAAGACATCATTGCCGAAAACGTAAGCGAGGACGAGAGGTCAAGAAAGCTGCTAAGGTCGGCTTTCAAGCGAGAAGCCGTTATAACTTCAAAAGTTGTAAAAAGCAAGGCCGACACGGATGAAGCCGCAAAATACTCTGACTATTTCGACTTTTCCGAGCCCTTGCGCCGTTGCTCGTCGCACCGCCTGCTGGCAATGCGCCGCGGCGAGGCTGAGGGAGTCTTGCGCGTAAGCATAACTCCGGCTACAGATGAATGTGAAAAAAGAATTGAACGTTTATTCGTAAAAGGATATAAGGCATCGTCCAAACTCGTGGGTGAGGCTGTGGCCGACGCATACAAAAGGCTACTTAAACCATCTATCGAGACTGAATTTGCGACCATCAGCAAGGAAAAGGCCGATGAAGAAGCTATCCGCGTATTTTCAGAAAATTTACGCCAACTGCTACTCGCCCCGCCATTGGGACAAAAGCGCGTAATGGGCATTGACCCTGGCTTCCGCACAGGATGTAAAGTAGTATGTCTCGACGCACAAGGAAACCTTCTTTACAACACGGCGATTTTCCCTGATTTCTGTAAACATACATCCAGTTCCAAAGCAGGAATACAAGTCGTGGAAATTGCCAAGAAATATGGAATCGAGGCTATTGCCATCGGTAATGGTACTGCAAGTCGTGAAACACAGGCTTTCATAAACGGCCTTCCGTTCATACAGGAAATTAAAACATTCGTAGTCAGCGAGGATGGAGCCTCGGTATATTCGGCCTCGAAAACAGCACGAGAGGAATTCCCTGACAAGGATGTAACCGTACGTGGAGCGGTAAGCATTGGACGCAGACTTATAGATCCATTGGCAGAACTGGTAAAAATAGACCCCAAAAGTATTGGAGTAGGACAATATCAACACGACGTTGACCAATCAAAACTGAAGAAAAGTCTTGACCTTACCGTAGAAAGCTGTGTCAACAACGTTGGCGTAAACCTTAACACGGCAAGCAAACATCTGCTGACCTATGTAAGTGGCCTCGGCCCTACCCTTGCACAAAATATAATTGACTACCGCACCGCCAACGGCGCATTTACGTCAAGGCGGCAATTATTAAAGGTTCCACGCCTCGGACCGTCTGCATTTGAACAATGCGCCGGTTTCTTACGTATACCGGAAGCGGACAATCCACTCGACAATACAGCAGTCCATCCGGAAAGTTATGACATCGTCGAACAAATGGCCCGTGACCAAGGCTGTTCTGTAAAAGAGCTAATCAAAGACAAGGAAAAACGTAAAAACATAGATTTAAAACGTTATATTACAGCTAATGTTGGTATTCCTACCCTTACCGACATAATGAAGGAACTGGAAAAACCAGGACGTGACCCTCGTGAACAGATTGAAGAATTCAAGTTTGACGAAAACGTACATACCATTGAGGACCTGTATGAAGGAATGATACTGCCTGGAATCATTACTAACATAACAAACTTTGGTGCCTTTGTCGACATTGGGGTACATCAGGACGGATTGGTACACATTTCACAAATGGCAGACCGCTATGTAAGCGATCCAACACAAATTGTCCGTCTACATCAACACGTCACCGTACGCGTAACCGAAGTTGACCGTAAACGCAATAGAATATCATTGTCGATGAAAGGCCTATAACCCTCATCGACAATGACACATTAATCACAACGCCTCGGTTGTATATCTATCATCAAAATAACTAAGTGCAGCACCTATTGCCGTACAAAATTCAGCATACTCGGGAATTATCAGCTTTACCCCATAGAGCTTCTCTATCGGTGGAAATACCATACGACACTGTGGAAGCAACGTCAAGTTGCCAATCATGACATACTCACGGATACTGCTACCTATCGATGCCAACACTGCCGATTGCCCGACCGATTGAAGAACAGTCCATATAAGACCTATTGCAATATCTTCACGTGACGCGTCACTTTTGGCATTTCCAAACAGGGATGCAACAGCTGTCATTGGCAAACCAGGCAATGGACGTGCACTAATATCTCCAATACGCAAGTTGATGTTTGACACATTACCACGCACTGCCATATCCGACACCGCCCGTATATCGTCTGTCTTAAGCAAAAGACGTGACAGCCCCTGAAGCGTCCCGCCGCCAATACCAATACCACCGATATGTTCAATACGGTCACCGTCACAGCGTATGAGTGATGTTCCCGTACCCATACTTACCACGATTATATGGTCCTTACCTGATACGTGACAAGCACCAAGGCCATCTGCTACAAACTCTCCGGCCTTATCGGTAGGCAAACCATAAACAGGTTTGCTGATATAAGCAGAGCCCACTCCCGTAAGCATGACATGCTCCACATCCGTAAGCTGGATTTTATTGTCGTAAAGATACTTGCCAAAAGCTCCGTAAAGAGATGTGACAGGGTCCGTTGCCTTAATCCGCATTGGCGAGACTACGTTACCTCCAGAAATTCCAACAATTTTTGTAGTGCTGATACCTACATCAATTCCTATTACTATTCCCATTGTTTATATTCGAATACAAAAAACAATACAAACTGAATGCTATTACTTCAAGCAATAAAGCCACAACCTCCGGATGGATACGGAAATTGTGGCCTTTACTCATTTTACAGTATATAAACAGGCTGTAATTTACTTTACTTTATCAACAATAGCCTTGAAAGCCTCGGGATTATTAACTGCGAGGTCGGCAAGAACCTTACGGTTGATTTCAATACCAGCCTTGTGCAGTGCACCCATCAATGTTGAGTAGCTCATATTCTCAAGACGTGCTGCGGCGTTAATACGCTGAATCCACAGAGAACGGAAATTGCGCTTCTTGTTACGACGGTCACGATAAGCGTATGTAAGACCCTTCTCCCAAGTATTCTTCGCTACTGTCCAAACGTTTTTTCTTGCTCCGTAATAACCACGGGTAAGCTTTAAAATTCTTTTTCTCCTTGCTCTTGAAGCAACGTGATTTACTGATCTTGGCATAGTTTTTTCCCTTTAATTTTATTAGACATAGATTAACGGAGACGCAGCAAGTCTCTCACCTGCTTCATGTTGCTCTTGTCAACAAGTGTCTGATGAACAAGATTACGCTTTTGTTTCTTAGTCTTCTTTGTCAGAATGTGACTGTGGTAAGCGTGATGTCTCTTAATCTTACCTGTACCGGTGAAGCTAAATCTTTTCTTTGCACCGGAATTTGTCTTTTGCTTTGGCATTTTTTAATTGATTTAATTGTTATTTACAGCTGTGGCAACGTATATACCAGGACGTTACGCACATTATTCTCTTTCATTATTATTTATCGCCATCAGCTCCTTCACTGAGCTTCTTTAAGGCATCTACTCCATTTTTCGCATTGGCAAACAAGCCACCACTTGGGATGTTTTCCGTGGAATCTACATCCAGAGCCTGTTCTGATTGTGCTTTTGCCTCTGCCTCGCGGCGCTCGCGGTCAACCTTTTGCTGGCTTTTCTTTGCCACTCCAGCCTTCTTCGGGCTCAAGTACAAAAACATTTTCTTACCTTCAAGCGCAGGCATTTGCTCTACCTTTCCATATTCTTCAAGGTCATTAGCAAAACGTAACAACAAGACTTCTCCTTGTTCCTTAAACAGTATTGAACGGCCGCGGAAGAACACAAACGCACGAACTTTATTACCTTCTTCAAGGAATTCCTTAGCGTGCTTCAGCTTGAAATTATAGTCATGGTCATCAGTCTGAGGGCCGAAACGAATTTCCTTTACCTCTTGCTTAACCTGCTTGGCCTTAAGTTCCTTGGCACGTTTTTTCTGCTGATACAAGAACTTGCTATAGTCGATGAGACGACAAACCGGCGGCTGCGCATTTGGCGAAATCTCCACAAGGTCTACGCCTTGTTCACGTGCCATATCCAATGCCTGGCGTGTTGGTATTACTATAGAACCGTTATCGCTTACGATGCGGACTTCCCTTACGCGAATCTGCTCATTCACGCGGTAATGATTGTTTTTGTCGTGCTTCATTCAACTGTTTTACGAATATTTTTTGAAAATCGGTTGCAAAGTTACCACAAATCGGTCAAATTGCAAAACTTATTCAAAAGAAAATTAAGGATTAAGGGTTAAGAATTAAGAAAATTTACAATACTTATATTCCCCATAAATGGGAAAAGCATATTTTCTTAATTCTTAACCCTTAATTCTTAATTAATTGATGGCCTTAAGCTGCTCGGCTACCTCGTCATTGACTTTCTTTGCAAAGTCTTCCATGCTCATCGAGCCTTGGTCGCCTTGGCCTTGCTTTCTGACAGCCACAGAACCGTCAGCCTGTTCTTTCTCTCCTACCACAACCATATAAGGTATACGTTTCATCTCATTGTCGCGGATTTTACGTCCTATTTTCTCGTTGCGGTCATCAATAGTGGCACGTACGCCTACTGTATCGAAGTACTTGGCAACCTTTGCTGCATAATCGTTATATTTCTCGCTTATCGGCAGTATGGCTACCTGGTTCGGTGTAAGCCACAACGGGAAATGTCCAGAAGTATGTTCGATGAGGACTGCCGTAAAACGTTCAAGTGAGCCGAAAGGCGCACGGTGAATCATAACCGGGGTCTTCTTTGTGTTGTCATCTGCGGTATATTCCAGTTTGAAACGTTCAGGCAGATTGTAGTCTACCTGGATAGTACCCAGCTGCCAACGGCGTCCGATAGCATCCTTAACCATGAAGTCGAGTTTCGGTCCATAGAATGCAGCCTCTCCATACTCTATCTTGGCATTTAATCCCTTCTCTTTGCAAGCGTCAATAATAGCCTGCTCTGACTCCGCCCAAACCTCATCGGAACCGATATACTTCTCTCTGTCATTAGGGTCACGGAGCGATATCTGTGCTTCAAAGTCAGTGAAGTTGAATATCGAGAATACAGTATGGATTATGTCCATAACATTGAGGAATTCGGCCTTAACCTGATCCGGGCGGCAGAATATGTGCGCGTCGTCCTGCGTAAACGAGCGTACACGTGTAAGTCCGTGCAACTCGCCGCTCTTCTCATAACGATAAACTGTACCGAACTCGGCTATACGCAATGGCAGGTCGCGGTATGAACGCGGCTTCCATGCAAACACCTCACAGTGGTGAGGACAGTTCATCGGCTTCAGCATATATTCTTCATCCTCTTCAGGAGTATGTATCGGCTGGAATGAATCCTTACCGTAGTGTGCATAGTGGCCGGATGTAACGTACAGGTTCTTGCTTCCGATATGCGGAGTGATAACCTCCTGATACCCGTAACGTTTTTGTATTCGGCGAAGCATGTCTTGAAGACGCAGACGGAGCTCAGTTCCCGCAGGCAGCCATAAGGGCAATCCCTTACCTACACGCTCGGAGAACATGAACAGTTCCATCTCCTTGCCAATCTTGCGGTGGTCGCGCTTCTTGGCCTCTTCAAGCATTACGAGATACTCGTCGAGCATCTTTTTCTTTGGGAAAGAGATACCGTAGATACGCGTCATCTGCTCGCGCTTGGCGTCACCACGCCAGAATGCGCCGGCAACGCTGGTTATCTTGATAGCCTTGATTGCGCCTGTGCTCATGATATGCGGACCTTTGCACAAGTCAGTAAAGTTTCCCTGCGTATATGTGGTTATCTCGCCGTCGGCAAGATCTTGCTCGATATGTTCACACTTATATTCCTGACCGTCAGCCTTAAACTCATTAAGGGCGTCGGCCTTGGATATCTCCTTGCGCACTACCGGTTCGTCCTTTGAAGCCAGCTCCTTCATCTTCTTCTCTATTTTCTCGAAGTCGCTCTCCTTGATAACGTCACCTTCTTTAGGCATTACGTCATAGAAAAATCCGTTCTCAATGGCCGGTCCGAAACCGAACTGTATGCCGGGATACAGCTCTTGCAAAGCCTCGGCAAGCAGGTGGGCCGATGTATGCCAGAAGGCATGCTTGCCTTCCTCGTCCTCCCACTTATATAATTCTATCTTAGCGTCCTCATTAATGGGGCGGTTAAGTTCTACTGTCTCACCGTTGACACCGCACGCCAACACGTTGCGCGCCAATGCAGGTGAAATGCTTTCTGCAATCTGAAGTCCCGTTACGCCCTGTTCGTATTCACGTACAGAACCGTCGGGAAATGTGATTTTTATCATAACGCCTTTGTTTTTATTTTATCTGGCTGCAAAATTACTGTTTTCTTTTGAAATACAGAACAATAGTTCAGATTTTTATAGCAATTAACGTTGCTATTTATCTTTAAAACAATATCTTTGTAAATGTCAGGAACCATCATTCATGAAAGGTTATTACGAGCAAAATACATACTCATAACTACCAAGAACAACGCCTGTCATTGTACATTAAACCCTATGCTCGCCTGTCTTTCCTCATACACCTGCCCCTTCATACCGAAATACAACGTTATCCGATACTTACCTGAAGTATAGTCATAGACTTGTTTATGCCAAAGCTTGAACGTACGTTTAACCTCGTCGCCTGGTTCCAGCACGACACCAAGAGCATCTGTTGCCATCAATATGCCATCCTTCGTCCGTGATAAGTCAACCCTTTTCCAACGTTCACCATTCCACATATCAATGTTATACCTATTTCCCGTCATTATTGTTTCCGGTGTATTGTTCCACATTATTATATCTATAATGTCTGTATCCTGAAGACAGACAGTAACAGGACTGATTACAAATCCGACCATACCGGCATACCCTTCAGGCTCATACCACACCGTGTCGGCTCGCTGTAGCGTTTTTAAAGGTTTAACATAAACAGTATCGGCAGTTTGTAATGTCGCACCCTTCGTTATGCTGGATTTACGTTTATCATTACAACAAACAAAAGATACGGAAAAAAGAAAAGCCGTGAAAAGCGGAATCACCACACCTTTGTTCATGCAGGATGTATTATTTCGTAAGTGGCAAGACTACGGCGCTCATGCCTTCTTCATCTTGGCACGTATCACCTCGACAACAGCCGGGAGCACCGATATAATGATGATAGCAAGCAAGAGAAGCTTGAGGTTCTGCTGTACGAAAGGAAGGTCACCGAAGAAATATCCGGCAAAACAGAACAGTCCTACCCACAAGGCGGCCCCGGTAAGGTTGTATATCATGAAGTAATAATAGTTCATTCTGCCCATACCAGCAACGAACGGCGCGAACGTACGCACTATCGGGATAAAACGCGCAAGTATGATTGTCTTGCCTCCGTACTTCCTGAAATAAGCGTGGGTTTTGTCAAGATAACTCTGCTTGAATACCTTTGAGTCTGGATTGGCGAACAGCTTTTTGCCGAAAAAGTGCCCTATCATGTAATTACAAGAATCGCCAAGCACGGCGGCGGCAAACACTATCAGCACCAGATAGCCTATCTCGAGAGGCATGTCGGGCTGGGCCGTTATGGCACCTGCCACGAACAGCAGAGAATCTCCTGGCAGAAACGGGGTTACCACGAGACCCGTCTCACAGAATATGATTACGAACAATATCGCGTAAGTCCACAGATGGTAATCCTGCACGAGCTGAATCATGTGTTGGTCGATGTGCAAGATAAAATCAATTACAAGTTGAATATAATCCATAAATATAAATATTGGTTGGTTAAAAATCATGAGTCATTACAACGCCCACAACTTAGCCACACACAAGACATGACCTTTCGCCTCGTGAAAGGCGGCATTTTAAGCTGTAATATACGGCCTTTTACGAGCCGACATACGGTCTTTCGTCATTTCTTCTTATTATACTTCTTTATAGCGCTGTACGCATCGAACAATCCAAGCTCGCCAGCCTTGCTTAAATCGGCAATGCCTGCATCGGTATTTCCAAGGTTGACATTGGCAATACCACGGTTGTAATATGCCTCAGCGAGCTTCGGGTCAAGCTTTATTGCCGAGTCATAATCCTCTATAGCACGTGCAAAATCCTTGTTTTCCGCGTGCAGATTGCCACGGTCAAAGTACAGATATGCGTTCTTGGGATTAAGTTTTATAGCCATGTCAAGGTCTGATATGGCCCCTACCGTCTTCAATCGGATATCTTCGCCGCGTGAAGCATCATATTCGTTCATCCTGTCTTGACATACGGCACGTTGCCAATAAGCCAATGACGATGTACTGTCAGTTTGTATATATACAGTTAAGTCACTAATGGCATCAGCATAATTCTGCACAACACTGTGCGCCACGGCACGTTGCATTATCAGCCCTTTATCCTTGTTTAGATTGCGTGAGGCATCTATTGCGGAAGTCAGAGAATCTATCAACGAGAAAATCCTGCCCGACTCTTCCTCCGTCAACGACTTAACGCCACACCTTACATACAGTCTGTGGCTTGGTTGCTGTTCAAAATTAAAGCGCTCAACATCATTGTCATAAGCTTGGTATGACTTTACAATGTTATCGTATGGACTGAACGAGAGCAGGAACATGGGTTGCAACGCAATATCAACATTCCTGTTTTGTACACGTCCACGGTAGCTTGTTGAGTACTCATGTTCTACGGTATTCTCGTCCTCAACCACAAGCTGGTTGTACTTGTCAAAGTCTATCTCGCTCTTCTTGCGCACCTCATGCTGCTTCTTCTTGCTCCAACGTTGCTGACGGCCGTAATGCTTGTCAAGCTGAGCCTTGAAAATGCGGAATTCATCCTGTTCGGCCTTAGCCGTCAGGCCTATACGGCGGTAACACCTGGCACGATTGTTCAATCCTGCCCAGAAGTTAGGATATTGGTCTATTATTTTTGAGTAATCACGTATAGCACCATATAAGTCACCAGTACGCTCCAACAGTATGGCACGGTTGTAAATCGCCATAACGTTGTCGGGCTCCATACTGATTACATAGTTGAAGTCTTCGATAGCACGGTTGTCGTCACCCACCTGCACACGCAACTGGCCACGGTTGTAGTGGGCAAGAAAATTATTAGGGTCCAACTCAAGCGCTTTGTCATAATCAGCAAGCGCACCGTTAAGATTGTTTATGTTATACCGGGCCAATGCTCGGTTGACGTAATTCGCTACGTTAGTAGGGCGCAAGTGTATCGCCTTTGACAATTGCTCATCGGCAGGCTTCCATTCACGCTGCGACAAACTGACCATTGCCCTCATAGCCCAAATATCACCGTCATAAGGATCTATCTCAAGACTCTTGTCAAGATATTTCGCCGCCTCAATCGTATCCTTCTGTTGCATGCACACTTCCGCCTTTAACGAATACGACTTAGCGTAATCCTTCCACATGGTCATCATGGAGTCAAGGTCGGCATTGGCTGCATCATAATCCTTCTTCTCGATTTTACACAACACACGGTTGAACCAAAGCCCTTTGCTGTAAGGATTAAATTCTATGGTCTTGTCGTAGTCGGCAATGGCTTCGTCAAATTTCCCCTGTTTTATATTGCACAATCCACGAAGCTCGAATATGTCAGGAATATAAGGATTCAGCCTTATTGCCTCAGTACAGTCTTTCTCCGCGCCGACAAAATCGTCAAGGTAGAATTTGGCAACGGCACGCAAGAACCACGGTTCGTAAAGATACGGCTTCACCATGATAACCTGGTTAAAATACTGTATTGACAGGACATAATCCTCATAATAAAGCGCACTCCGACCCACATCTATAAGTCTGTCGGTCCTGAATTGGGCTGACGCGGATACAGATATGAGAAACAACAAGAAAGAAAATAGGTACTTGCGCATAAAACCTGTCCTGAAATACAACACTATACCTTTTACACACCTAAAGCCATTGGCTATGGTGCCAATACTGAACAAGGCCCTGTCACCTTGCGACCTTTGTGCGGTAATTGCACCTGAAACGTCCCTGAAGGATTGCTTTCAACTTATTCTTGATGAGCTGACGACGCAATGGGGAAATACGGTCGACGAACATCTTTGCGTCAAGATGGTCGAACTCATGCTGCATTACACGGGCAAGATAGCCCTCTATCCATTCATCGTGTTCAACGAAATCTTCATCAGTATATTTCACATGAATGCGCGTCGGACGCTTCACCGTCTCGTGAATGCCCGGAATTGAGAGACAGCCCTCTTCTGAAGAATCTACATTGCTCTCATCATATTCAAGGATATGAGGATTGATGTATGCCTTACGGAAACCTTTGTATTCGGGTAAATCCTCCGACAATACATCCAGGTCTATCACGACAAGACGTATATTAAGCCCTACCTGCGGAGCTGCCAAGCCTACGCCGTCAGACTCGGTCAAAGTCTCGAACATGTTGGAAATAAGCTCTTTCAGGTTTGGATACTCGGCCGTAATGTCTTCTGAAACCTTTCTCAGAACCGGATGGCCGTAAATATAAATAGGTAATATCATTGTTTTTTCTTAACGGACTCTAAATAACTTTGCAGGATAATAGTTGCGCTAATCTCGTCCACAAGCGCTTTATCCTGTCTCTTTTTCCGGTGCAGGCCTCCTTCGAGCATAGCTCTATGGGCGAGGACGGAAGTAAAACGCTCGTCATAAAAATCTACAGGAATGTCGGGAAATGCCTTACGCCAACGGTTGACGAACTGAACCACCCTCTGCATGTTCTCGCTCGGTGTTCCGTCCGACTGTTTCGGCTCGCCTATCACGATACGTTCAACAGGCTCTTTCGCCACATAATCACGCAGGAACTCGAACAGCCCTGACGTAGCAACCGTCACCAACCCGCCGGCAATAATCTGCAACGGGTCGGTGACAGCAAGCCCTGTACGCTTCTTGCCGTAGTCAATCGACAAAATACGGGCCACGTAAATATATCTTATTTCTGGTTATACAAAAGCCATGCGTCCGGATATTGCGAACGGAGCTCGTTGCGGCTGTTTACCGCATCAACCTTGGTATCGAAAGTAGCAGCAACGACACGGTACATCTGGTTAGCAGAGTTGTATGCCACCTGAGCGTCATATCCCTGGCTCCTGAGCGTACTCTGGAGACCCTCCGCATTAGCCTGAACCGAGAACGAGCCGACAATCACGCTGAAACTCTTAAGACCGGCGCCGTTGACAACCGACAGATTTTCCTGGCGTACCGGCACATTGTCCGCATTGTCTACAACAACCGTCTCGGTGGCCGGCTTTTCAACAACCGGAGCAACAACCGCTATTTCCTCGTTCCCTTGATTCTCGTCTGTAGCACGGTTCTCTTCTTGAGCCTTTGCTTTCTCATAAGCCTTACGATAAGCACTTTCGGATGACTTACAACCAGTAAACGCCAAAGCCACGCAAAGGCCGGCACATGCAACCATGTATTTTCTCATAATTTCCTGTGTTATTATTAGAAATTAAACTTATGTTTCAACATTTATCGTGCGAAATTACACAAAAACGGGCAAAGTCGTTGACAAAGCGTACATAAAGTTTGTTAAATCAATGAAATACATTGTTTTTAACAAAAAAGTCAAATAAAAACATTGAATTTCGAGAATTTATCACTATTTTTGCTATCAACAAATCTCTTCTACAAGAAACAACATAAGAAAATATTGCAGGGAGACATTTTTGTATAACTAAATATAAGTAATTATGAAAGCATTAGGTTACATTGGCGCATTCTTGGGCGGAGCTATCGCCGGCGCCGCATTAGGATTGTTGCTTGCTCCCGAAAAGGGAAAAGACACTCGCGGAAAAATAACTGACGCTATTGACGACTTCTGCCAAAAGCACAACATCAAGTTAAGCCGCAAGGAAATGAACGACTTGGCTGACGACATCACTGACGCAGCCGACACAACCGTTGCATAAAGAAAAAACTTGCGCATGTTTTCAAGCGACAAAAACATTGAAACCATCGGACAGCTTGTTAAGCTGATCAAACACAGTATCGGGCTTCAGGGAGAGTACCTGAAGCTCGATATTATGGAAAAGACCGTGCGCATTATCACCGCCCTGCTTCTTTTCGCAATATTGACTTTAATCGTTATCGCAATACTTATTTTCCTTTCATTGTCTGCCGCGCTGGCTATGGGGCCAATACTTGGATATCCGGCAGCATTCGGAATCATTGCGGCGGTTTACATTATTATATTTATATTGTTCCTTATTTTCAGGAAGAGCTGGATTGAAAGACCTCTTATAAAATTCATCACCAGTCTGTTAATGGAATAAAAAGTGCCACAATAAGACATGAAAAAAACTGAAGCATACAGCACATTACATGAAATAAGATTGCGCAAGGAGACGATTCTTTCGGAAATAAGGAATGACAACCAGCAAATAAGCATTCTATGGAAAGATCTCTTCCGCAAGCCTGAACCCAGAAAAAAAGGCTTCACTTTGGCCAATGTGATGAATACGGGAGCAGGACTTGTTGACGGTTTCATGCTTGCATGGAAACTATATCGGAAATTCAAGAAATAACACGAAAAACAACTTGCCGAAAGCTCATTACAAAACGATATAAAACAAAAAAAGGAGTACCGCTGTACTCCAACCTTGTTAACCTTAAATCTAATACTATGAAAAACACGGTGCAAAGGTACTGACTTATACGGTACCTTGCAAATTTTAGGTCCTCTAAGTGCTTATTTATAATACATTTTAACTAAAATAGGACAGCATTTTAAATACGTAAAGATAAAACTTAATGTAAAAAGCCATATTTCACCGTCTGAAAGGGCACAAACAAGAGCACGAAAGGTATCATTTCGCGACACAACAAACCGCATATTGCCAACAAAAGTATCCACATGCTGACAGCCTCAAATTATATAATGTTTCTCGATTCGAACCTTCATCCTTCATTAAAAAGCGTAACAACCTGTATGCCAATATTCTATACGGTGAAAGATGGCACTGTGAAAATCTTTCACCGTATAACAACCTTAATATCAACGATCTACAACAGGCACTGAAAGATGAAAGAGTATTCTAAAAACTTAATCACTAAAACTGTTAACGGCAAGACCGTAGAGGCCTCGACTCACACGCCGCTCAGAACTCGACCACCTGACCGTCATAAGCAAGCCTTACGTTCTCAGGCAACGCCATGTTAACCTCATCATGAAGACCAATATCATGTCCCATGTGCGTAAAAAATGTCCGCTCGGCACCGACACGTTCAGTAAATGCTAAAGCTTCGCCAACCGTAAGATGCGAATGGTGCTCGGGTTCATAACGCAAAGCATTGACTACGAGAACTTTCACTCCTCCGAAATACTCAAACTCACGTTCGTCAACAGTCTTCATATCGGTGATATACAGCAAGTCGCCAATACGATAACCAAGTATAGGCAGCTTGTCGTGCATTATTCGGACAGGTATGACACTCATGTCACCGACCATGAACCCGTTATGCGGACTTATCACCCTGACGTTTATATTAGGAACTCCAGGATATTTATGCTCGGCAAAACAATAAGGTATTGTATGGCGTAATCCATCAGCCGTATATCGGTCTGCAAAGATGTTTATCTCACCGAACGCGCAAAAAGGACGCAGGTCATCAAGGCCGCCGACATGGTCATAATGAATGTGTGTAAGCAATACGGCATCAATCTTCCTGAATTCCTGTCCAAGCATTTGCTGGCGGAAATCAGGACCGCAATCGATCAACACCCGTGTATCTCCGGTCTCGACAAAAACGGATGCGCGCAGTCTCTTGTCATGTATATCGGAACTTTGGCATACTCTGCATTTACAACCGATTGTAGGTACACCGACCGAAGTTCCCGTTCCAAGGAATGTAAGCCTCATGTCAGATTATATTCACTTCTGGATTGATCTCGATACCAAACTTGTCCGCTACATCAGCCTTTATCGTGTCACACAGTCTAAGTATTTCACTACCGTCGGCCCCACCATGATTGACAAGCACCAATGCCTGCCGTGAATGTACGCCAGCCCGTCCGAGTGCCTTGCCTTTCCAGCCACATTGTTCTATCATCCATCCGGCCGGAATTTTTACATGCCCTTCATCTACCGGATAATGGGGAACATTCACGAACTCTTTTAACAGCCGCTCATACTCTTGTCTTGTAATAATAGGATTCGTAAAAAAGCTGCCGGCATTACCCTCAACAGCCGGGTCAGGGAGTTTTTCCCGGCGTATCTCGATTATAGTATCCCGAAGTTGGGCAGCCGTAGGCGTCTGTATTCCTTTTCGCCCAAGCACGTCCCTTACATTTCCATAATCAAGATGCGGAACAAATGTGTCCTGCAGTTTATAAGTTACATAAGTTATTATATAACGGCCATGCCACTCGCCCTTAAACCGGCTCCAGCGGTATGAATAGCCACAATCCTCGTTCATGAACTCACAAAGTTCGCCGGTTGTAACATCTACAGCCTCTACCTTATAAATAATATCTTTTGCCTCTACCCCGTAAGCGCCGATATTCTGCACTGCACTTGCGCCGACCTCGCCAGGAATAAGCGACAGGTTTTCCGCTCCATACAGTCCGTTACTTACACAAAGCCTGACTACGTCATCCCAGACCTCGCCGCTGCCGCAACGCAAATACATGTTGCCATCCACGCGAACCACGTGATGCCCCCTTATCGCCGAATGAAGAACAGTACCATCATAGTCTTTCGTAAACAGGACATTGCTTCCGCCACCAATAACGAAGATTGGTCTGTCGGCAATAGTAAGCCTATCCAGAACATGTATAAGTTCATCAACCGTGCAGAACTCAATATATCTGCGGCAACTCACATCAATGCCAAACGTATTGTGTCCTTTAAGATTATAATTAGAAATGTCCTTCATATCTATTTAAATTAAGTCTTTACAGAAGCACCTGTTTCATTCGGAAAGACTCATCAGCTTCCACGTCCCGTCAATCCGCCTGAATGTCAATTCCATCTCCATGCCGTTAGCGATACCTCGCATTACAAATATCTTCTGGTCGCCTTCAACATATTTCTGACCGTACATTATGTTATAAATAAAGCCTGACGGCAATTCCGGCGCGAACGCGGGCCAAGTCTCTGGAGCAATCTCGCCCGTCATAGTGCTGAAGTCATCATCAGGATCCGGACCGGTAAACATAACCGGATTATTGAGGCTTTCGATCTGGAAATCAAAGTCTGTAGCGAACTTTTGGTAAAAAGCAAGAAATGAAGCATTGGTATTATGGTACATAGCGTTATTAAGTATGGATGTCAACATCCAACGCCCACGTATCCTTTCAAACATATATTTCGCCACTCGTTCCTTTTTCAAGTAGACTTTCTCCACCACGACATTGTTAATCGACGTATCCTTGACAACGCCCATCTGTTTATGGTTGTCGAATATCAATGTGTAATACCCCTGTTCCATAAAGAAGTGTTCCATTTTCCAGTCAGCCTTCTTGATGTATGTGGTATTTTCTCCGTCAACTACTTTTAAAGGGAACTTGATTCTCGCCATCTGTAACTTACGGTTGGCAGCAAAATTAAAGATAAAGTCATCGAACAACTCATCCGCGGCCTTCGGCATAGGCTGTTCTGAAATGAGCTTATCCATGGTGTCAACAGCTATTGTGTCGGCATTCTTGAACGAGTCGACAACCAATGTGTCGACCGCTACGGGCTTCTTGTCAGTGCAGCCTGTTGTCCACATTACCATAAGCAGGCAGACTGCAACAACCAATACAACACCTTTTTTCATAATTACATACTACTCCTCTCGAAAGTAACAGTCTCTCAAAATTTGCGCAAAAGTACAACTTTATTTTGATTTATGCCGCATATTCAAGGTAAAAATATTACCTTTGCATCAAGATTTTAATACGCATCTAATTTATCTTCAAAATGATACTTGACAAAATTGAGAAACTTCTCGAAGAGGTGAAAGGACTTAACGCTTCTACGCCTGAAGAAATAGAAGCTTTAAGGCTGAAATACCTCAGCAAGAAAGGTGAAATCAGTTCTCTTATGGCCGACTTCCGCAATGTCCCGGCTGAACAGAAAAAAGAAGTAGGCATCAAAATCAATGAACTTAAACAAACGGCGCTTGAACGTATAAACTCATTACGCGAACAATGCGAGACTAATGAGGCCAAGAATGACGATTTAGACCTTACCAGAACGCCGTATCCCATCAAATTCGGCACCCGGCATCCGCTTACAATCGTCAAGAACGAGATAATAGACATCTTCTCACGCATGGGTTTTACGCTGGCCGACGGCCCCGAAGTTGAAGACGACCTGCATGTATTCACCAAGATGAACTTCGCTGCGGACCATCCGGCACGCGACATGCAAGACACATTCTTCGTTGAAACCAACCCCAATGACGTAACAAAAAACATCATCCTGCGCAGCCACACAAGTTCAGTGCAGGCACGGGTTATGGAAACCACACAGCCACCGATCCGCGTAATCTGCCCTGGACGTGTTTACCGCAATGAAGCTATTACGGCCCGTGCACACTGCTTCTTTCACCAGATTGAGGGTTTATATATAGACAAAAACGTATCATTCACTGACCTGAAGCAAGTGCTTCTCACTTTCGCACGTGAATTATTCGGGCCTGATACAAAGATCCGTCTGCGTCCGAGTTACTTCCCGTTCACCGAACCAAGTGCCGAAATGGACATCTCTTGCCATATCTGTGGCGGAAAAGGCTGTGGTTTCTGTAAACATACAGGATGGGTGGAAATACTTGGTTGCGGTATGGTTGACCCCAATGTACTTGAGCTCTGCGGCATAGACAGCAAAATTTACAGCGGTTACGCTTTCGGTCTTGGAGTAGAAAGGATTACAAACCTGAAATACCAAGTATCCGATCTCCGCTTGTTCTCGGAAAACGACGTGCGTTTCTTGCACGAATTTGATGCAGCAAATTAATATTCAAGGAATATAATCGTAAGGAAAGAAGGAGTAAGTAGAAGCCACTTGTTGTAGGCAATTGTCACAAACAGCAAACACGGTTCTACTTACTCCTTTTCCCTTACTGTCTTACAACAAGAATCATTGATGAAAGAGCGCCTTTTCACACGCAGTTACATCTTCATTCTCGCAGCCAATTTCCTCCTGTATTTCGGATTTTGGATACTCATTCCAGTACTGCCGTTCTATCTTCGTGAGACTTATCAATGCCCGGCGACAATCCTCGGTGCCGTACTAAGTTGTTATACGATAAGCGGATTATGCGTGCGCCCGTTTTCCGGATATCTTATGGACAAGTTTCCACGCAAACCAATATACATACTTTGTTATTTTATCTGCACGGCAATCTTTCTCGGTTACATCGCAGCCGGTGTCCTTACATGGTTCATTGTCTTGCGTGCTCTCCACGGCATAGCGTTCAGCAGCGTAAGTGTCGGGGGCAACACGCTTTGTGTAGATATCACACCAAGCAGCCGCCGTGGAGAGGCTTTAGGATATTACGGACTCATGAATAACACTGCCATGGCGCTCGGTCCAATGACTGGTCTGTTCATGCATGACAATGTAAGTTACAATGGAATATTCCTGACAGGAATGGCATTCAGTGCAGTAGGATTAGTATTCGCAATGTGCATCAAAGCCCGCACGCCAGAATCAATAAAAGCACGACAAATAGAAAAACAGCAAACCGGTATTGACTCTGCCGCCCCGAAAAGCAAACTATCGCTTGACCGATTCTTCCTTATTAAAGGGATACCGGTCAGTATATCATTGCTCATGCTATCCATTCCATACGGAGCAACGACCAATTTCGTTGCAATGTATGCGCGCGAGATAAATCTCGACGTACCCTCGGGCTTTTTCTTTACTCTTATGGCAGCCGGAATGGGCGCCTCACGACTTGTCGCAGGCAAGAAAGTCGACCAAGGCTACATCACCCAATGCATACACATAGGCCTTTACCCAGTGGTAGCGGCTTTCTTCATCCTCAGCATGTGCCGTTTCGTTACGCCCTACTCAATAGGAACAGCCGAAGCCATGTTTTTCTCTGTCCCTGTGTTACTCGGTATCGGATTCGGCATTATATTCCCTGCAATGAACACACTTTATATAAACCTTGCTCCCAACAACCAGCGCGCCACAGCAACAAGCACATACCTCACCGCATGGGACGTAGGTATCGGCATAGGTATCGCCACAAGCGGAGTAATAGCCCATTACTTCACGTTTTACATGGTATACCTTATCGGCTCGGTGCTGTGCCTTGTATCGATGATATACTTCAACGCAAAGGTGACACCTCATTATAACAGGAACAAACTAAGATAATGCATGACTTTATCAAATCCTGTATAAAACAAATATGTAGATGTTCATTGTCAGCGAAAAGTCCTTACACTTATCACGTCATCAATATTAGTTGTATAATGCCGTGAGGCGTGCTCATGTTTCAAGTGCCAGCCTTTGTCTGTACCTTGAACGGCAACTTTTACCGTGTTATAACCGTTTTTACGGTTAATTGCGGCAATGGCTGCCGCAAGACGCGCCTGTTTTCCACGGTCGACGGAATCGAAAAGGTCAGTTTGTACGGCTGTATCGGGACAGATGTTCCAAACTATCACACCTGCCTTCTTGTATGAATAAATCCCGTCGCCACGCCATTCCGAGCGCAGTGCGGCAACGGCTGAGGACACGATTTCACGCAAATCGTTAGTCGCTACGGGCAAAGTCACCGTTCGGTTAATGGCATGATACGGTTCGGAAGTATTGAAACGGCTTGTATAAACAAACACTGTTATCGCCCTGCAACAGCTCTTCTGTTCTTTCAACTTACGTGAACACGAGGAAGCGAAGTTTGCAACCGCCTCTTCTACCTTGCCAATCTCACGCAAGCCACGGTCGGCAAAGCTACGGCTTGTGCATATGCTCTTCTTTTGAGGCAGCTCACCTATATCGATACAACTTACGCCTTGCAGCTCTTTCCATGTCCTTACGCCGGTAACGGAAAACATACGACGAACCCAGCTCTCGCTACGCAACGTGAAATCAAGCGCCGTTTTTACACCGCAATACTCCATCTTACGCACGTTACGCCGCCCTATGCCCCACACATCGCCAATAGCGAGACCTTCAAGAGCCTTCACACGCTTAGCCTCGGTATCTATCATGCATACGCCTTCATACCCTTTGTAACGCTTGCCGTACTTGCTCGCCACCTTGGCAAGGGTCTTTGTCGGGGCAATGCCCAACGTAACGGGTATGCCCGTGCCCTTACCGACACACCGTACGATTTTCTTTCCATAGCCGCGCAACGTCTCTCCATGGCCGAAACCAGACAAGTCGATGAACGCTTCGTCGATTGAATACTGCGTGATGTCGGGCGTAAAGTCGGCCAACAACATCATTACCCTGCGGCTCATGTCACCATAAAGGGCGTAATTTGAGCTGAACACGGCAACGTTATTACGCTCGAGAAAATCCCTTACTTGGTAAAACGGCGTGCCCATGGCTATTCCCATGGCCTTAGCCTCGTTGCTGCGGGCTATAATGCAACCGTCGTTATTCGACAGGACAACGACAGGCGACGTGCGCAATGAAGGGTTGAATACACGTTCGCAAGAACAATAAAAGTTGTTGCAGTCAACCAAACCGAACATCATTTACCTCCTCAACTGCCGTTTTATGTTATATACAAGGACTCCCCAGATGATAAAATCGTTTTCCTCAGTTACCTTTATGGGTTGATATTCTTCATTTGCGGGAACGAGCCAAAGACAGTTCCGCCCTTTCTCGAACCTCACTTTCTTCAACGTAAACTCACCGTCAATATACGCAACGACGATATCTCCGTCCTGCGGTTCTATGCCTTTGTCGATTACAAGCAGGTCGCCGTCGTCTATCCCGCAATCTTTCATCGACTCGCCAACGGCCCGCGCATAGAAAGTTGTGGCCGGATGGCGCACCAATTCACGGTTAAGGTCAATGGACTCCATATAGTCCTGCGCCGGCGAAGGAAACCCGGCCCTTATCCCCTGGTCGGCAAAAGCCAGCTCAAGGTCATGGCTCAGGTCTGCGGAATATAATATAAGTTTCATCTTTACATCATCAAATATAAGCCGAAAGAATATCAATATACATATATCTTATAGCCGTTTATTCCGTTGTTTTGTCCTTGAATAGTGCACGGCAAGTATTCAATCGCACAGACGGTCTGTTCCTTACCCATGTCGATAACAAGCAGATGAGGCACCGGAACGCCGGCTATCGTGCGCCAATACGTCGACTCCTGCATGTCGAAAGCCTTGTCGCCGGTATGGTTGCCGCCGTCAATGTCCTCATTGTCTGCATACTTCACCGCCCACAAACTGCGGTCAATGCGCTTTCCGTCGGCACCCCTGGCATATATTTCAGCCATTGTCACCACGCCGTCACGGCCGTAAGTACCGACACACTCAACAGCAAGATAACGTCCTTTGGCGGGTTTCTCCAAAGTTACGGTCTGCCAATCTTGCACAGCACTGAAGCTACCCGTAACCGAAGGCGCGACATCCGACAAGTCGGGACGCTTGTCACTACGGTTTGAAACGTCGCCACTCTCGGCCTGCAAACGGTCGAGTTCTGGCGCGGTCTGTCCCCAAACATCGGTAGCGCGAGGGCCTACTACATCAAGAACTATCACCTCGTTGCGGCCCTCATTCAGCCAACAGCCGGGCACATAGAGCGTCTGTTGCGGCCCGATACTCCAGAATCGGCCTACGGCATGACCGTTGACATACACCTGTCCCTTACCCCACTGTTCCATATTAAGGAATGTGTCGCCGGTCTTTTCAAGGTCAAAATAACCACGGTAATACCCAGCTCGGGAGTCTTTTATCAAATCATTGTATTCGCCATTGCCGCCCGACGCAAGCGCAGCTGTAGCGTTTTCGTACGCATCGGGCAACGTCAGCATTGTCCAACCGTCAAGACGCAACGACTTTTCTTTACCGTCAACGTCGGCACGGAGCGTAACCTCGGCGGTAAGTCCTTTATAATCCTTTATCGCACGGCCGAAATTGATACGGCCCATGCCCTCTACCACAATAGCCAGACGGCTACCTTTCTTCGCCGCAGGCAACTTAACGGTTGTCTCGTTGCTTTCACGATTAGCCCTGCCAACATACTTTCCGTCGACATAAACGAGGGCGTAATCATGCGCACCCTCAAGCGACAGCACACCGTCAGAAACCGTTTCCTGCAAAGTTGTGGCGTAAACTACCGTGCCCCACCCCATGTCAAGCTCCTCGAAAGTAAGCGGAACATTGTTCCGGCAAACACTGTCAATCCCGTAAAGCAGGGGCGCATACTCGACAAGCGAGAACTTCGGCACGCTAATCAGTTCTGCCGCTGGTTCGGGAACGGCAGGCAACGGCGCGTCGGCATACTTCCGCATGACGTCGCGCAGCTTGTAATACTTCTCCGTGGGCAGTCCGTATTCATTAATCGGGGCGTCATAATCGTACGACGTAACGTCGGGAGCGAAGCCCGGAGAGTTGGCTCCCGCCCAGTGTCCGAACGACGTTCCGCCGTGAGTCATGTACAAAGAAAAGGATATGTTCTTTGACAACATCTCGTCAATACCGGCTACCATCGCGTCGGCGGGGCGTGTCTCGTGGCGCGCTCCCCATTTGTCGAACCATCCGCTCCAGAACTCCGAGCACATCAAGGGGGCTTCGGGACGCAGCTCACGAAGGCGGCTGAACTGAGCGTCGATGTCTGATCCCGTACCGAAATTCATTGTCCAGACAAGGTCGTCTAGGCCGTTCTTGGTAAAGTTGCTCGCCCAGTCGCACTGGAACAGCGTAACATCGCTGAACCCGGCACGGCGCACGATGTCGCGTATGGCGCTTACGTAAGCCTTATCCTCGCCGTAAGAACCATACTCATTCTCGACCTGCACCATTATGATAGGGCCTCCGCGCTGTATCGTAAGCGGCGCAAGCTGCTCGCCGACCTTGTTTATAAACGCCTCGGCACGCTCCATAAAATATGGGTCTTGCTCACGAAGGCGGATGTCCTTCTTCTTCAACAGCCACCACGGCAGGCCTCCCATCTCCCACTCGGCACAGACATAAGGGCCGGGACGCACGATAACGTACATGCCGTTTTTCTGCGCAAGGCGGCAAAACTCGGCAATGTCGTTCTGTCCGGTGAAGTCGAACTCGCCCTCGCGTTGCTCGTGAATGTTCCAGAAAACGTACATGCAGATGGTGTTCATGCCCAGCGCACGGCACATGCGTATGCGGTGTTCCCAATACTGTCGGGAAATGCGCGGATAATGCAGTTCGGCCGCTTTCACGACGAAAGGCTTTCCGTTAAGCAGGAATGTCTTGTCGCCAACGGTAAACGTGCCGCCAACTGGCGTAGCCGCCGGCAGGCTGACGCTTGCCGCAATGGCCATGATAATGATGAACGTGCGTATCAGCAAAGATGTCTTCATGATTATATCTTTATTTAAATAGTTGTCACTTACGTTACCAAAGACCGTCAAATGCTTTGTAAAAGGCCGTCAATCGCATTGCCAAAGACCGTGTTTAGCGAGGCTAAAGACGGTCTTTTGTTTTGTAACTAAACGCCGGGCATTTGGTTAACAACCGCATTTCACAACACCGCATGTATGGAAAACCGTAACAATTCAACATGCATTTACTTACGATTTTTGCCACCCTCGGCGCCATGCATACTGCAAAGATAGCGTCTTCAGCGCAAACCGCCAAGCCTTAAGGCCGTTTTCTGCGTAACGGAAAGCATATCCCGAAAACTGAAAATAACGCACTGACGGGTTGCCTTTGTCTCCGTTTTTTGTTAACTTTGCGCCAAGAAAGCATTTAACGAAAGACAAAAGCGATGGACGAAAAACAGCGAATATTGCAGCTTAGGCAGGAGCTGCATGAGCATAACCATAAATATTACGTATTAAACCAACCCTCGATAAGCGACCAGGAGTTTGACTTCATGATGCACGAGCTGCAGGAACTCGAGGCCCGCCACCCCGAAATGGCTGACCCCGACTCGCCTACGCAGCGCGTGGGAAGCGACATCAGCACTGAGTTTAAACAGGTAGCGCACAAGTATCCCATGCTTTCACTGGCCAATACGTACAACGAACAGGACGTGGCCGACTTCTACAACAGCGTAAGCAAGGGGCTTAACGGCGAGGACTTCGAGATCTGTTGCGAGATGAAATACGACGGACTGTCAATCTCGCTGACGTATGTTGACGGCCGACTGACGCAGGCCGTTACGCGCGGCGACGGCGTACATGGCGACGACGTGACAGCCAACGTCCGCACGATACGCTCCATACCGCTTGTATTGAAGGACGGCGACTGGCCCCGTGAGTTCGAGATTCGTGGCGAAATACTCATGCCCTGGCAGTCGTTCGAGCGCCTGAACGCAGAGCGTGAGGCTGCCGAGGAACCGCTGTTCGCCAATCCCCGAAACGCAGCCAGCGGCACCCTGAAAAGCCTCAACCCAGCCGTGGCGGCCAAAAGAAAGCTCGACGCCTATCTGTATTACCTGCTCGGCGACGGCATTGAGGGCGACGGCCACTACGAAAACCTTATGCGCGCGAAGGCGTGGGGCTTCAAGATTAGCGACGGCATGCGCAAGGTGAAGACCCTGCAGGAGATTTATGACTTCATAAACTACTGGGACACGGAGCGCAAGAACCTGCCCGTAGCCACTGACGGAATAGTGCTTAAAGTCAACTCGCTGCGCCAACAACGCGCCCTCGGATACACGGCAAAAAGTCCGAGATGGGCCATTGCCTACAAGTTTAAGGCCGAACGGGAGTGCACACGGCTGCGTGAAGTTACCTATCAGGTAGGCCGGACGGGCCAGATTACGCCCGTAGCCAACATGGAACCGGTGCAGCTGGCCGGTACGACGGTGCGCCGTGCCACCCTAAACAACGAGGACTTCATACGCAGCCTTGACCTGCACGAGGGAGACTACGTGTATGTTGAGAAAGGCGGTGAAATCATCCCGAAGATAGTTGGCGTTGACACAGAGCGCCGTGAAGCATCAGCACGCCCCATAGAGTTTATCACCAGATGTCCAGAATGCAGCTCAGAGCTCGTACGTTACGAGGGCGAGGCAGCCCACTACTGCCCCAACGACGCAGGATGTCCGCCCCAAATAAAGGGTCGCATAGAGCATTTCATATCGCGCCGGGCCATGAACATCGACAGCCTCGGCCCCGAAACGATAGACGAATATTACCGCCGTGGGCTCATTCATAATATCGCCGACCTATACGACATACGCGTTGAACAAATCAACGGCGACGGAAGCCGCCAAAAGTCGGCGCAAAAGGTGGTCGACGGCATAGAAGCCTCGAAGCAAGTACCGTTCGAACGCGTTGTGTTCGCCCTCGGAATACGCTTCGTAGGAGAGACTTCTGCACGCCTCCTGGCACGCCATTTCAAGGACATAGACCATCTGGCTGCAGCCACTTTACAAGAACTTACCGACATAGACGGCGTTGGCGAAGTGATAGCAAAGAGCGTGATAACGTACTTCCATAACCCGATAAACATGGAGATAGTGAACCGCCTGCGAGCCTACGGCCTGCAGATGTCGCTCAGCGAGGAGCAAATTCAGGCCGCAAGCACCAAACTTGCCGGTAAAAGTATCGTCATAAGCGGCGTGTTCACGCACCACAGCCGTGACGAATACAAGCGCATTATAGAACAAAACGGCGGAAAGAACGTTGGCAGTATAAGCGGAAAGACATCGTTTATACTTGCAGGCGACAACATGGGACCGGCAAAACTGCAAAAGGCGGAGAAGCTGGGGGTGCCCATTGTGGACGAGGAGACGTTTCTGGAAATGATCGAGAATTAAGAAATTGAAAAAGAACATGAATATCATAGTTTCTGAAGAGATAGAAAAAGTGTGCCCCGGTTTTGTGGGCGCGGCGGTAGAGGCCGACGTAGTGAACAGTGAATATAACGCCGAACTATGGGCTGAAATCAATGATTTGGGCGAGAAATACAAAGCTGAATACACTACCGAAACAGTAAAAACCATATCAGGCATAGAGGCGACACGCCGTGTCTACCGTGCCTGCGGCAAGGATCCAAGCCGCTACCGACCGGCCGCAGAAGCGTTGATAAGGCGTATGTTGCAAGGCAAGGAGCTGTACCAGATTGACACATTGGTTGACCTTATCAACCTGGCGAGCATTGCTTTCGGCTACAGCATTGGAGGATTCGACGCCGACAAATTCGTAGGCGACACGCTCACCCTCGGCATCGGGCGTGAAGGCGAGCCGTATGAAGGCATAGGACGTGGCATGCTCAACATCGCCGGACTGCCCGTTTACCGCGACGCCGAAGGAGGAGTAGGCACACCGACAAGCGACAACGAGCGCACGAAAATAGAGCTCTCAACACGCCATGTGCTCGTACTCGTAAACGGATATGACGGCAACGAAGCCCAGGTAAAGGCCAACGCAGAATATATAATACGACTTTTCGAGAAATACGCGCAAGGTTGTAACTGCACATACCACATCTACAGATAATCCATAAAAAACATATAGAAAAAACATATCACCATAATTAAACCGCTACAAACTATGGAAACAGAAAAGATGAAGGCTCAAGCGGGCAAATTATATGACGCAAATTATGACGCCGAACTGTTGAAAGAGCGAGAAATCTGTGCCGACATAACATACGAACTGAACCGTTTACGCCCGTCACAGACCAAAGAGCGCATGGAGATTCTGCGTAAACTGTTCGGAAAAACGAAAGGAAACTTTACGATAGTATCTCCATTTTTCTGCGACTATGGATACAATATAGAAATAGGCGAAAACTTTTTTATGAATATGGACTGCGTCATACTTGACGGTGCGAAGGTTAAATTCGGCGACAATGTATTCGTCGCTCCGCATTGCGGATTCTATACAGCCGGCCACCCTCTTGATGTTGAAAGACGCATTAGCGGCTTAGAGTATGCTCTGCCAATAACCGTAGGCAACAATGTATGGATTGGCGCACATGTATGTGTGCTGCCAGGTGTAAGTATAGGAGACAACACTGTGATAGGCGCAGGCAGTGTCGTAACAAAAAACATACCTGCCAATGTGCTGGCTTACGGCAATCCATGCAAGGTAATACGGGAAATAACGGAAAACGACAGGACGGAATACATGAAATGAGCGGAAGCAAATAAACTTGCTCTCGCCCATTGCTTTATCTTAGATAGTTTTCCTTACACAAAACCCTGCTACTTTTCAGAACTCGCTTGTAAAGTGGAAACGGATATGCTTGAAATCCTGCTGGGCCATCTGCAACACATAACCTGAGTCGGCAAGGAATACGTCACGGCCATCTTTGTCTTTGGCCATGTACTGATATTTACGCTTTTTGAACGAGTCAAGCTCTGCCGGGTCGTCAGAATCTATCCAGCAAGCCTTGTACAAATGCACAGGCTCCCACCTACATTTAGCGTTATACTCGTTTTCAAGACGGTACTGTATGACCTCAAACTGCAGCTGACCTACCGTTCCGATAATCTTGCGACCGTTAAACTGGTTAACGAACATCTGGGCAACACCCTCATCCATGAGTTGGTCTATACCCTTGGCAAGCTGTTTAGCCTTCATCGGATCATCGTTCTCGATATACTTGAACATTTCAGGAGAGAATGACGGCAGACCACGGAAGTGCAGCTGTTCGCCATCGGTCAAAGTATCGCCTATCTTGAAAATTCCGTTATCCGGCAATCCGACAATATCGCCTGGCCATGCCTCGTCTATCGTACTCTTACGCTGTGCCATAAACTGCGTCGGCGACGAGAAGCGTACCGTCTTGCCAAGACGCACATGTTGGTATGGATGATTGCGCTCAAAACGCCCGCTGCACACCTTGCAGAACGCTATACAAGAACGGTGGTTGGGATCAATATTGGCCGTTATCTTGAAAATAAATCCGGTAAACTTCGGCTCATCAGGCATTACAATACGCTCCTCCGCTTTCGTTGGACGCGGACTTGGAGCAATCTTTACAAAACAATTGAGCAACTCCTGCACACCAAAATTATTCAGGGCACTACCGAAAAACACTGGCGCAGTCTTGGCCGCACGGTAATCTTCGACATTGAATTCAGGGTAAACGCCATCTACAAGTTCAAGGTCTTCACGTAACTTAACGGCATCGGCCTCACCAATATGGCTTTCAAGGTCGCTACTGTTGATGTCTACCTCTACTTTCTCGGTAACGCGCTGTTTATCAGGCGTGAATAAATCGAGCTTCTGCTCATAAATATTATATACTCCTTTAAACTTAGCCCCCTGATTAATCGGCCACGATAAAGGACGTACATGAATTTCAAGTTCCTGCTCCAGTTCGTCAAGAAGGTCAAAAGGGTCGCGTCCCTCACGGTCCATCTTGTTGATGAATATGATAACCGGAGTGTTACGCATGCGGCAAACATTCATCAGTTTGCGCGTCTGCGCCTCAACACCCTTAGCTCCATCCACGACAATAATGGCAGAATCTACTGCCGTCAAGGTACGGTAAGTGTCCTCGGCAAAATCCTGGTGACCGGGAGTATCGAGAATGTTTACCTTATATCCGTCATAATCAAACTCCATCACCGATGTCGACACGGATATTCCACGTTGTTTCTCAATGTCCATCCAGTCGGATGTGGCTGTCTTACGGATTTTGTTATTCTTAACGGCTCCAGCCACCTGGATTTGCCCGCCGAATAACAGGAATTTCTCTGTAAGAGTCGTCTTACCAGCATCAGGATGTGATATGATGGCGAAAGTTCGCCTTCTTTCTATTTCTTTATTCATGTATAATTAAGGAGTTAAAGATGTTAAGGAGCAAAAGTAAAACTTGCCTTATGCTCAATAGCGCAAAAGCAACAGTGTCAAAATGCCTCGTTGAATAAACAGACAAGACACAGACGTTCACACTCCAAGCTCTATTAAAATATTCGTCTTTTTATTTCAATTTCTCAATACATTCCCTAAGACTATCCTCCCAATACGGAATATTTATTCCGAAAGTTTCCTTGATTTTAGTCTTATCGAGCACGCTATAGGCCGGACGCTCAGCAGGTGTCGGATATTCTGACGTATGTATGGGCCTGACATTACACGTTGTTATACCGGCAATACGGTGTATGGCCTTTGTAAAATCATACCAGCTGCATACTCCCTCATTTGAAAAATGATAAACTCCAGGTTTAATCTCCTTCTCTATCACTGCAATGATTGCCTGAGCCAAGTCTCGCGCATAAGTAGGAGAGCCTATCTGGTCGAATACCACGCCTAATTCATTCCGTTCATGACCAAGACGAAGCATTGTCTTAACAAAATTATTACCGAATGTAGAATAAAGCCATGCTGTACGTATTATCACCGCACGATGGCAGAATTTGCTGACTCCCAGTTCTCCTGCAAGTTTCGTATTTCCATACACACTGTCTGGACACGGTACATCCGTCTCGACATAAGGATTATATTTCTTCCCGTTAAAGACATAATCCGTTGATATATGTATTATCCATCCGCCGCGTTTTTCTATGGCAGCAGCCAAATAAGCAGGAGCTTCCGTATTAAGCGCCGTGCATAGTTTCTGGTCCGCTTCGGCCTTGTCAACAGCCGTATACGCCGCACAATTCACTATGCCGTCAATCATATTACGGTTTACAAAGTCATTTATCGCAAGCTGGTTGGTTATATCAAGTTCGTCTTTATCCGTATTAAAGAATTTATGTTGCGAATAGTCTTTCTCCAGCAACCTCAGTTCATTGCCCAGCTGTCCGTTACATCCGGTAATCAATATATTCATCGTATTCAGCAATTAATGTGGTTATATCAGTCAAATTCAAGCGGTTCAACCTTATCTTTCATGAAATAATCCGACAACATTCCGATATAAGTTGTTATCTTTTTTATGGCATGTTCAGTATCAGGGCTTATCTTCTTTTTTTGTAAACGAAGCATCATCACTCCATAAAGGGCGTTGAAACATGTCTCCACTTCATTTTCCTCATTATCCGCCCCACGCTTGCGTAACTCGACGATGAAAGGCAGAACCTTGTAATATTCGCTGTTATAAAAAGGGTATTTCGTACTTTGCAGCAGTTGTGCGTTAAGCTCAACAAGCTGTTGCATGACAATCTTGTTGATTTGCAGATGGCCTTTCTCCCTGCAACCTTCTTGATTCATCATACGCACAAGGTTACCATACCAATCGGCCATTTCCTCCTTTTGTTCCTCCGTATAGTCGAATTTATCAATATACTCATGCCTAATCCGGCTCAAACTGCATCCATAAGCCCTTATAATATCTTCCACCTGCCACATGTATAGCAAGTATTCAGCTATATTCTTTCTTCTTAATTCCTGAGAAATGAACATGTCTTCTGTAGTTTAAAAGTTATGGGAATTATTGGTTGCGCTATAATGCTTACCATTTATGGCCTTATAAATCGTAAAGCCACAACACTATGTCAGTAATGGAAAGTGTACAAATTAAACACCGTACCAATCAGCACAAGCAGTGAGAATATAATAACCACACTCCCGATAATCTTGTTTATGATAACAATACTGCTGTTGTCAAACTTGTTACGCACCTTGTCAATAAGCCACGTCAACCCAAACCACCATAGCAGGGCGCCACAAATTATGCTGAAATACCCAACACACATGTGCAACGGATGCTTGGGTATCACGAACGCAAATTGGGCAAACGCCGCCATGAAGAGGAATATTATAAGCGGATTGGAAAACGTTACGAGAAATGCCGTTACCCCGTTATGAATCAATGTACCTTTTTTATTTCCGCTTACATGTATTTTTTTTGTAGGGTCAGAGCGGAAACAATATATTCCGAAGACCATCAACATTATACTTCCCGTTATCTGCAAGACAAAGCGGTTATGGTTATTATTGATAAGGTCCATAACAAAGCTCATACCGAATCCCGTTATCAGAGCATAAATAAAGTCGCTCACCGTCGCTCCGATACCGGTAACAAAGCCGTACCAGCGCCCTTTATTAAGCGTACGTTGTATACACAACACGCCTACAGGCCCCATCGGCGCCGAAGCGACAATACCTATAAGCATGCCTTTAAATATCCAATCGAGTACGTCTATATGAATTTGAAACGGCATAGCGGGTGCAAAATTGCTAATTTTTTACGAAAGAAACAAATTTTACCAACAAAACTTTGTCAGGTGAATGGATTTTTGATAACTTTGCAAACATATATTTTTTAACATTTTAAAAGTTCTATATCATGATATCACAACCATTAAAGCCATACGTCATCGGACTTGACCTTGGCGGTACTAATTCCGTGTTCGGAATCGTAGACAGTCGTGGAGACATCAAGGCTACGACCGCAATAAAGACCCAAGGCTACCTAACTGTAGAAGAATATGTTGATGCTGCGTTTGAAGCGTTGCAGATCATCATTGACCAGGTAGGGGGCATTGACAAGATCAAAGCCATGGGCATTGGCGCTCCTAACGCCAATTACTACAAAGGCACGATTGAATATGCGCCTAATATAGTCTGGGCACACGAAGGGATTGTTCCGCTTGCTGAACTGTTCAAGAAGCGTTTAGGCGTACCTGTGGCTATAACCAACGATGCTAACGCTGCCGCCATAGGCGAAATGACTTACGGAGTGGCACGAGGCATGAAGAACTTTATCATGCTAACACTCGGAACCGGTGTCGGTTCAGGCATTGTCATCAATGGCCAGTTGGTTTATGGATGTGACGGCTTTGCCGGAGAATTGGGACATGTCATCATGCGCCGCGAGAACGGACGTTCATGCGGTTGCGGGCGCACTGGCTGTCTCGAGGCTTACTGCTCGGCTACAGGCGTGGCGCGCACTGCACGCGAATTACTTGCCACGACAAACACTCCGTCGTCACTCCGTGAACTTGAACCAGAAAAGATAACGTCTCTCGACGTATCAATCGCGGCAGGACAAGGTGACGAACTTGCAAAGAAGGTGTATGATTTCACAGGTGAAATGCTTGGAGAAGCATGCGCTGACTTTGCTGCGTTCTCTTCTCCTGAAGCGTTCATATTCTTTGGAGGATTGACAAAAGCAGGCGATCTCATAATGAATCCTATAAAGAAAAGTTATGACGAGCACGTCCTTAACATCTTCAAGGGCAAGGCCCAGTTCTTGGTAAGCGGCCTTGACGGCTCATCAGCCGCTGTACTTGGCGCAAGTGCCATCGGCTGGGACATACAGGACGATGTCAACGCATAAACAAGAACAGATTACAATAATGAAAAATGGATAATCAGCCATAACCCAATGCGCATGATTATCCATTTTTCATTATCGCTTTATACGTTATTACCTTGCAAAAGAGCACGAATCGCAATGTAAAAGACCGTTTTTCATAACATTGAAGGCCGTGTTTTATAAGTAAACAAATGATGATAATTTTCGTAAACATCTGTCAGTCTGTCAGCGTTGGGGATAACACGCTGGCTATCAGGATGTTTGGAGCTGAAAGATTGAGGGCGAATCTTTCAGGGTCTTTCACTCCGGCTACTGACGGGAAATGGCTGACAGATGCCCGATAGGCTTCTGTCAGCTCATAAACAATTGACAGTCAGGTTGTTAAGCGCAAGGCTGAAAGATGAAAGATGTTTACGGAAATTACCTTATACCGAACTCACGTTATTTTAGTTCGCAAACTATCTTCTTAACATCAACGCTCGACGTTCCGACCTGCAATTCATACTTACCAGGCGTAACACACATAGTATTAGTATCCACATTCCACCATTCAAAGGCACTTCTCGGGAAGTCCACCACTACGTCTTTCGTCTCTCCGGCCTTTAGCTCTACACGTTTAAATCCACGCAAAGTCTTTAACGGGCCGCCTGCATCATCTGGCTTATCAAGATATACCTGCACGACCTCCACACCGTCACGAGCGCCTGTATTGGTCACGCTTACATGTATTTTACCGGCTTGGGCGTCATATACCGGAGTACCCAAAGCGAAAGTCGTATAACTCAATCCGTAACCGAACGGGAAAAGAGGCTCACCGTTAAAATACCGATAAGTACGGCCTGCCATGCGATAATCGTCAAAAGGAGGCAACTGGCTGTCATCCTTATAGAATGTAACGGGCAACTTTCCACATGGATTATAATCACCGAACAAGACGTCGGCTACGGCATGTCCTCCTTGTTCCCCGGGATACCAAGCCTGCAGAATAGCGTCACAAGTCTCCAGTTCCGGCGTTAACGCTACGGCACTGCCACTGCAATTAACCAACACGACCTTCTTGCCTGCCTCATGCAAAGCCTTCAGTATCTCACGTTGAGCGGCAGGAAGCTCTATGCTCGTACGGTCGCCATTATCAAAACCGGGCTCGGTTACCTTTGCCTCCTCACGTTCAAGGTTGGGAGAAATACCGCCGACAAACACTACTGTTTCCACATCACGCGCACGCTCGGCTATCTCACTTGCCGTTACATTACGCACTACGGCAACATCAAAGTTCAGCGTCGCCCCTCCTTTAAGTTGCATATAATCCACCTGGATGTCGTATTTACGGCCCTTCTTAACGTCAAACTTACGACGGTTGAATCGTAAACGGTCCGTTTTCCATCTCTCGGCAATCGTGTCACCATTGACAATCAGCCTGAAACCATCATCATTGGTATACATTATATCAAGTGTCTCATCCTTGTCGGCAACAAGGGTTCCGCGGAACCGCGCCGTAAAGTCCGTAAGCCGCACTCCAGGGGCAAACACCGTGTTGCCGCCATTGTCAAAATGCAGCGGAGCCGAATATGTCGTTTCATAAGCCGGAACTCCCTCCATCTCCGTGTTGTTCCAGAACTGAGCGCTCATACCCCGCTTGCCTCCACGGCATGTCAGTTTGGAGAAAACGCTCTCAGTCTCTGTCAATGACGTAATCTCGCACCCTTTAGTATATCTTACATCGCCACCAAGCTTATTGCCAATCCCCTCAAGCACGGTCACTGAATGGCTCGGTTGCCCGTAATAAATACTCCACAGCATTATAGAATCGGCAGCATTAGGCCCCATGACCATTATCTTACTTGCATCCTTCGCCAAAGGCAAAATATTGCCACGGTTATGCAGCAGCACCATCTGTTCGCGCGCCATCTGCAACGCAAGGTCCTTATGTTCCTTGCAGGCTACAACGCTTTCAGGTATGCGGGTCCATTCCACAAGCGAATCGGGGTCGAAGTCACCGAGTTCAAACCTTGCTTCAAGCAGTCTCACCACGCTTGTGTCTATCTGGGCTTCTGTTATCTCGCCTGCCTTAACAGCATCAGGCAACCGCTTGTAATTACTGCCGCATTCAACGTCAGTTCCACTTATAACAGCCTTTGCCGAAGCCGATGCAGCATCTTTAGACACCCCATGAGCGCCAGGTTCCCAAAAGTCGCTTATTGCTCCACAGTCACTCACGACAAGTCCGTCGAAGCCCCACTCGTCACGCAGAATCTGCTGCAACAACCTGTTGCTGCCACAACAAGGGTCACCGTCAATGCGCTGATAAGCACACATAACCTCTTTCACTCCTCCTATCTGCACAAGATCCTTAAACGCAGGCAGGTAAGTCTCCCACAAATCACGCTCAGGCAAATCCTCTATATTAAAACTATGGCGGGTCTTCTCCGGACCGCTGTGCACCGCAAAATGCTTGGCGCAAGCGTACAACTTCATGTATTTACGGTCGGAAGGCCCTTGCAGGCCACGCACAACGGCAAGTCCCATACGAGAGTTCATGTACGGATCTTCACCATAAGTCTCCTGTCCCCTGCCCCATCTCGGATCGCGGAAAATATTTATGTTAGGCGTCCAGAACGAAAGCCCCTGATACGTATCAACGCTGCCTTTGCGCCTCTGCGCAGTATTCTTCGCGCGAGCCTCATCGCTTACGGCAATAAACACACGTTCGAGCAAGCCATCGTCGAACGACGCAGCCATACCGATACACGACGGAAACACCGTACTTATACCGTTGCGCCCCACCCCATGCAGAGCCTCACTCCACCATGCGAACTGCGGAATGCCGAGACGTGGTATCGCCTTCGAGTTGTTCATCATGACCGTAGCCTTTTCCTCAAGCGTCATCCGTGAGCACAAGTCTTCGGCTCTCTGCCGCGCCGACAGCTCAGGATTCATATAAGACAGCGTCTGTGCACCTGTACCAACGGCAAAAGTCAGCAACAACACAACGAAAATATTTCTCTTTTTCATCTTAGTTTAAAGGTAAATAGGTTAATAGTCAATTGCAAAGATAGTGCAAGTTGAAGACAATACAAAATAAACATGTTTATTTTTATTGTTGAGACGCAGCCTATCTTATCAAAAGATAGTGCAAGTTGAGAGAAGTGCAAAATAAAAGTAAGAGAAACGAACTTTTATTTTCATTTCCGAAACGCAGCCAATTTTATCAAAAGATAGTGCAAGTTAAGAGAAGTGCAGAATATTCTTCGCACCCCTTATACCACCAAGTCAAACTGTCATTCTGAACTTGATTCAGAATCCATGGACTATCATCATAGAGTTTTGTCCTTCACCGTAGATTCTGAATCAAGTTCAGAATGACAGTTTGACTTGTCAGATTGAACCCATGCGCTTATTAAAAAAGTAAAGGGGATGCGAACACATCGCATCCCCTCCCATATTACGAATGAAAGGATATTTACCACGTCATCCTTCCGTGTTCACATCATTATCTGTTGATGAACTTCTTTCCGTTCTGGATAAGGATTCCCTTTGTATCCTTGCTTACACGCTGGCCCTGCAGGTTGTAAACGGGAGCGTTCTCGTCAAACTCCTGCTCAACGGTAATGTTGTCAATGCCGGTTGTTACACCGTTGAGAGAATAGATATAGTTACTATGGTTGAACTCATGCGTACCATTATATTCTGTCAACTGTCCGTAAATGATAACTTCGTCACCAACTTTAACCTCGTTAACCAATTCTTCTGTAAATTTTTCTCCTTCTAAATAAAGACCACCATAAACGTACAAATCTTCTCCCGTACCATTAACATCGTTGATATAATAATTTAACTGACCGTAATTGGAGTCAAAATTTCTTATTTCTGTAATAACACCTTTTACATATACCGAGGTAGCAAGTCCTTTGCCAGCCTCTATCAGTTCGTGAGCTTTTGCTACAGTGTAAGCTGTTTCGGGAGTGTTGGATATGTCTATAATTTCAGGTTCATCACCTTGCTTATAGTATTGAATTTTTGAAATTTGGACTATGCCATTGCTTCCTGCGCTTTGACAATCAACAACTAATTTGTAATAAGAATTAGCTGTAGGATTCTTTATTTCGAATAGCATATCTCCTGCTTCTTTATTTGGCGCTTCTACTGTTTCTATAACATTAGCGAAATCAGCATCTGAAGCAACAAGAAGCGAAATAGAATTTATTTTATCATCCTTGTCAATTTTGTCAAATGTTACAACAATGTTTGATATGGGTTGATCAATAGCAAAGGCTGTTGCTATTGATGCAACGGATTCAACAGTTTTTCTTCCACATCGAATATACTCCCAATTCCAATTGTTATTACTGAAATTTTCTATAGTCCATGAGTCCGAACCAATAATGGCAGTCCAAGTTTCGTAGTACTGGTTTGTCTTATTGTTTTCACTGTTGTCATCTGGAAACGTCAATGTCTTATAAGCGTCAGCAAAAGCCACAGAGCTGACCATTGCGCATAGCGCTACTAAAGATAAGCGTAAAAGTTTTTTCATAATCACAAAATTTTAATCGTTAGACATGTTTACATTTATAGTGCAAATATAGCTGATTAATTTTAATGACAAAATCTTTTTATATTAAATTTTCATTAAGAGGCGCATTAGGACAAAAAACAAGAAACACGGAACAAAGTTGTTTTCACCTTTTATTATATTATAGGACTAATATGTCAAATGACAATGTATAAGAATTTTGACTTGTTCACTTAAAAAAGTTGTAGCAGCCCGTAAAGTTTTGTACGGCAGACGGCAGAAACCAGACCAGATATTAGTATTCTTGCAAAAGAGCGTCTTTCGTTCTCCAAAACATGCTCTTTTACGACGTGAAAAGCCGTTAATTGCAACACGAAAGGGCGCTAATTAAAAAGAATGATTTTCCATGTCTGTCAAACAATGGTTTATCCGTGATATTGGTTCATCCGCAAATCTGTTGGATGGCAGCGAACGGCAAACACTCATAACAACAGATAAACAGATAACGAAATAAACTTTTTCAAACTTATTTGACAAAAAATCCACCTCTTTCATTGCAGTTTCATTATTATTGTTTAAATTTGCAGATGGATGTTCGTGATGAACGCCAAATGTGTACGTGAAAACTATTTACTAAAATAATACTGAACACTTAAAAACAAATCACTTATGAGAAAACAGTTACTCAGATTAGGCATATTGAGTCTTTTCGTATTGTTGGCTTGTGCCGCAAAGGCGCAGAACGTCGTTGCGACATGGGACTTCCAAAACAGAATCCCCGCTTCACTCGCCGATGTAACCATTCAAGGAAGCACTGGCGAAGTGGCTTCTGACGTTGAAGGCGTAAGCCTTTTCGTAGACGCTACCAACGGTAAGTTTTCCGTCAGGGACGGTGATGTACAGATAAACGATGGCACAATTATCCGTGTACCCGTAAAGTCTGCTAAAGACATTGTTGCAATTACTCCTTACTCCGGCTATGGGAACTTTACCATAAACGGTGAGGCAGGAGACACACAAAACGTCACCGAACATAAGGCTACTACCGCAGAAGCTGCAAACGGATATGTAGAGATATTGGGCGGTTCAAACTGCTATTTGTATAAAATAACAGTAACTTTTGTATCTGCAGTTCAATCTAAAGAACTTTATTCAACAGACTTCAGCGACTGGGAGGTATTGGAAGCTACAGCTGAAGAAAAAGTTGCAGAAACATCAAATACAAAATACAGCCGTGAAACGATCTCATTTAAAGTTTATAATACAGATGTTGCTCCTGATCCAAACACAATAAATATTGATTGGAGCAAATTTGACGAAGACAAAGTAGGAGGAACATTGCGTTCTGAAAAGAACGGTAAAGGCTATATCGAAACGTCAGCATTGAAATCCATAACCAAAGTCTCTTTCGTACACGGCGCTACCGGTAGTAACCGTGGATGGAAATTATTTGCCAAAGGAGATGGTGACGTTGATTGGGGAGAACCAATTGTTAACACCGTGGCCAACCCCAAAGAATGGTGCGAAGTAAACGTTGATGTCAACAAGAGCAACTGCCAATTAAGATTTGAGAGCATTGATGATACTCAAAATGCGTATATGTTCCAACTACGTATCTACGGCAACGTTGACATATCACAATACCCAGCATTGGGAACCTTTACGTATAACAATGAGACATACAACGCAGCGGACATATTCACCGAAACATCAGAAAACGTGCAGGAAGCAACTATCGAGTTATTCAACGACGTGGAACTGCCCTCAGAAACAAATCCCATCACCAGTATAACATGCGACAACGGCGAGGTTGACGGAGAAGTAACATACACTGAACAAATCGACGGCTCAGTGCTGGTAACTATAAACGTAAGCGCCAACGGCGAGACCGTAGCATACAAAGCCACGTTCAAGCACAAGCCCTATTATACCCTTACATATTATAATACTGACGGACAAGTAATAAGCAACGACCAAAAGGTTGAGAAAGACAGGCCTATCAATGAATTCACAAAAGGTGAGGCTGACGTAAAAATACCCGACGGGCAAGCTTTCCGTGGATGGTTCATGTCCACAGACGGTGGCGAGAAATACACCACCGATTATATCGTTACGTCGGATATCAACCTTTATGCCATTGCCACCGAAATCGAGACAGCAAGTACTACCGCACGATACACATTCGACCTTACGGACGAGTTCTTCTATGACGAAGACCACGAGGCGTTTGAAGCCGAAGGCAACGGTACCCAGTTCCATGACGGCACACACGGTTGGGTATTAAAGCCTACGGGAAAAATCAAGTTGCTTGTCGGCGGACACGCATACATTTCGCTCCGTATGTGCAACCAAGGCAGTAACCGCACCTTTACCATGACCGACGAAAACAACAACGAAATAGAAACCTTTGACGGCAAAGCTTCTACCGACGGCGAGCCTTATACAGTTGAGTATAACGGCGAAGCAGGATGGCTTACACTGACAACAACCAATGCCGACGCATATATCCACAAAATCATTATTGCCAATGTTGAGGATGGCGAACCCGTGGCAACAAACGAAGAAGGATATTATGTTGTGAAGGCCGGCGACGGTACGCACTTAATGAACACACTTGACGTAGTAAACTCGTTACCGGCCGACCAGGGGCGCGCCTACATCTTCCTGCCCGACGGCACATACGACCTTGGCAACGAAGTGCTCACGCCGATTTCACGCGACAACGTGTCTATTATCGGACAAAGCATGGACAAAACCATTATCGTAAACGAAGCCCCCGTAGAAGGTATCGGAGTTTCGGCAACGTTCCTCATAACGAGTACCGGTACTTACATGCAAGACCTTACGCTTAAGAACGCCTACGACTATTACAACAAAAGTACGAGTGATGGCAGGGCTGTAGTAATACAGGACAAAGGCAACCATACAATATGCAAGAACGTAAGACTATTGTCATACCAAGACACCTACTACTCTAACGCCAATGGAGATTATTATTTTGAAAACTCAGACATTCACGGAACGGTAGACTTCATATGCGGTAGCGGCGACGTATTCTTCAATGAATGTACACTTACAGTAGAGGAACGTAACGCTGACGGTAGTGGAGAATGTACCTTAACAGCACCGTCAACGGACACATCGAAAGGAGACAGCTACGGATATGTGTTCAATAATTGCACTATAAACAGTTTGGCTGAAAAGTTCAACTTTGGCCGTGCATGGAACAATGATCCACGTTGCGCTTACTTGAACACAACCCTGCTTCAACCCGAAAAGCTTAACAGCAACCACTGGACTCTCGGCGGCATGAATGTCGTTGCGGATAAGTTCGTTGAATATAATTCTATGGACGCAAATGGCAAGGTCATTTCTCCTGAATCATTAGTCTTAAAATTCACAAAAGATTCTAATAGTAACGAATACGAAACTATCCTTACAGCCGAGCAGGCCGAAGGCTATACGCTCGACAAGGTATTCACTGACTGGACTCCGGGCGAAAGCGCAAAGCAGAAAGAGCTCGGGCTGTTAAAGGCTGATGGCACAAGCCTGACATGGGACGCCGTAGACGGCGCAACGGCATACGCCGTGTTCCATAACGGTGAGTTTGTAAGCATGACCGCCACTCCTTCATACACAATCAACGAAGGCTCGGCCGATGAATACACCGTACGCGCGGCCAACGAGTGCGGAGGATTCGGCAAGGCGGCAAGCACCACTTACACATCAGGTATAGACAATGTCGGTGCCGAAAGCGGCAATGTAGTGTCGACGGCGTATTACAGTGTGCAAGGCTCACGCGTAAGCGAATCTTACACCGGCATTGTAATCAAGGTTGAAACTTTTGACAACGGAAAAACGAAAACGACCAAAATGGTTAAATAGTTTTTTAAGGCAGGGAAGGTTTCTCCGTGATGGAGAGACCTTCCTATTCTTTCATAGAAACCACGGTTTTCTTGTTTTTCTACTTTTTCGGTCATTTTAATTATTAAAAATTTTCGGTTCTTGTTTTTTTTCTTAAATTTGCATTTTATTATTGACGGGAACATTGGCACACGACTGTTTCTGCCAAAACATTAAAAAGAACAAAAGCTGAGAAATGACACGCGAAGAAGACATAAAAAAAGCCGTTGAGGTAATGAGAAAAGGCGGCGTAATACTTTACCCTACAGATACAGTTTGGGGCATAGGCTGTGACGCTACGAATGCTGAGGCCGTAGCTAAAGTGTACGCAATAAAAAAACGCGACGACTCAAAAGCGTTGATTTGCCTGGTTGACTCGGACGTACGCCTACAACGATATATAAGGAATGCGCCAGAAGTGGCATGGCAGGTTATGGAACTGGCAACAAAACCGACAACCGTGATTTTCGACAATGCAGTAAACTTGGCCTCCAACCTTGTGGCCGAGGACGGCAGCATTGCCATGCGCATAACTCAAGAACCATTTTCCAAAGAACTGTGTTACAGATTCCAGAAACCTATCGTATCGACCAGCGCCAATATAAGCGGACAACCAGCAGCCGAAAATTATAGGGATATAGATGAAGAGTTGCTCAACGCCGTCGACTACGTATGCTATAGCCGCAGGCAGGAAAAACAGCCGCACACACCATCAAGCATTATCAGGATTCGCGAAGACGGGCAGGTGGAAATCATAAGGAAATAATAATGGCAAACACCCATATAGAAACTGAACTCGCGGAAGGATCACCGTCACTGATGCAACGTGTAATAGCGCTACGTGAACGTTATCTTACCGACCGTCAGTTTACATTGATATTAAGCTTCCTCGTCGGCCTGTTCGCCGCCGTTGCGGCTTTCATACTGCACTGGCTTATCGAGGAAATCCAGCTACTGCTAACCGAGGGCTTCGACACGGAGACCTTCAACTGGATGTACCTCGTATATCCGGTAATAGGCATTTACCTGACATCACTGTTCGTACGGCACATTGTAAAAGACGAAATCAGCCACGGTATTACACGTATTCTTTATGCCATAAGCAGCAAACGCAGCCGGCTGAAAGGCCATAATTGCTGGAGCTCAGTAATAGCCTCGGCTATAACCATCGGTTTTGGAGGTAGTGTTGGAGCGGAAGCGCCGATTGTGCTAACTGGCTCCGCCATAGGAAGCAACCTCGGGCAACTGTTCAAGATGGACAACAAGACGCTCATGTTGCTTGTAGGATGCGGTGCCGCAGCCGCTATCGCCGGGATATTCAAAGCCCCCATTGCGGGACTTGTATTCACTCTTGAGGTTCTCATGATAGACCTTACGATGGCCTCTTTGTTGCCGATTCTCATCTCAAGCGTAACGGCTACATGCTTTACGTATATTTTTACGGGCAGCGATTCGCTATTCACCTTTACATTGGACAATCCATGGCCTGTAGAACGAATACCGGCAAACATACTTTTAGGTGTATTCGGAGGTTTTGTCAGCCTTTATTTCATCAGAACCATGACCGCGTGCGAATCTGTATTCGGACGTCTGAAACAAAAACCCATCGCCAAGTTACTACTTGGGGCATTAATATTAAGCCCGCTGATTTTCCTGTTCCCGTCGCTTTACGGTGAAGGCTATGGCAGCATAAACATCCTGCTCAGCGGAAAGACGGAGGCTGACTGGGATACAATCCTGCACAATTCACCCTTTTACGGACACAGCAACATGCTCGTGCCCTATATTGGAATGGTATTGCTTACCAAAGTTTTCGCGACATCTGCAACAAATGGCGGCGGAGGATGCGGCGGTACATTCGCGCCCTCATTGTTCATCGGCGCCTTTGCAGGCTTTTTCTTCGCACGAATATGGAACATATACAACATAGGCGTGTTCCTGCCAGAGAAAAACTTTGCGCTGCTTGGCATGGCGGCCGTAATGGCAGGCGTGATGCATGCACCGCTAACAGGCATATTCCTTATCGCCGAAATAACCGGCGGTTACCAAATGTTCATACCGCTGATGATAGTCAGCATTTGCTCATACCTAACTATAATAATATTCGAGCCTCACAGTATTTACGGCATGCGATTGGCAAGACAAGGCAAACTTATCACCCATCATACCGACAGGGCCGTACTAACCCTTATGAGTCTTGACAGCGTTATTGACAAAAACTATACAGCTGTATCACCTGACATGCCACTGGCCTCGCTCGTGCATGCCATAAGCAAAAGCCACAACAACATCCTGCCCGTATTGGACAACGCAGGTAACCTGCTGGGCGAAATTGACATTACAAAACTGAGGCACATTGTCTTTCGTATAGAACTGTACCATCATTTCACTGTCCGACAACTCATGTCACAACCTGAAGCCACATTGAATGTCAACACTAAAATGGAGGACGTTATGCGACAGTTCGACCGCACAGATGCATCTATGCTGCCGGTTCTTGATAAGGACAATCACCTGCTTGGGTATATATCCCGCACACACATGTACTCTGTTTACCGTAAGATAGTAGCAGACCTGTCAGAAGACTGACGAAGCTACAAACAAAATTAACGGCGAGCGGACAAAATTATGCCATGCATAATAGTCAACTGCCGCCATAACATACCCAAAGCATGCTCCTCACACATCGTAAGCGCGGCCGTGACGCTCCTTAAGCGCCGTTATTACGGAGGGGTATGCCACTGTGGGATATTACCGAAATTAATACGTCCGACAACAACCTTTATTGCAGTTGTTAAAAGTCCGACGTGCAAAATAAACGGACAAAATACGCAAGCTTTTGACAAACATTAAAGGTACGTCAGCCATGCGTATACATAATAATATAAAAACATCCTAAAAAACAATCTTAAATTTTATTATTCAGCCATAAATATGTATATTTGTAGGCAAATTGCTGAATAGTGGAAAATCTATTAACATTAAACTTATACATTACAAACTTAAACTCATGAAACAGTTACAGACATTATTATTGTGCCTGCTGTTACCCTTGACCGCATTTGCGTCGGCATGGGACGAAGCTAAGTACAAACAAATCGAAAAAAGTATCAGGGCGCCTGTATTTGCAGACCGTACATTCGACATCACGAAATACGGAGCTTCACTAAAGGCTACTCCCGCACAAAACCAGAAGGCGATAAACAAAGCCATCGAAGCATGTTCAAAAGCCGGCGGAGGACGTGTGGTAATCCCTGCCGGTACCTGGCAAACTGGAGCGCTCAGGCTGAAAAGCCACGTTAATCTTGTTATCGAGAAGGGAGCGACATTGTTTTTCGCTTTCGACAGGGCATTATATCCATTGGTGGAAACCCGCTGGGAGGGACTTGACTGCATAAACTATTCGCCACTCATCTATGCCTATAAAGAAACAGACATAGCCATTACAGGCGAAGGCACCATAGACGGTAACGGCTCTGACGAAACATGGTGGCTAATGAGCGGAAAAACGCCCAAAAGCCGTGACATTGTTGTAGAGGAAAAACAGCAGAATCCTGGCGGACGTGCCGACCTGCTGAAAATGGCAGAAGACGGTGTACCATTGGAAAAACGTGTGTTCGGCCCAAAGAAAGGACTGCGCCCACAGATGGTAAACCTCAACCAATGTGACGGAATTTTAATTGAAGGTGTTACGATGGTGCGTTCGCCGTTCTGGGTAATGCACCCGTTACTCAGCAAAAACATTACGGTAAGAAACGTGACAGTACATAACGACGGCCCCAACGGTGACGGCTGCGACCCTGAGTCTTGCGAGAATGTACTCATCGAGAATTGCGTGTTTGACACTGGCGACGATTGCATTGCCATCAAGAGCGGACGCAACGAGGACGGCCGCGAGGGCGGTAAAGGACGCTATGCCGGCATTCCGAGCAAGAACATCATCGTACGCAACTGTGTCATGAAGGACGGACACGGAGGCGTGGTTATCGGTTCTGAAATCTCCGGAGGCTGCAACAACGTATTCGTAGAGAACTGCCAGATGGACAGTCCAAACCTCGACCGCATACTCCGCATTAAGACAAACTCATGCCGTGGTGGAATAATAGAGAACATATACATGCGTAACGTTGTTGTAGGCCAGTGTGCGGAAGCTGTATTGAAAATCAATCTCGACTACGAGCCGAAAGAAGTCGGACGCAGAGGCTTCTATCCCACGGTACGCAACATTTACATGGAGAATGTAACTTGCCAGAAGAGCAAGTATGGTGTAATGGTAGTAGCATTTGACGACCGGACGAATGTCTACAACATCAACTTAAAAGACTGCAAGTTTGACGGAGTGTACGGCAAGCCTGTTTACATCACAGGTCAAACAAAGGACATGAACTACGACAACCTGTTTATCAACGGCTCACTTGTCCTCTCGCAATATCCCTACAAGAACTACAGCGAATGGCTGGTATATTCAGAGATGAAACGCGTGCCCGACCCCACCCGCCTGGACTTCCCGAAAGACGACAAGCCAAGATGGGGATACACCATAGGAATAGAGCTTGAGGCCATGCTCGACACGTACCTTGCGTACGGTGGCGACAGCATAATCAACTATCTCAAACAATACACCGCCAAGATGATTGACGAAAAGGGCAATGTTGTAAACGGATACAGATATGAGGACTTCAATCTTGACAATACACGTCCAGGACGCTTCATCCTGCGCATGAACCAGCTCTATCCTGAAAAGAAGTTCGACAAAGCGCTAAAGACAATTTTCAAGCAGCTTGAAAACCAACCACGCACTACTGACGGAGTATGGTGGCACAAGGCAATATACGCCAACCAGGTATGGCTCGACGGTGTATATATGGGACACCCTCTATACACTATGGCCGCGCCGATACTTAAAGGCGAGAAGAAAGCAAAAAAGTATTATGACGATGCTTTCACGCAGATATCGAAAACTTACAACCGTACATATGACAAGGAGACGGATCTATGGAAACACGCGTGGGACGAAACCCGTAAAATGTTCTGGGCCGACCCCGAGACTGGTCTGGCCAAACATTCATGGGCACGTGCGATGGGATGGTACGCGATGGCAATAACCGAGGTTCTCGACGCTATTCCACAAGACTACGAGAACCGTGGCAAGTTCATTGAAATGCTCAACCACGTGATGAAGTCTGCCGTTAAATACCAAGACAAGAAAACCGGAGTATGGTATGACGTACTTGACGTTAACGACCCACGTAACTACCTTGAAGCGACAGCATCATCCATGTTCGCATACGTACTGCTGAAAGGTGCACGTCTCGGCTATTTCGACGACAGCATGAAAGAAGCAGGTCTCAAGGCGTACAAGGGCATACTGAAAGAATTTATAAAGGTCAACCCTGACAAGACCATATCACTTACACGCTGCTGCGAAGTATCCGGACTCGGCCCGGCCAACAATCCAAGACGCGACGGCTCGTTTGAATACTACATCAGTGAACCCATCCGTGACAACGACGGCAAGGGGGTAGGTCCGTTCATTTGGGCTTCGCTTGAGATGGAACGTCTCGGATATGACGTTGCAGCACTGAACAAGTAACATTAAACCGAAAAAATAAGTAGGTATGTACACAAAGCATACCTACTTATTTTTTATTACTACTACTTACAAATCACTAAAACAAACAAGCATGAAAAGAAAAATTTTACTCTTTATGGCCGTTGCCCTCGGCACGGCAACGGCGGCATTCGCTCAGGATGATATCCCCGCTTTCCCCGGTGCTGAAGGCCACGGCAGGTATGTGCAAGGCGGACGTGGCGGAAAGATCATACACGTAACCAATCTTAATGACAGCGGCGAAGGGTCATTAAGAGAGGCCTTAGAAGGTGACGCCCCGAAAATTATTGTATTTGATGTCGGCGGCGTAATACCATTGCAATCAGAGTTAGAAATCGGATCAAATACAACAATCGCAGGTCAAACAGCACCACAACCAGGAATAACACTTAGGTATTATACAGTTCGCCCTAACGGCAACAATATAATCATCCGTTTCATACGAGTGAGACGTGGACAAGAGAAAGAGGTTGATGATGGTGCAGATGCAATTTGGGCAAGAGAACACACAAACATAATACTTGACCACTGTTCATTCAGCTGGAGTATTGATGAGGTGGCCTCGTTCTATGACAACAATAACTTTACCATGCAATGGTGCACCGTAGCGGAAAGTCTCAACAACGCAGGACACGGAAAAGGGGCACACGGCTACGGCGGTATATGGGGCGGTAAGCTTGCCAGTTTCCACCACAACTTGATAGCGCACGTAACAAACCGTGTACCACGTTTCAACGGCGCACGGTATGACTGGAATGGCTACACAAACAATGCATTATATGACGAATATAAATGGGAAAATCCTGTCCAGGCCGAGAACGTAGACTTCCGTAACTGCGTAATGTATAACTGGGACAACTCAAACGGCTGTTATGGAGGCCCGGGCGGCGGACAAATAAACATCGTGAACAACTATTACAAAGGCGGCCCTATTACTCCTGACAACAAAGCACGAAGAATAACCCAAATTAGCGTTGGCAGCAGCGGCAACCAAACAAGCACAAAAATGCAGGACATGACAAGCCGTTATTACATAGACGGCAATACTTCCGAAACCAATGATGGCGAGATTACCGAGAGAAGGGATTGGACAGGTGTAGACTACGATAGCGGTGTTTATACCATTGACGGAGAAAGATGGTCAAAGGATGTAAATAACTTTTACGGCGACGCTGTTGAGCATAAGGCAAACAACGACGGTGATATGTGTGTAAGGATAAGGATGGACAACCCCGCTCCCACAGGAGAAGTAACCACGCATCAAGCCAAGGTGGCACTTGAAAAAGTCATGGATTATTGCGGCGCTTCACTGTTCCGTGACAATGTTGACGCCCGCTATATGGAAGAAGTCTACACCGGAACAGCAACTTATACAGGTTCGGTAACAGGTAAAGAAGGATTGATTGACATCGTTGCCGATGTCGATGGTTACACCGAACTGAACTTCGGTACAGGTTCACGCCCCGAAGGATTCGACACGGACAATGACGGCATGCCTGATGAATGGGAAATAGCCAACGGACTTAACCCTCATGACGATTCCGACGCAGGCCAAAAGACGATCGACACGGAAAAGGGGTGGTACACAAACATAGAAGTATACCTCAACTCCATCGTTGAACATATAGTAAAGGCACAAAATGCTGACGGAGACGCAAATTACGCCGAATATTATCCCGCATATATATCCACCGGCATTTCATCCATGCCCACGGTAAACTCTGAAGTTGAAAGGATTGAATACTACACCGTCGGAGGCGTAAAGCTGAACGAGCCTGTTAAGGGTATCAATATACGCAAGATAACATATAACAACGGCAAGACTTCTACCGACAAAGTAATAAAATAATCACAAGGCAACAAACTTATTCAGGGGTGTGCCGAATGGAGTATAAAAATCAACTCCCAGCGCGACACACCCTTATTTATTCACACTTAGCCACGAAAGTCAAGCAGGACAAACATTTATAATCCGCCATACACCATAAACAGCTGATAAACATCAATAATCTTTTGCTTTTATATATGGCATTTGTATTTTGCACAAAAGATCAAAAACAATCTGTCATCTTTCAGTTTGGTCCGCAATTTATTGATTATCAGATTATTATGGGATGACAGATTGTTCTATACGATCTTTCATCTGGTTGCCGTATATGTAGCGCTGACAGATGCAAGGAGCATCTGTCAGTATATAAGGCGCTCATTGTCAGGACCTTACGCCTGAAATGAAATACTGAAAGATAAAATGCAAATCTTTTTATAAATAATTGATATGTCATTCGCAAAATGACACAACACATGTTTAGTCACCAAGTAATGTTGTCATTGCACTTGTAATCTGGCTATTGACAAGGGCATTATCATGAACATAAATACCGCATTTTGGTTTATAAAAGGCGGCATTTTACAAGGTGAAATGCGGTAAAATATCGTGTCATTAACCGTTAACTGCAATAATGAATATCCTCAGATTAACAAAAAAGGAGGGACAAATAGTCCCTCCTTTTTATTATAGCACGCACGGACTAATACCAGCGCGGGTCACCGGCCTGTACGCCACGTACTTCAAGCGTGAAGTCATGGTTTGCCGCGTCTGTAAATGCTTCTTCCGAACTGTCGCTAAGTGTTGACGTAGGATCGAATGCATTGCTTGTGAACGCAAAGTCACTTGTGAAGAACACTTCGTTGATTGTCAGTGTTACGTTACGTGCACCTCGGCAGTTCTCCGGATTTGGACTGAGGGCGAAGATACACCTTGTAAGGTTTGCCGTAACTCCGCTGGTGTTGTTCGCGTCAATGAAGTACCTTCCGCTTGCAGGACCGTTGTAGAACGTACAGTCGCTGATGTTGATGGCCGTCGGTACGTCGTTTCCTGTAACTTCAATAAAGTTACGGGCAAATGTATCGAACGTTGTATTCGTGATGTTCAGGTTGTTCACAACACCTTCTTTGTTTCTCCAATAGAAAACAGAGTATCCGTCACCGTGAGACATGTTCGTACAAATACAGTTGTTAACGTTCAACTCTTGTATTGTCTTGGCTGCGCTACCTTGCAGACGTACGAGACTGCGCTCGAAGTCAGTTGTTCTACAGCCGTCGAACGTAAGTTCTCCAATGGTTGCTGCAGCACTTTGGTTGATGAAGTACTGGCAGCCTCCGTCTACGAAGTTCACGTTTTGGAAGCGGATGTATGTATGAGTTCCGCCAATGCCGAGGCTCTTCTGCATGTTCAATACTGGAGTTTCGCCACCAGCCAGACCGAAGAATGTTACAGACATTCCGTCAGGTATGTTAACATTGGTCGGGTCTCCGGTCTCTTCGTCGGTTCCGTGGAAGTCGAGTGTCATGCCGGCAGGAATACCGATGGTTACGCTGTAGTTGGTCGGGTCAGCGCCCTGTGCGAGTGCCTGTGCAGCAATGTCATCCATAATAGCCTGGCTTAGTACGGTTGTTGCGGACGGCAGGGTGTACCTGAAGTCTGCGTCAGGCATTGAAGCCATTGTCGTCAATGTCAGTTCTCCGCGTCTGGTATCACCGTTATAGATAGTAAATACGTACGTCGTTAGCTGTGTAAGCCCCTCAACCATGTACTCGCCATTAGCTACTGCGTCAGGCAGTTGTGTCAGGTCGATGTCCTGAACGATTGCACCGTCAGGAGTAGCGACAGTCAGGCGTGTTACTTCCGCTCCCGGCGTCCATGTCATGTGCATGTACGTGTCACCTTGGTCGGCAGCGGCCGGAGTGTTGAAGATTTGTTCTGCCAAGGTCTCGAACGAGGTACCGCCATCGCCGTTGTCAAAGTAAACCCACCTCGACTCAGTCTGCTGTGTTGACATAGCTTTCATACGGAGATAGTACTTTGTCTCGCCGAGAAGTCCGCGTATAGTGTCAGGCGAAGTTGTTATGCTACGGTCTTCGCCGAAAACGATTGAGCCGGCAGATTCGCCCATGCCGATATCATCGGTCAGTGAGTCTGTGCTTACTTCTATTATATAATACTCCGTTCCCCTGAAGCCGGAAAACTCTACTTCGGCCCAAGTGTCTCCTTCGGTTACGTTCAGGCCGTCGTTGGCTACACCGAACAACCTGTCATGGGAACCGTCAACGTCCCAGTCGTTCTCGTCTGCACACGACGCAACGCCAAAGCCAACGGCCAAGGCCATCGTGTAGCCGAATATTCTCTTTAAGGTTTTCATATTTTTTTTATTTTAATGCATGTATAATTAGTTGCTGTAGCCGTAAGAGTTCTGCAATACTCCATTTGAAGCGGAAATAGTTGTAGAGCCTATCGGCATAAGGTAACGGTTGACAACAACAGGCTCAGCCGGACCCGAACCGACTATCGTTCCGTAATCAGGAGAAACTACCGTGCTACCCACAAGTCCGCAGGAAAGATTCGGCAGATTGGTGTATATTTGAGTATCATCAAGTTTCGTCGGATCACTGTTACCGTATGAACTTACCGAGCTCCATAATGCTTTCTCCTCAGCGGGTAAGGTATCATAAGCAGCTTTTGCGTCGTCAGCATTCGTATACCATGTCACTGATGAAGGATCAATTGTAGTCAATGAAGAGTCTGTGTATTTAAAATAAACAGTCTTTTGGTATGTTCCGTCCGTCAAATGGGTCAAGTAGTCCTGCTTTGACTCCATGATTTTCGGCACGAGCAGATTCCAACGGATAAGGTCCCACTTGCGTATGTTCTCTCCGGCAAACTCCCAAGCATTTTCCTGCACGAGAGCGTCGAAGAAAGCGTCCTTACCGCTGATTGAATTCACATATGCCTGTGCATCAGCCAAATGCTCCGCCTCGAATGCACGTGTATGCACCTGCATGAGAGCCTCGCGTGCCGTGATACCAGCGTCGCCTTCATAGTGCGCGTCAGGGTCGCCAGCCAGCTCGTTCAGGCACTCTGCATAATACAAAAGCACCTGTGAATAACGCATCTTAACAGGATTAATACCGTAACCAAGCTTACCTGCCGCATTCAAGTTCTGGCTCTTCCAGGAGTCGCTCATCATGCGCACGTCCCACTTGCCGACATAAAGTCCAAACGGGGCGTTTCCGAGCATTGTCTCCACGCCTACCTGTGAGCTGTTAGGTCTGATGTCGATATATGAACAGGTTATGTCACGGCGTGTATCGTTAGGGTCGTATGAATAAAACAGCTCAGACGTAACCTTCAAGCTGCCGGAAGAGTTACCATATCCCCAATTAGTAGTTTTTACGTCACCAAAATTCATACGTACACCTGCAGTGTAGCCAAGCTCGCCGGAATCGCCAAGTCCCATCGGAATTTCAAACAGGTTCTCTCGGTAAGTCTGGTCAAGCGTTAGCTTGTTTATCAACTCCCATTCATTCTTGAACGACGGATTTAACTGGTGAGTACCGTTAGTTATGATTGCCGTCCAATGTTGCAGCGCCTTCTCATACAACGCCCTGCGTGTTGCAGCACCCGGACGCTGTGTCGGATATGTCGGATCGCTATAGTCTGAAGCCGTTTCGTATCCCTCTTTAGCTTGTTCACGGATAACCCATCCTGCGCGTGTCATCGCCATCTGGGCAAGCAGTCCGTGGGCATATCCTTTAGTAATGCGTTCAGTCGTATAGCCCGACACTTCGTCTGCCCATGGCAACAAATCAATAGCCTCCTCAAGGTCAACCATGAGAGTATCCATGATGACGTCACGGTCAGTCTTACCTACGTATGCGTTGCTAAGGTCTGATTTAGACGATTCAAGTTTCAACGGTATGTCACCCCAATAACGCAACAAGTCAAAGTATATCATGGCACGTATCGTTAGACACTCACCAAGGTAACGCTGCATCATTGTGCGTTCATTATCTGTCCCGTTATTGTACATCGAACTGCCACGTATACCTTCGATATTAATATTTGCATCCTCGATGATGGCGTACATGTCATCCCATGAATTCGCAAAGTTAGTGAAAGCAGGGGAAGCACTGTAGTTACCCACGCCACGATAGTGTGTTGAGTTTGTTGCATTAGCACCAAGACCGTCTACAAGTTCAACGTCGGTGTTCGTTCCCCACTTTATAGGGATGTCCTGATCGTATGTTCGGTCGCCGTTAATCATTCCTCCGTAAAGCTGGTCAACACGTGCCTTAGTAAAGAACTCCGAACCCCATATAGTCTCGGTCGTCTGCTCAGACGGTGACGTCTGGTCAAGGAAGTCCGAACAGGATGTAAACCCGACAATACCGGCGGAAAGTACGATTATTGAAAATATCTTTTTCATTTTATTTTATGTTTTATGGTTTTCGATTTTCGGTTTTTATAGTATATTTATGACATTCATTTTGCTGTCTTATACCTCATAACCTGATAACCTCATGACCTTAAATTTATTAGAATGTGATGTTAATACCTCCCACGAATGTACGTGCCTTAGGATATGCAGCATAGTCAACACCAGGCGTCATCGGGTTATTCTTGCTGCTTGTATCCACTTCTGGGTCGTAGCCGTCATATCCGGTGATGCAGAACAGGTTGTAGCCCGTGAAGTATATGCGTACATTCTCAAGCCAGACGGTCTTAACCCATTTCTTCGGCAAAGTATAACCTATGGTGATATTCTGGAGACGCAGGAAACTTGCATCCTCGATTGCATCGTCACTGAAATACATTTGCGTTACTGCTGCAGGATTGTAAATGTTCGCTCCTGCATTGATTTCGTTCAAACGTGCCATAACGGCTTCGGCCCCACCGTATGCGGCAACCGTTGATGTTGACGGGCGCCCAAGGTTCAGACCAGTCTCAGGGTCAATCCATGTATAACGGTTGTTGACGTTAAAGTCTGCTATAAGGTTGTAGTTCTTCGACGAACCAGTATAGAACGAATTGGCAATTTTTGTACCGTTAACTATCTTGTTGCCAAGAGAATAATTGAAGAAAATGTTGAAATCGAAATTGCCAACACGTCCGTCGAAGCCGAAACCGCCGGTTGTAGAAGGAATCGTATTGCCGAGGCGCGACTTAATCGGGTCGCCGTTCTCGTCAACAACATATTTCTTTCCGCCCGGATAAAGGTTTCCTCCTGTCAAAGAAGCGCTATTGTCAGGGGCGTGTCCCGGAGCGAGCTCCCAAGTCGTACCATTTAGTACGAGGTCACCTTCGCCAGTAGCTGGGTCGTAAACTGTGAAAAATCCGTTAGCCTTGTATCCCCAGATTTCGCCTACTCGACCGCCTTCCTCTATACGGAAAGTCTCGTAGTTAGCGAATGTGCTGCCGGCAAAGCTGTTGACCTGCCAAGGATTATCCATCAGCACTTCCTCGATTTTATTGCGGTTATAAGCAATGTTGAAATTGAAGTTCAGGCCGAAGTTCTTCTTGTCAACAAGGACTGCGTTGAGGGCAAACTCGACACCTTTGTTCGATGTCTTACCGAAGTTTTGATACTGATAGTCGTAACCAGTGGTACTCGGTATGAGACTTCGCATGAGCAGGTCTTTCGTGGTATTCCAATAAAAGTCCAACGTACCGCTGATACGGTTATTCCAGAAGCCGTAGTCGATACCAATGTTTCGCGTAATGGTCGTCTCCCATTTTAGGTCGGGATTGTACATAGTGTTACCATGGCGCAACATAGGCACACGGCTCTCGTTGAAGAATGGCCCGTGGTCAGTGTTCTCCGACAATGTATAGACAGATCTTACAGAACCTGCCGGTATACGGTTGTTACCTGCCATACCGAAACTTAGGCGCAATTTAAGATTGGAAAGCCAGTCCTGAGCCTTCTTCATGAAGTTCTCCTCAGAGATACGCCAAGCCAATGCGCCCGAGGGGAAGAAACCCCAACGGTTGCCGGCAGCAAACTTTGACGAACCGTCGGCACGGAGCGTAAACGTCGCAAGATACTTGTCGGCTAACGTATAATTGATACGTCCGAAGAAAGAAAGAAGGTTATCTTCCTCACCAATATCCGAAATATTGGCCATAGCCGTACCCGCACCCATGTTTGCGAGCACTTCCTCCGGTGTCATGGTCTCGGGAAAACTGATTGATGTCTGTTCGTTTGACGTCTCCTTCGTGCTGCTCCACTCATGTCCGATAAGCACATTGAGATGGTCTCGTCCGCCAAAAAGCTTGTCGTTGTCGTATGTTACGGTATTAGCGTTACGCCACTGCTTGCGCATCTCCTTTGTCAGGACAGCCTGCGGCATACCGTTTCCGCCGTATTTTGAGTTCTGTGTAGCGTCACCGTTCCATGCCTGGTCGGTGTTATAGTATCTCCAGGTATACCCGAATTCCGTACGGAATGTCCATCCCTCAAACGGTTTCCAGTTTAAGCCGATGTTGTAGTTTTGCTGAAAACGCTCCTGGTACTTGTATGTACCATTAATACGCTCCATCGGCGTACGTTGCGTTGACGAGTTATTCTCCGAGTCGTCGTCAGAGTTTGCCAGCGGCTCCACGGGCCTGTACCTTACACTATTGGCTACCAAAGAGTTAGCTGCGTTACTTTCGTTAGTATCAGCACCGCCACTAAGACCGTCAAGCTTGGTATATGCAAGTCGTCCAGTGAAGTCAATTGTCATCCATTTGTTAAGCTTCGCATTCAGCTTTGCGTTGATGTTGTTCTTTGAGTAGCCCGAGCCAACCATTATACTCTCCTCGTCCGAATGAGAATAACCAAGGTTGAACTTCACTTCCTTCGAACCTCCGCTAACGTTCACGTTATACATCTTCTGCGTACCTGTGCGCCCGAACAACTGGTCTTGCCAGTCATTACCCT
>OIBN01000025.1_pt1 | contig 110630 bp, 92 predicted proteins | sample 1581031 | NCBI WGS metagenome assembly OIBN01 (sample SAMEA3882531, study PRJEB24775) | human gut metagenome | biome: human-associated habitat; feature: intestine environment; material: feces | place: Netherlands | collected 2009/2010
ACGACTCATAAATCTACCCTTAATCGTGTATTGGATGATAGTTGCGGATTTTAGGCTTTTCATTTTTCTGTGTATTTATGGTGAAACAAAAAGAACCTTGCAGGTCTTGCAAGGCTCTCCAAATGCGGGATAGCGGTCAAACTCGTTGCAGGCGTCCCAATCCACGCTCATCGTGTATCCTTTCGGGAAATGTGTGCCGACAAATTTTTCAATCATGGCCCGTTCCTCTTCGTTCAGGCTGCCGTCCTCTTCCGTTCCGTATTCCAGGGCATATATGGCCCATTCGGGAATATTGTCCCATTCCGTCTTTTTCATGTGTGCTGCCATAGCATACCGTTTATGCGGCGGAAAGTCTGCCGATTATCTCCTGAAGTTCCTGTTCCCATTTCCCGTCGCCATTGCTGAAGGATGGATAGGTAAGCTGGTACCAGTTGTGGTAGTCGAAGAGTTTCATCCTCAGCGGATAGTAGTCGAATATTTTCCGGCCGTCCCTAAAGATGCGGATATGATTTATACCTACGTTCATGGCCTGTAGTCCGTGTCCGTTTAGAATCTCATGGAATCTTTCCATCGGGGTGAAGTTGCTTCTGCTCATATCTTTCATTTTTTTGAGTTAGACATCTGCGGCTTGTCAAGCCGGTATTTTATTTCTTGCCTGCCTTTCTGTCCCGTGCCGGATTGCGCAAGGCTTTGCGAAAAAATACCGGAGCACTCGTGCGAGGATGATTTTTTCAGCAAACCACGGAGGGGCCCGGCCTTGCACAATCCAGCGGGCACGGGACGACCTTTGCAGGCGGAAATAAAACAGCGGTCTCCCTTTTTCTTTATTTTCAGTCATTGTTTTCTTCTCCCTCCTGCTGCGGGATGAGGTGTCTCAGCTCCGGATCATTTTTTATTCTTTCCATTTCTTCTTCTATTATCTGCAAGACATCCGCCTTTATCTGCGAGTAGTTGCGGTCAATCTGTTGCTGCATGATATCGTTTCCGTCCGCGTCCCTGAACTCGTTGATGACAGGAATTTTCTTGTAGGCTTTCATCTCTTCCGATACCTTTGCGCTGTCCACGATGATGCGGGCATGGAAAATCTTCTGGTCTATCTCTTCCCCGAAATTGTCTGCCACGCTGCCAACGAATGTACCCTGCGAAAGATTGGCTATCTTGGAAGCGGGTATCAGGGAATCAAGCTGCGTGTTGATGGAAGTCGAAGTGTCCTGACGGTTGATGGATATGGACTGCCGCTGCTGAAGAATCTTGCCGAACCGTTCCGACAGTGATTTTGCCGTTTCTCCGACCACCTGTCCGCTGAAGATATTGCCCACCGTGTTCTGGATAACCTTCGCCTCCTTGTCGCCGTAGTCACGTGCAAGCTGCGAGAAGTCCTGGAAGCCGAGACAGACGGCCACCTTGTTGCTTCGGGCGGTCGCAATCAGGTTGTCGATACCACGGAAATAGATGGTCGGAAGCTCGTCGATGATGATGGAACTTTTCAGTTGTCCTTTCTTGTTCACCAATTTGACGATGCGCGAATTGTACAGGCCGAGAGCCGCCGAATAGATATTCTGCCTGTCCGGATTATTGCCCACGCAGAGGATTTTGGGGTGTTCGGGATTGTTCAGGTCAAGGGTGAAATCGTCTCCCGTCATCACCCAGTAAAGCTGTGGCGAGATCATTCGCGAAAGAGGGATTTTCGCACTTGCTATCTGGCCCTGGAGCTGGTCTTGAGCTCCGCCTTGCCATGCGTCCATAAAGGGGGAAAGATAGTTTTCGAGGGACGGATAAGAGGTAAGAATCGTGAAGATATCGGCATACGGCTTGTTAAGAAATTCGATTGCATGAGGGAACGTGCAATACTTTCCGTCCTTGTAAATCCGCAAATACCAGATGATTGCGGCAAGCAGGATAATCGGTGACTCCACGAAAAAATCACCCTGTTTCTGTATCCAGGTCTTGTTCAAATTGAGCATTATGGTATAGGCACTTTCGTAGGCATCGCTGATATCTGCCATGAATCTTGGATTGATTGGATTGCATCGGTGGCTGCGTCTGGGGTCGTCGAAATTGATGACATAGAATTCCGGTTTGACTTTGTAATGTTGTCTGTGCTTGAGCAGATGGTTGTAGGCTATCTCCGAAAGGTCCGGAAACTTGTAGTCATAGATATACATGGCAAAGGATTTCTCAATCTGCTGTTTGATGTAGTTGTTCACCACGGCATAGCTCTTTCCGGAGCCGGGTGTTCCCAGTACGATAGAGGCTCTGAACGGGTTCACGATGTTGATCCAGCCGTCCCATTCCTTGCCCTGATAGACAAATTTCGTGGGCAGGTTGACGGAATACTCGTTTTCCATAAGCCTTGTTTCCTGCATGAAACTTTCGTTGGCGGTGTTGAACACGTCTTCCATGAGGTTGTGTTTCAGCATACGGCTGATCCATATTCCCGACATAAGCAGGAGAATGTAGCCTGCGGTGAGCGTCAGCGTATATACGGTAGCATTCACTGTCGTACTGAACGGCAGGTCGAGCATCCACCAGTTCATGAAGAACAGGACGATGCCGCCGAGGAAGGCGGCGTATATTTTCCGCCACGTCATCTTCTGGTTCTTGACACCTTTCGTACCCAGACACGAAAGTCCCAGGAATATGAAGGCGAACACTTTCGTCACGAGCAGGTTGCTGAACAGTCCTGCCGTCCTCTGGAAGTTCAGCAGAATCCTGTCCACGACTCCGATGTTGATGCCCATATCCACGAATGCGCTGTAACAGAACCAGTAGACATGGATCACAATAAACACGATGGAAATGGCACGCATGAACTCCATGACCTTGGCCAGTCCTCTTAAATCATCTTCTTGTTGCATAACTGTAAAAATTTTGATGGTTGGTAATTGACAATCAGGATATGCCGCGTGAACGGCGTTTCTTCTTTTTCTTGCGTTGCAGTCTGCGGGCGAGTGCCTCCTCCTGCGGGTCCGGTCCGTTGATGTCGGGACTGAATATTCCGAAAGCCTGCTCGATGGCGCTTTCCATGTTGTCGGAAAGGCTCTCCCGTGTGGAGGCATATTGTCCGGGGAATTCCGGCTCCGGAAATTCCTGCGGCCTGTTAAAAAGCTGTTCGAAAGCGTTGGCGGAAAACTCCTTGCCCAGACGGGAACCGTTATATACCTCACGGTTTCTGTGGTCTATGAAGGTCACGCCGTAGATACGGCCTTCCTCGTTTTCCCTGAACACCACGTCAATGCCCTTTTCCCCGAGCAGCCGGATGAAATCTTCCCGGTTTCCTCGGCAGCCGTGCATAGCCAGCGTGACGGCATCATGGATTTTCGGCTGCCACTTCCGGTTTCTGAAATCTCGGACATTGACGGCAATCCTTTTTTCTATCCCTTCGTAGCCGAAGCGCTTGCCGATGAGCGAAGACTTGATGGGCGTGCATACCGGCCTGCCCGCATCGTCCGTCAGGGTATATACGATACCGTTGTAGGGTGAGCCTTCAAATTCTCCCCGAACCTGTTTGGCCTCGATGTTGAAGCATGAGAGCATGGCACTGAACTCCCCGAATGTCTGGAAGCGGTAGGCGGTGAACACACTTTTGAGGATATTGCCGACCTGACGTTTCACGTCCCCGTCCCGGTAGTCCGCCTTCTTGAGATACGGTTCCAGCAGTTCGTTCCGCTTGTCAGCCACAGGCTTGAGTCCGAATCTGTTTTCCAGTTCCCGGCAGGCTTTCATCGAACGGTTCCATTCGTATGCGTCACTGATTTTCTCGCCGTTCTCCTTCACGCAGGTGGAGACAATATGGACATGCCTGCGGTCGATGTCCTCGTGCAGATAGACGATGTAGGGCTGGTCGCCGTAGCCCATCTTCTGCATGTACTCGCGTGCCAGTTCCGCGAACTGCCCGTCCGTGAGGCGGTCGTCCACCGATGGGTTCAGAGAGATATGCAGTACCGGCTTCTCCGTGTTCCTGTTGGCGGCGAGGTAGCTCTCGAAAGCCCATAGCGTCTGCTGCATGACATTGTGGGGATTTCCGGTGAGGTCGGTAATCATGCGGTTGCCCGCGATGATACGGGCGGTTGCCTCATCCACTTTACGCTGGTTGTAGATGACCGCCCCGTAGAGCGATACACCCCTGTTGATCTTAGCCACCATTCTGCTGTTCCTCCTTCTTTCTTTTTATAAGGTATTCCTCCTCGAACTCCCGGGTAAGCATGATAATCCGCTTGCTCAGCACCACCAGGTCGATGGTGGCCTTTTCCAGATTGCGGAGCAGGGCGAACGCCCGTTTCTCGCCGAAATTGGACTTGACTGCCTTCACAGTCTGGTTGTAGTTGTTGCCGATGGCCTGGAACTGGTGATAGAAATTTGTAAGTCTGATGTAGTAGTCCATCGCAGCCTTGTCGATTCTGACGACCTTCATTTCACGTCCGAAAATCATCGCCTTGATGAATCTTGCCCGTTGTTTCATCCCGGATTTTTCAAACAGCAGCTCGAAATTTCCGTTCTCTTCCGAAGTCAGTTTGATACCGTAGCGGAATACTGCCGGGTCGGTCTTCGGTTTTCTGCCCGTGCTTCTTCTTGTTCTTCTTTTACTGTTTTCTTCCATACGCATTGAGATTTTCTGTTTCTGATTTTACGTCATGGATTTCCGACTTTGGAGGAAATCCCTCCCGAGCCTTCAGGCGAGTGGCAAGTTTGTTTTGGGATGCCCGAATCATTTTGGGCTGCCCAAAACACAACTTGCTATGTTCGCTTGAACATGAATTTGCCTGAAGTCAAATTGAGGTTTGACCTTCAGCCTCATTCTTCGGCTTCGGGATAGCTCCATCCGGCATCCATTCCGTTGTCGGTGGCAAAGTTACGATGGTACATCTATCTGTAAAACAGTGGATTATATGTAACAATATGTCATACGGTGACAAGGGTCGTCACCGTCCCCGGATGATGGTGATTATTCGGGAAAATCCCCTTTTATTTGCAGTGCGGACGGTTGCGACCGGCCTTCTGATAGCGGAATAATGGTCATATTATCCGATGATTCCGGTAACGGTCGGGATGATGGAAGCAATATCGGACGGGACTGTTGACGGATTGTCATGACCAACAGACAGACCGCGGATGGAAGCGATGTCGGAAAGATGCGGTAACAGTCGCATCAAAGGTTATGACACCGGATGATACCGTTAACGGATACGGATTCGGATGGTTGGAAAGAAACGTCTGCGGATTCACGGATTAGTGGATGACACCGGTATTTATTCAATAACAATTAAAAAGAAAGACTTATGAGTAAAGAAACTTTGTTCGTTGCGATCAGCAACCAGAAAGGAGGGGTCGGGAAATCGGCCCTGTCCGTAGTGCTTGCCAGTTACTTCCATTTCGAGAAGGGGCTGAATGTGGCCATCGTTGACTGTGACTCTCCCCAACACAGTCTCGTACGTATGAGGGAGCGTGACAAAAAGGCTGTTTCCAACAGTGCCTATTACCGGCAGCTGATCAAACAGCAGTGGAGCCAAGTGCAGAAAAAGGCCTATCCCATTGTAGGTTCTACCGCTGAAAAGGCAAGGGAGGCGGCTGATGAGATTGCGGCAAGCGGAGATTACGACCTCATCTTTGTGGATCTTCCCGGAACGGTCGAGTCCACCGGGGTATTCCGTACGATTGTCAATATGGATTACGTGCTTACTCCCACCGTTCCGGACCTGATTGTGATGCAGAGTACGCTGGCATTTGCCACGACCGTGCTTGACCACATCAAGAAGATGGAAAATACCCCGTTGCTCAAGGACATCTTCTTTTTCTGGAACAAATTGAAAAAACGTACCAATGTGGAGATTCTCAGGTCATACTCGGAAGTCATGAGGGAGCTGCATCTGACAGTCCTTGACAGCACGCTTCCTGACCTGTGCCGTTATGAAAAGGAGATTACCCATGCCAAGCGTGCCTTTTTCCGTTGCACGCTGATGCCACCTCCGGCCAGGCAACTGGAAGGTAGCGGTCTGGTGGAACTTGCGGAAGAGCTTATTGTCAAACTTAAACTCGGACAGTCATGAAAAAGAAAATCGTAGAGGTGGACGAAGATGTCCTGAAGGATATCATCGTCGGCGACATACCTGTTTTCGGCAAGGACAGCCCCGCCCCGAAAGAAAAGTCCGTGGAACATCAGGAAGCTAAAAGCCCTGCCGCAACTGTACCGGCAGATACTCCAGCGGAAAAGCCCGCCGCGGAGAAGCCCAAAAGGAAAAAGGATGAATCCTTCGGATACCGGGAAAGGTTTCTGGTCAATATACCCGCGTCAAACCGTTCCCATGTGTATATCAACCGTGAAGTGGCCGAGTGCATCAAACGGGTACTGCCTGTCATCGCTCCGGAGATGAGCATATCCGGCTTTATCAGCAATATCCTTGTGGACCATCTGCAGAAACACTGGGACGAAATCAACGAATTGTATAACAAAGAGTATTATAAACCATTAAAACCATTTTGATTATGACACAGATTATTTTTCAGGCCATTGTTGCCTGTTGCTGCATTTACACTGTTTACAGATTGTCATTGTTTGTTTTCCGTAGGCTGTTCAAGGGCAGGAAAAGCGGAAAGGATGTCCGCGACGTTTCTGGTGAAACGGCAGACATGACAAAAACTGACAACAGGAATGACGATACATCCGGGATTACGTTTGAGATACTGAAAGACATATCTGCTTCCAGGTCTCCGGAAAGCGGTTTCTATAAATCCATCTATCTGGTAAACTATCCTGTTGGAAATCGGATACAAGTCTATATTAACAAGGAAAATCACTCCCATATCAAGCGTTTTCTTGCAGTTACTGCTCCTGAGGTGCCCATTTCCGGTTTTGTAAACAGGATTATAGATGAACATTTGAAGAAGTACGAGCATGAGATGTCAAAGCTGTACACGGAATGTATCACCAAACCTTTATAATTATGACTGCGATATTTTATTTTACCGTAAAGGCAGTATGTGCTGTCTATATATTGTGCCATTTGTGGACATTTATTTTCCACAGACGTATGTACGGAATATGGGACCGCATTTTAAGGCTGATGCGGATTGCCCGTGTCAGAGTGTGGAGATACAGCAGACAACGCAAGGAAGAGGCGGAGCGTCGTGCCCGCAGAAAGGCAAGGCGCAGAAAGCCGGAAACGGATAAGTCCAAAGGAAAAACCGAAACGGCTGTTCCGTCCTCTTCTTCGGATGACGATGATGTGATAGGCAAGACAAAGGTCATCTATCTGGAAGACCCGAAAGTTGCAAGGATGACTCCAACCCGTTCCGAGCCGATGGAGAAAATTCCATTGGAGGAAGACGAGGATATCGGTTCTGATGATGTGGAGCAGGAAAACAAAGGACTGACAGAAGAAGAGCGTGAGGAACTGATGGCTCCCGTAGATGCCGAACCCGACCCGGATTTCAACACGGCATTGACAATCGAGGAAATAAACAACGTAGCGGAAGTACTTACTTCCGGGATTGTTGACGAACAGAAAGCCCTGCGTGCCGCAAGAACCATCCATTACAAACTGAGTGAAACGGAGATACTGGCTTTCCTGACCGACAAGCTGAGCAATCTGGAGAAGGTGAACGGTTTGCTTGACAAGTATCTGGGAAACCGGAGGGGTGTATCAGGAAGAAAAGGCAGTAAGGAAGATGAGCCTTTCGATATAGACAAGTATGCGTGATCAGGAAGTTCAATCGTGGCCAGCCTGAAGCGGTCAGGCCGTAGAAGGAGATATTGGTTGAATCTGAAAGAGTGATACGTACAGGAAGACTATGGTTTCATACCCCTGCTTTCCCTTTTTAATATTTAGGGGGAAGTGGGGGTATGCGATATGAGACGGTGGATATCCTATTTCCTATCCGGGTACAAAAGGTCGGGACTGACATTGATGAAACGTACGTAATCCTCCGTATGCGCGAAAGACTCGTCATTGATTCGTTCAGCCAGTTCATCGGGCGTCAGACATTCCACATCGTAGAATGTCTCGTCTTCAGGATCATCCAGACTTCTGGCGGGGGATTTCCTCCACATCTCAATGATTTTCTCATCGGAAACGTCTCTGCTGAAAAAACCGCAGTTCCATACAAAAGCGAGTAATTGCGTTTCTCTTTCCCCTGTATGGCCAGGGATTGTAATTTGTTTTTTTGATTTCATAAGTTCCTATTTTTTAGTCTGTTTTCTTTATAAATGCGTCTGACAAGTTTGTCAGCCAGTCTGGTGAGATCCGGATTGCCGGATTGGAAGGCCTGGTCCAGTAATCGGGTTATGTACCATATGTCCAGTTGCCGCAGTTCCGTGATTCGGATACTTGACAGTTCCATGGATGTGGTGAGGTCTTCCATAAGGTCTTCCTCTTCGGGAATGCAGTTCAGGTCGAGAATGTTCCCGCAGCAACTGCAATGTGGGATGCCATAATAATCAGTATCGGAAGCTATGGTACGCATCTCTATGCCGGCCACTTCATTCAGGTTCGGAATGGCATTAGAGAGTTCATGATCAAGCATGAATGTTTCCGGGTCTTTTTTTATGGCCTGTAACAGTTCTTTTTCCATATTCAGTCTTTCCGCACATTCTTCACACATGTCATAAAGCATGTCTTCCTTGTCATTAAGGATTTCAAAAAGGTCATCCCCTTGAATGTCGATGGCGACAAAGCGTACAGAGGAGGAAAGGGAATGTTGGTATTTGGTGGCGAACGGGAGAAGAAAATCCGAACAAATCTTTCTTGTCTTCATTTTGTCCGGGCATGTCATTTTTCGGAAAATGTCCATGATAGATCCGTATAGATACTTTGAGTATCCGTTCATGTTTTTTAATCTGTTCATTTTATATTCGGTTTATTTGGTTCATGATTGTTTTGTAATGCAGTTATGTCCGTTATCACTTCTCCAGTAAACAGATTGATGACTTCCCGTCCAGTTTCCACGGCCTTTTTCACGGTATGGTATGTGCCTCCGTTGCACACGTTGTCCCAATATGCTATTACCAGTGAAGCCCTGCTGACCATATAGGTGTCACGGCGCAGGTAACATCCCCTGTAATATTTTTCTGAAAGCATCACTACCCGGTCAGCCTTCTTAAGCAGTTCCCTGTAAAGCAGCTGGTCTTGCGGGTCAAACCATTCGGCTTGGGCTCTGAAAGGGATAGCAGCCGCCAGCGTCATATCCTCATATTGTTCTTTCAGTTGCAGGACAGCTTCAGCCGCTATCATGTCGAACCCTTCTGCCATGCCCGAATAAAATTCTCTGAAACCTTCTTCATAGAGGTTTTTTATCATAGTTATGACCTTTTCCCTGATTTGTCCGCTGAGGTTCCGGTAGTCCTTGTTTACCTGCATCAGTCTTTGTTTCCGGTGTCCCGTGAATGCCGCTACCTTTTTTTCTTCCTGTTTCATGATGTTCTGTTTTTTGTTCTACATGTGTCCGGTATATGCCGGAGTTTGATTTCTTGCAGGCTTTTCTGTCCCGTGCCTGGATACTGCAAGGCTTGTCGGGAGAAAATACCGCAAGCGCAGCGAGGATGATTTTCTCCAGGACAACCGGAACGGCCTGCCTTGCAGATTCCGTAAAGGCACGGGCTACCTTTGCCGGAAAAATCAAAGGACGTTTTTCCGCTGTTTTTCCGTTGCCGGAATCCCTTTCCGATGTAACGTAATGACACCCGATGTCACGCATCGTCAGTGTTGTAAATCAATGAATTAAGCGTTATATATTCGTGGTCGAAATCATTTTTTGTCTCACCAATTAAAAGTTTCGACACATGAAAAAAAGATTCTTTTTTGCAGCCATGATGCTGCTTGCAACGACAGGGGCTTTCGCCCAGGGTAACGGTATCGGCGGTATCACTGAAGCCACCAACATGGTCACTTCCTATTTCGATCCGGGAACCAAACTGATTTATGCCATCGGAGCCGTGGTCGGCCTTATCGGAGGCGTGAAGGTCTATTCCAAGTTTTCCTCGGGAGATCCCGACACCTCCAAGACGGCAGCCAGCTGGTTCGGTGCCTGCATCTTTTTAATCGTAGCCGCCACAATCTTACGTTCATTCTTCCTCTGATTATGGCGGAGTATCCTATCAACAAGGGAATCGGCCGCAGCCCTGAGTTCAAGGGGCTGAAAAGCCAGTACCTGTTCATCTTCGCCGGCGGACTGCTCGCCCTGTTCGTCCTGTTTGTCATCATGTACATGGCAGGCATCGACCAGTGGGTATGTATCGGTTTCGGTGTCATCTGCGCTTCGGTGCTTGTCTGGGTGACTTTCCGCCTGAACGCGAAATACGGTGAATGGGGACTGATGAAATTGCAGGCGCTGCGCCGCCATCCCCGCTACATCATCAGCCGGAAGGGTTTTCTCCGGTTGATTTGTCCAACCCCGAAAAAACGAAATGTATGAGAAATGTAATGAAAGCCGCCACACTGGAAAGCCGGTTTCCGCTGATGGCCGTCGAGCACGGGTGCATCATCAGCAAGGATGCCGACATCACCGTGGCCTACAGGGTGGAGCTGCCGGAAGTGTTCACGCTGACACGCGCCGAATACGAGGCCCTCCATTCCACATGGGCGAAGGCAGTCAGGGTTCTGCCGAACTACAGCATCGTCCACAAGCAGGACATCTTCATCGAGGAGAGTTACAGACCTGATATCTGCCGTGATGACCTGAGTTTTCTCAGCCGCAGTTTTGAAAGGCATTTCAACGAACGGCCGTACCTGAACCATACCTGCTATCTGTTCCTGACAAAGACCACGAAGGAACACAGCCGCACGACAAGCAGTTTCAATGCCCTCACGCGCGGGTTCATCATCCCCAGGGAGATGCAGGACAAGGATACCGTCGCACGCTTTCTGGAATGCTGCGGGCAGTTCGAGCGTATCGTGAACGACAGCGGTCTGCTCCGCATGGTCAGGCTGACGGACGAAGAGATTACCGGTACGGAAACCTCCGCGGGCATTGTCGAAAAGTATTTTTCGCTTTCGCAGGAAGATACGACCAGCCTGCAGGACATCACTCTCGGAGCCGGGGAAATGAAGGTCGGCGACAACCTGCTCTGCCTGCATACCCTCTCCGAAACGGAAGACCTGCCGTCATCCGTGGGTACGGACAGCCGTTATGAACGGCTCTCCACGGACCGCAGCGACTGCCGCCTCTCCTTTGCCGCACCGATAGGGATACTGCTCACGTGCAACCATATCGTGAACCAGTATCTCTTCATAGACGATTCGGCGGAAAACCTGCGGAAATTCGAGCAGACCGCCCGCAACATGCACTCGCTGTCCCGTTACAGCCGTTCCAACCAGATCAACCGTGAATGGATTGAGGAGTACCTGAACGAGGCGCACAGCAAGGGACTCACTTCCATCCGTGCGCACTGCAATGTCTTTGCATGGAGCGACGACCGGGAGAAGCTGAAGCGTATCAAGAATGATGTGGGCAGCCAGATTGCCCTGATGGAGGCCAAGCCCCGTCACAACACGGTCGATGTGCCGACACTCTTCTGGGCGGCTATTCCCGGCAATGCCGGTGATTTCCCGTCAGAGGAAAGCTTCTACACCTTCATCGAGCAGGCCCTGTGCCTGTTCATCGGGGAAACGTCCTACAAGGATTCGCTCTCGCCGTTCGGCATCCGCATGGTGGACCGTCTGACCGGAAAGCCTGTCCATCTGGACATTTCCGACCTTCCGATGAAGAACGGTACGATTACCAACCGCAACAAGTTTATCCTCGGACCTTCGGGCAGCGGAAAGTCATTTTTCACCAACCACATGGTACGCCAGTATTACGAACAGGGAGCGCATGTGCTGCTGGTGGACACGGGAAATTCCTATCAGGGACTGTGCAGCCTTATCCATGCCCGCACGCATGGTGAGGACGGCATCTATTTCACCTATGAGGAGAGCGATCCGATTGCCTTTAATCCTTTCTACGTGGAGGACGGTACGTTTGATATCGAAAAGAAGGAGTCCATCAAGACGCTTATCCTTACCCTGTGGAAACGTGATGACGAACCGCCGACACGTGCCGAAGAGGTGGCGCTCTCCAACGCGGTCAATCTCTTTCTGGAGAAGATCCGCACGGACAGTACCGTGGTTCCGTCCTTCAACACCTTCTATGAGTTCATCCGCGACGAGTATCAGGAAATCCTGAAGACCAAGCGTACACGGGAGAAGGATTTTGACGTGTGGGGATTCCTGAATGTGCTGGAACCTTATTACAAGGGTGGCGAATACGATTATCTGTTAAACTCCGACAAGCAGCTTGATCTGTTGTCCAAACGCTTCATCGTCTTTGAGTTGGACAATATCAAGGACAACAAGGTACTGTTCCCGATTGTCACCATCATCATCATGGAAACCTTCATCAACAAGATGAGAAAACTGAAAGGTATTCGCAAAATGATTCTGCTGGAGGAGGCATGGAAGGCCATCAGCAAGGAAGGTATGGCGGAATATCTGAAGTACCTTTTCAAGACCGTCCGAAAGTTTTTCGGAGAGGCTGTTGTCGTTACCCAGGAGGTGGAAGACATCATTTCGTCACCCATCGTCAAGGGAACCATCATCAACAACAGCGACTGCAAGATTTTGTTGGACCAGAGGAAGTATGTCAACAAGTTCGATGAAATCCAGTCCCTGCTGGGCCTGACCGACAAGGAACGTGCCCAGATTCTCTCCATCAATATGGCCAACAGCCCGTCCCGCAAGTACAAGGAAGTGTGGATAGGTCTCGGCGGAACACAGTCGGCGGTCTATGCCACAGAGGTATCGCTTGAGGAATACTATTGCTACACGACTGAGGAGACGGAAAAGCTGGAACTGATGCGGCTTACCCGGAAGCTGGGTGGCAATATCGAGCTGGCAATCAAGCAGCTGGCCGAGAGTAAGAGGAAAAAGTGAAATCATTTATCAACCCATTAAACATCTGAATTTATGTATAGCGATCTGGAATCTAATGAAAGCAAACGCCGTGAGGTCGTGTCATCCCTCTACCGGTCCCTGATGCAGAATTGGAATATTCCTCTTTCCATACAGGACTATTACGGGCTCACAGAGGATTACCGTCTGTTCCATCAGCTTGAAGGGATGGCTCCTGACGAATACCTGCGGAAGAGGCAGACGGGGGAAGTACCCGACATTCTGGAGGTGGACGCAAGGCTGACACATGCGGTGGAGAAGATTTTTGAAAGCGTGTGTCCCCATCCTCCGGCAGAATACCTCGACAAGCTGAACGGGGAACTGGAGAGGCTGGGCAGTATTGCCGCCTCGCCGGGTTCCGTACATGACCCGATACATATCCGCCCGGATTTTCTCGTGAAATACGGCATTGACAGGAGCAGTCCGGAGGATGTGATACGGAAACAGGCGGAGATGGCTTACCGGGAACTGGATGCCCGATTTGTCAGGATGACCGGCAGACGTCCCTATGCGGACGAGTTCTTCAGAAATATCAGGCCTGCCCGCACGGTCTCTTCGGAAACAACACTGCGGAGGAAACCGCACATCACCGTCCGTCCGAAGCCGAAAGGCCGCAAGCTGGGAATGTGAGCATTAACAGGTATAGTATCAACCGATTAAAATCAAAGAATATGTACCAAGACGACAGAATGCATTATGAGATTTTTTTCAGTCTTTACAAGTTTATAAGGGAAGGTATGGAAATACCTCCGTCCATTCGGAAACATTGCGGCTTTGCCGATGAATACCGGATGTTTGAGGAGCTCAGGAAGATGGATCAGGAACTCTACGAACAGAAAAAACGGTCCGGGGAGATACCGGATATTGATACCGCTTATGCGAAACTTATCACTTCCGTTGAGAAATCCTTTGAAAGTATCTGTATTGAACCTCCCATCCCGTACCTCGTCAGACTGTGCAATGAGATGAAGGATCTGAAGGAACTGGCAACTGCTCCTGAATACATTGACGGGCAACCGCTCCATTTCTTCATCAAGTACGGCATTGAATGGAACCGTCCGGAGGATGTAATACGGAAACAGGCGGAAGCCGCTTTCGGAAAACTGTACGAAAGGTTTGTCAGGCTGACGGGCGGACGCTCCTAGGCGGACGCGTTCATGCGGGAACTGAAGGTGGAACGTCCCGCTCCTTCGGAAAAAACGCAGCGGAGGAAACCGCACATCACTCTCCGTCCGAAGCCGAAAGGCCGCAAGATGGGACTCTGAACTAACGGAAAAAATTTATCAACCATTAAAGATTAACGACATGAAGAAAAGAATTATGACAGCCTTATGCTGTATCTGCCTCCTTTCGGCAGGCAGGGCACACGCCCAATGGGTAGTGACCGACCCCGGGAATCTTGCCCAGGGCATCATCAATGCCGCCAAGAACATCGTCCACACGTCCTCGACGGCCAGCAACATGGTCAAGAATTTCCAAGAAACGGTAAAGATTTACCAGCAGGGCAAGGAGTATTATGACGGCCTGCGGAAGGTCAAGAATCTGGTACGCGATGCACGGAAGGTGCAGCAGACCATCCTGATGGTCGGCGACATCACGGAAATCTATGTGACCAGCTATGAGCGTATGCTCAGCGACCCTTATTTCACCCCCGAGGAACTGAGTGCCATCGCCCTCGGCTACACGAAGCTGCTGGAGGAGAGTGCCAATCTGCTGACGGACCTGAAGACGGTGGTCAACGAGAACGGCCTTTCGATGAACGACAAGGAACGTATGGACATCATCGACCGCTGCTATACCGACATGCTGCAATACCGCAGCCTTGTGCAATACTATACCAACAAGAACATCGGCGTGTCGTACCTGCGTGCCAAGAAACAGAACGACCTCGACCGCGTGATGGCCCTGTACGGTTCACCCAACGAACGCTACTGGTAATTACAGGGAGGATTGCTTATGGTATTGTTGGCTGTGAATTTTGACAATCTGCACCAGATCCTGCAAAGTCTGTACACGGACATGATGCCGCTCTGTTCGCAGATGACCGGCGTGGCCAAGGGCCTTGCCGGATTGGGAGCCCTCTTTTATGTGGCGTACCGTGTCTGGCAGTCGCTGGCCAGGGCCGAACCCATTGACGTGTTCCCCCTGCTGCGTCCGTTTGCCCTGGGTATCTGCATCATGTTTTTCCCGACGGTTGTTCTGGGTACGCTCAACAGCATCCTGTCACCCATTGTGACCGGGACGCACAGGATTCTTGAGACACAGACCTTCGACATGAACGAGTATCGGCAGCAGAAGGACAAACTGGAATTCGAGGCGATGCGGAGGAATCCCGAGACGGCCTACCTGGTGGACAAGGAGGCCTTTGACAACAAGCTGGACGAGCTGGGAGCGTTTGATGCGATAGATGCGTGCGGGATGTATATGGACCGTGCCATGTACAACATGAAGAAGGCGGTGCAGAACTTTTTCCGCGAGCTGCTGGAACTGATGTTCAATGCGGCCGCGCTGGTGGTGGACACGCTCAGGACATTCTTCCTGATTGTCCTTTCCATTCTCGGGCCGGTCTCCTTTGCCATTTCGTGCTGGGATGGCTTTCAGGCTTCGCTGAGCCAATGGTTTGTCCGCTATATCAGCATCTACCTGTGGCTGCCCGTCTCTGACCTCTTCAGCAGCGTGTTGGCACGCATACAGACCCTGATGCTCCAGAAGGACATCGAGCAGCTGTCCGATCCCAACTTCATTCCTGACGGTTCCAATGCCGTGTACATCACGTTCCTGATTATCGGCATCATCGGGTATTTCACGATTCCGACCGTGGCGAACTGGATCGTGCAGGCCGGTGGAGGTGCGGGAAATTACGGCAAGAACGTGAACCAGACGGCTTCCAAGGCCGGTTCCATCGTGGGAGGCGCCACCGGTGCCGCTGTGGGCAACGTGGCCGGAAGACTGTTCAAGTAATGACAATCAAAAAACTGAAAGACAATGGAATTCAAATCATTGAAAAATATCGAGACCAGCTTCCGGCATCTGCGCCTGTTCGGAATCGTCTATCTGGGTGTCTGCACCCTGCTTGTGGGCTATTCCGTGTGGAAGGCATACAGTTTTGCCGAAGCCCAGCGTCAGAAGATCTATGTGCTGGACGAGGGAAAGTCGCTCATGCTCGCCCTCTCGCAGGACCTGGAGCAAAACCGTCCCGTAGAGGCAAGGGAACATGTCAGACGTTTCCATGAGCTGTTTTTCACGCTGGCGCCCGACAAGAGTGCCATCGAGGGGAACGTGCAGCGTGCCATGTTCCTGAGCGACCGTTCCGCCTACTCCCATTACGGTGACCTGGCCGAACAGGGTTACTACAATAGAATCATTTCGGGCAATGTCAGCCAGCGTATCGAGATAGACAGCGTGAAATGCGACTTCAACACCTATCCGTATGATGTCATGACATACGCACGCCTTTTCATCATCCGTGAGAAGAGCGTGACGGAACGCAGTCTTGTCACGCATGGCAGGTTGCGGAATTCCACCCGCAGTGACAACAATCCGCACGGGTTCATCCTGGAAGGGTTCCATGTGCTGGAGAACAGGGATATCAGAATGTATGACAGATAAAACAATGTATGTATGAGAAAAATGTATGTAAAGTTCAAGGAATGTATCGGGGGCAGGCTGCGCGGCCTTTGTGACAGACTCACACCCCGTCAGAGGGCAATCGCCGTCATCGTGATGGCTTCCCTTTTCGCGCTGGTGAATTTCTACATGATTTTCCGGGCGGTTTATGACATCGGGCGGGAGGACGCCCGGCAGGACGTCATCAGGATAGCTCCGCTTGAGGTTCCCGACTTTGTGCCAGCGGATACCCTATCTGATATGAAAGTCCGTGAGATGGAAGAGTTTTTTAACCAGTTCAACAAGTAAGATTATGAGTACGGACGCAGAAAAATTGAAACAGAAGCAGAAAATCAGGAAATATCTGGTTTTCACAGGTATGTTCCTGCTGTTCCTCGGGTGCATGTGGCTGATTTTCGCCCCGTCCAAAAAAGACAGGCAGGAGGCGGAAAGGAAGACGGGCTTCAATGCCGAACTTCCCGATCCGAGAGGTACGGGTATAGAGGCGGACAAGATGGCTGCCTATGAGCAGGCGGACTTGGTTCGCCGGCAGGAGGAGAAGAAGCGTACGCTGGCCGACTTCTCCGCCCTGGCCGATGGACACAGACAGGATAATGTCCCGGAAACAGAACCGGCGCAGGACATTGCAAGTGAAAATGAAAGCCGTGCGTACCATTCAGGAGGAAACGGCAGAACGGGAGCCTTCGCCTCTTCCGCCTCGGCCTACAATGACATCAACGCGACTCTCGGCAGTTTCTATGAGACGCCGGAAGAAGACCCCGAGAAGGAGGCCCTGAAAGCAGAGGTGGAACAGCTCCGACAGGCTGCCGCAGCGCAGACGGCCGGACCGAGCTACGAGGAACAGGTGGCTCTGCTGGAGAAGTCCTATGAGCTTGCCGCCAAATATATGCCTTCGGGCGGCAGCACGGGAACAGCGGACAGTCAGGATACGGAAAGTCCCTCAAGGGAGAGGAAGGCGAAAGCCGTTCCCGTCGGGCTGGTGTCCTCTCCGGTCGTGTCGTCCCTTCCTCAGCCTCTTACCGATTCGGTACAGTTCGCAAGGCTGCTTTCCGGTGCGGATATCGGCTTCCATACGGCTGTGGGCAGTGCCGGGACACAGATGGCGAGGAATACCATACGGGCCTGTGTGCATGGCGACCAGACCGTTATCAGCGGACAAAGCGTGCGTCTCAGGCTGCTGGAGGCCATGCGTGTGGGAAGATACGTGCTTCCCCGCAATACCCTGCTGACCGGTGAGGGACGTATCCAGGGCGAGCGGCTTGGCATTGAAATCCTGCAGGTCGAATATGACGGCAATGTCATTCCCGTGGAACTGACCGTGCTGGACAGTGACGGACAGGACGGGATATTCATTCCCGGTTCGACGGAGGCGAATGCGGTAAGGGAAGTGGCCGCCAACATGGGACAGAATCTCGGCACGACCATCTCCATCACCAACCAGTCGGCAGGCGACCAGCTTCTCTCCGAGCTTGGACGGGGGGCCATACAGGGCGTGTCGCAGTACATCTCTAAAAAGATGCGCGAGGAGAAGGTACACCTCAAATCAGGCTACGGACTGATGCTTTATCAGAACAACAATCAATAACCCATTAAAACAGTAAAGACATGAAAATGATTCTATTGATGCTTGCCCTCGCAGGCGGCGTTGCAAGTGCACATGCACAGTCGGCTGATACCACGGCCGTAAACGATTTGACCCTGAAGGCGGATATCTATCCGCAGCAGGAGGACGGCGACCTCTATCACGGGCTGTCCAGAAAGCTCACCTTTGACCGGATGATTCCGCCTTACGGTCTGGAAGTGACGTATGACAAGACGACCCATATCATCTTTCCCTCGGCTGTCCGTTACGTGGATCTCGGTTCTCCGAATCTGATTGCGGGCAAGGCGGACGGTTCTGAGAATGTAATCAGGGTAAAGGCTACCAGAAAGAACTTCCGTGAGGAGACCAACATGTCGGTGATTACCGAAAGCGGAAGTTTCTACACCTTCAATGTGAAGTATGCCGACGAGCCTCTGCTGCTCAACATCGAGATGGCCGATTTTATTCATGACGGCAGCGAGGTGAACCGCCCGAACAATGCCCTTGACATCTACCTGAAGGAACTCGGCAGCGAGTCGCCCAAGCTGGTACACCTTATTGCCAAGGCCATCCACAAGGATAACAGACGCCACATCAAGCATATCGGGAGCAAGGCGTTCGGCATCCAGTACCTGCTGCGCGGGCTCTATACCCATAACGGGCTGCTCTATTTCCACACCCAGGTGAAGAACACGTCGAATGTGCCTTATGAGGTGGATTTCGTGACGTTCAAGATTGTGGACAAGAAGGTCCTCAAGCGCACGGCTATCCAGGAGCAGGTGATATTTCCGTTGCGTGCCTACAACTATGCCACGGCTGTCGCCGGAAAGAAGGATGAGCGTACTGTCTTTGTCTTTGACAAGTTCACCATTCCCGCCGACAAGATGCTGGTGGTGGAGATGCACGAGAAGAGCGGAGGCCGTCACCAGACCTTCACCGTGGAGAGTGAGGACATCGTGAGAGCGAGGGTGATCAATGAACTTAAAGTGAAATGACCATGAAGAAGTATCTGTTTCTTTTTGCCGTATGCGTATCGCTTGCCCTGTCATCGGGGCAGGCATACGCCCAGCGTTACCTTCCGGGAATGAAGGGCGTGGAACTCAGGGGAGGCTTTGCCGGAAACCTGAAATCACCGGTTGACTGGTACACGGGTTTTGCCGTTTCTGGATATACGAAAAAGGCCAACCATTGGGTGGCTGGCGTGGAATACCTGCTGAAGAACTACGGCTATCGCGGGACTTCCGTCCCACGGGCCCAGTTTACTGCCGAGGGCGGCTATTATTTGAAGTTCCTGTCCGACCCGGCGAAGATATTCTTCCTTTCTGTAGGCGGTTCCGCCCTGGTGGGATATGAGACATTGAACTGGGGAGAAAAGGTTCTGTATGACGGTTCCATGCTTTCCTACCGGGATGCCTTCGTCTATGGCGGAGCCCTGACGCTGGAACTGGAAAGCTATGTGACTGACCGTATCGTGCTGCTTGCCCATGTGCGCGAACGTGTGCTTTGGGGCAGTTCTCTGGGAAAGTTCACGACACAGTTCGGGCTTGGAGTCCGTTTCATCATCAATTAGACGCCTATGGATATAGAGATGATCAGAGGCATTCCCATTGAGGAATTCCTGTCCCGTCTGGGACATGAGCCCGTCAAAAGGCATGGCGACGAATGCTGGTATCTCTCCCCGTGCCGTGAGGAAAGGGCACCTTCGTTCCATGTGAATACCCGTAAGGGTGTATGGCATGACTTCGGTACCGGACATGGAGGCGACATCTTCACCCTTGCGGGGGAAATTTCAGAAAGTGACGGCTTCATGGCGCAGGCGAGGTTCATCGCCGGAGTTTATGGAGGCACAATACCTGAATATGCCGGACAGAAAAGAGAAAAGGAAAGTGTCAGTACAGAAAAGCGCAAGGAGTCTTCCCGCTTTGAGGAGGTGGTTTGCGGTCCCTTGCGGTGTAATGCACTTCTCGGCTATCTGAAGGGACGCGGTATTCCAGAGGAAATTGCCCGTGCTGAGTGCGAGGAAATACGGTTCCGTCTGTACGGCAAGCGGTATTTCGCCGTCGGTTTCAGGAATATGGGCGGAGGCTATGAGCTTCGGACCAGGTTCATGAAATGGTGTCTGCCGCCCAAGGACATTTCCCTCATCCGTAACGGTTCGCTTACCTGTAACCTTTTTGAGGGCTTTATCGACTTTCTTTCATGGAAGGTACTCGGCATCAGCCGCGGTGAGGATTATCTGGTCCTCAATTCGGTGGCCCTGCTTGAACGCTCGTTTCCTTATCTGGACAATTACGGGAAGATCCGGTGCTATCTGGACAATGATGATGCCGGGAAAAGGACGCTGGCCGTCCTTCGGAAACGCTACGGTGACAGGATTGACGACTGTTCCGACCTGTATGCCGGATGCAAGGACCTGAACGAATATTTGGAAAGCAATTTTCCGCCTGAACAGTAATTTTTTTTATAAACCGTTAAAACAAGAAATGAATATGAAACCGATTATGAACAAGAAAGGGCTGTATGCCCTTGTATGCGCCCTGATGGGCCTTACCTTTGGTATGCTGACCTCGTGCAGCGATGAACTTGACGTGCAGCAGTCCTATCCCTTTACGGTGGAGACGATGCCGGTACCCACACGTATCGTGAAGGGTGAAACCGTGGAAATCCGTTGTGAACTGAAACGGGAAGGACGCTTCTCTGATGCCCGCTATACCATCCGCTATTTCCAGCCGGACGGTGAAGGCAAGCTGCGCATGGACGACGGGATGGTGCTGCTGCCCAACGACCGTTATCCTCTGGACAGGGAGGTGTTCCGCCTTTATTACACCTCCGAGTGTGAGGACCAGCAAAGCATCGACATCTATTTTGAGGACAACAGCGAGCCGGCACAGCTTTTCCAGCTGACCTTCGACTTCAACAATGAAACTGAGGACGAGGATACCGTGGTTACTTCCGGCGGCAAGGAACTGCCTGTCGTCATCGTATCACAATGAACCTGACCTGCCTATGGGAATAAGAGCAATATTGTTTACGGCGTTTTTCGCCATAGCCTGCTTCGGGAGCATACCGTTGCGGGCGGAGAATCCGGTAAAGGAGAAACAGGACAGGTTCAGCCTTGCCGTCGAGTGCATCAAGCGGTTCGAGGGCTGGCATTCTTCCCGGCATTACCCCTATGTAGGTTGGGGTCATTGCCTGCAACCCGGGGAAAAGTATTCTGCCCATACCATGACAAGGCAACAGGCTGATGAACTTCTCAGTAAGGATTTGCGCAAGTTCTGCGCCATGTTCAGGCAGTTTGGAAAGGATTCTTTGTTGCTGGCCACGCTTGCCTATAATGTCGGTCCGTATCGGCTTTTAGGCAGCAAGAAAATACCCAAGAGTACTCTTGTCAAGAAGCTGGAGGCCGGAGACCGGAATATCTATAAGGAGTATGTCTCTTTCCGATGTTACAAAGGCAAAGTAGTTCCGAGTATTGAACGAAGAAGGAAGGTGGAATATATGCTGCTCTTCGAAGAGTAAAAAAACGAGGAAGAATCTTTCAGTCTTTTGACTGTCAGTTTCTTCCTCGTCTGTTGTTCTACTTTCCGGTTATCGTTTCTGCCATAGGGTTCTGCCGGTGCATTTTCCAGTTCATGATTGCCGATTTTTTGCTTGAATTTGCATAGCAATATTCGCAGAGATGAGGGCAGGTATTGTATTCCCCGATATCCTTGGCTGCCATACATCCGCATGAGGCACGTTGTCCCGGATCCTTTTTGTGATTGCTGACGAAGTATTTGTTGCCAGGGAGAAGCACAGCACCGTAAGGAAGGTCATTCATGTCGAAAAAGGCTGGAGACGGCATTTCCTGTATGGTGACTCCCAATGCGGACATCAACTCCTTGTCTTTCCATGCCAGACGTGCTATCAGGTCACCGTCGATGCAGCGGTTACGGGATATCCTGTATTTGCCAAGATCCAGATTTTCGCCGCAGGTAGCCAACTCCAGATTCCATCCTCTGTTACGGTTCAGTACCGTCAGTTTTCCGGCAAGTTCCTCCATTTTTCCTTTATTCCATTCATGATACGGGATTCCGCTGTCTGTCATGTTGGCTTTGACCTTTCTGTACGAGTCTATGTCTGCAAAACTGAAAACCAGCTTTTCCGTACAATTGTGTATCTCCGTTCCTACACGTTCGATCTTTTCAATCAGAGTATCCACGGATATGTTGTCTGTGAGTATCAGCGGATCGAACCGCCATATTACGGCTTCTTTGCCCAATATATCGGAAAGAGTCCTGAATGTTTCAATGCGTTCCGTCAGTGGAGGAACACCAGTTTCCAGTCCGTCTTTCTCATAATCATTCAAAGTGAACTGGATATAGCAGCCGATACCCCTTTCTTTCAGGATCGGCAGATAAGGAAGAAGAGGTTTGGGATTTTTCGACCAGAACACTATGAATCTTGTATTCCGGTAAGAGATATAGCTCTTTTTTCCGTTGAACGGGTTGTTCCACACGGAATAGCCGGTTTCGAGCCGATGGAAGAACCAGTCCGCGTAGAATGCCGGGATGTCCGTGCTGCGGCTTGCCGATATGATGTCGGGAGCCGGAACTTCCATTTTTTGACCGTCTATGATGATATTTGCTTTTTTCCAAGTCATATTGTTAAGATTATATAGTGAAGACAGGCGTCGGTTATGAACGCCTGTCCGGGTTGTTGATATGTCATTGGTTTGTTTCTATGCAAAAATAATATGAATATTTCATTCTGTAGCTGTTCAGCCTACCAGAACGGCATCCTGTATTTCCACCTCTGAGGGCAGACGGGAAAGCAGGAGTTCCGCCATTGCTCCGTTCTGCGGAATCAGTGCCGGGAAATCCGTTCTGCCCGGCTTATATATCTCAGTCGCTACATTATACAAGTCCCAAGCGGTAACCTGTCCCTTTTCGCGGACCAGTTTCAGCACCTCTTCCGTGAAGATGGAAATCTGGCTCTGGTTAAGCGGGTAGGTTTCCACGGAGGATGACAGGTTCCTGTCCGAACTGTCATGGGAGACACGCAATGCTGTCAGCAGTCCGATATACATATATACTTCCTCCAGTGAGACGATTCTGCGTTTCAGTCGCTGAATCCTTGCGATGTCTTCGTTCATGTTCACCTCGAAGTTTGCCAGCCATCCGTCCACCGTCTCGAATACCCCTTCCGTTGTCACCTTGTTCTTTCCGTAATTGCAGATGCTCCTTTCCGGCGAGAGGATACACTGGTTATGGCATACTTTCACGCACGGGCCTATGGCAGCCTGTATGCCGTCCTGATGATAGGCGACAACCAGCGTAGTTGTCAGCTCGTCCGTTTCCCAGTCCTTGATCCGGATGGTAGCGAAGATGCGTCGGAGGATGTGGGCTTCCACTGCTTTTTCACCAAGTGTCTGTTCCACCTGCGGGAGAATGCTTACTCCCGGCTGTGTCTTGTTCCTGTTCTGTGCCGCGAAGATTTCTTCCACCTCGTAATCGAGGTTGTATTTCTCGCAGATGTCCATCATACGCTGTAGGACCTGGTAGTGATAAATGCCCTGGACTGGCTTGCCGTAGATATCATTTTCCTTGTAGGTACGCTGGAGAGTCTCGAAGTTCATTACTTCGATTCCGTTGTTCTGAAAATCAAACTGCTGTTGTTTTTCCAATACTGCCATTGCTTCCATAATCTTGAATTTTATAAAGTTAATACTATGATTGTCTATCTTTTTTCAGGTATGTATCTGCCATCCGTGGAACGGTTCAAGTGTCACAGCAAAGGATTGGTCGGGTATTCCGTGGTAGAGCAGACCGCCCACGATGCCGATGCTTCCGTCGGGATAGCGTTGCGTGAAGCCGAACGAGTACGGGGCATGATCATAATAGAGCGAGATTTCGCTTGGATGGTCTGGATTCTCCTCCCATTTTTTCAGTCTGTCCAGACAGTTCTGGAGTGAGGTGTCACCGATGGATTCGGCGTAACGCTTTACATTCTGGAAATGTTCTTCATTCAGGATTTTCATGACTCATTGTATTTTATCTGTTAAACACGTCCGGCTTCGGGAGCCGGTATTTTTTATTTTTCGCCTGCCTGACTGTCCCGTGACCGTACCCGCAAGGTTTGGCGAAAGAAAATACCGCAGCCACCGGCGAGGATGATTTTCTTTCAGCCAACCCCATAGGGGCCTGACCTTGTCCGGGTACGTTGGACACGGGACTACCTTTGCTGGAGGAAAATAAAATATACAGGTTGTGTGGCGTCGTATTTTCTTGCAGCTATGTCGGTGAGAAACCTATTGATTTGTTCGTCTTTGACAAAGGAATGGTGTACTTTTGCAAATCCTAATTTGAAAAATCATGGAAGAATATATAAAGAAAGCTGCGGATGCTTTCCTTGTGGAGCGTCCGTATGGTATGCGTGTGGATTACAGTAAGCAGGGATACGTGCTGTTCAACCGTAACCTCAATGTGTTGGGCAATGGGGAACATGCCCGCCTGGAGGAACTGCCTCTGGAAGAGTTTGATGTGGACGAGATTCCCCTGGAAGGTGAAATCATAAAGGAACATGCGGGTTTTACAGACGTGTTTTTCTATTCGGATTGTACCAATCCCTATGCAGGGTATGTGCTGGATCTGAAGAAGCTCAAGGTCTATAACCAGTTTATCTATCCCTTGGCGATGGTACTGAACAGGAAGCTGTAAAATTCAGATAATAGCGGTAACAGTTGCATAGGATGGCTGTTACCGCTTTGGATTTTATTGGCTGATTTCATTTCCGGCAAGGAAATCAAGATAGTCGGCTACAGCCTTATGGCATCCGGTGAAGTCGGGAGTACGGCGGCCTTTGCATTTTCGGAAACTGACGGTTCCGTTCCTGTCGATTGCTGCCACATGCCTGTTGAATGTCCCTTTGGTTCTGATATGGATGTCAAAGCCGTCCCTTCCGGTGATTTCAAGAAACATTTCTGCTGTTATTTTCTCACCGTTCAGGAATTTCCGCTTGTTCTCGTCAAGCAGCTGTTGCCATCGGGTTTCTTTCTCCTTTCTTTCCAGTTCTTCTTTTCTTTTCCGTTCCAGCCGCTTTTCTTCCTGCCTTTTTGCATATTCCTCACGGGCCTGTATCAAAGGGGTGGAGTCAAGACCGAGGGCATTGAATACATGGACAGACAAGAGGGGGATGATTTTTCCATCCTCCGCATCCTTCAGGGTGTTTTCAATCCAGTTCTTGCAATAGGTCGCCGCTTCTTCCCGGTGCCCCTCCTTGTCAAGGGTTCTGCGTGAATACTGTCCGCAGGAGAAATGGACATCACCTATTTTGCAGATTACATGGAAACAGTCTTCACTTTCGTTTCCGTATTCGTTTTTTCTTGCCAGCGAGATGAATACATTCTCCGCATACGGCTCAAGTTCCATGTATGGGGCAACGATGGTGTTGCCGTCAAACTTGTATTTCAATACTTTTGTTTTCATATTTCTATTCTGTTTTTCTGTCGGTACATATTTCATCTATTATCTCATTCTCTTTTTTCTCACCTTTGAGGAAGGCGAACAGCCGCCGGAAAAAGAACGGGGCTTGGTCTGTCCCCAGCTGTGAGCTTTCCCCGTTCCGGGTGGCGCATATTGCAAACCGTCCCAGTCCGAGACTGTCCTGCGGAGATACGATATGGAATGACAGGTTTTCCGTACCGTTGATATGAAGTCCGCCACGGTAGGTGTAGAAAGTCTTTGCGGCTCTACTGTCCGTATCAATGTCCACCCGGCTGTAGCCTGTTTTTTCCAGCTGCTCAATTATTTCCCGGACGGATATTTCCATGTCGGTACAACAGTTCGTCCAGTCCATGTTTGCCAGCACCGCCTCATAACGGTCATAAACCGTGTTGAACTGATCCTGATATTCTTCAAGGAATTCGCCCTCGTCATCGCACATGTCCTCAAGTGGAAGACCGTTCTCTTTTACAAGGGCGATATCCGCCAGTCCGCATACCGTTTCGATAAGCAGTGACCGTTCCATATCCCCGTTTTTCCCTATCCCGAATATTTTCATCCGGCAATACCGGAACATGGCAACCCGTGCCGACATGTCAAGGTCATTCCATACATCGGTACCTTCCTGTACATATAGTTTTTTTCTGATTTCTTCCGGCAACGAGTACCACCATTTGTTCAATTTTTCCGTATCCATAAATTTTGATTTAAGTTGTTTTCAAATTCTGTCTTGATTGCCATGTGCGGTATGCCGTGGCATATTCCTGTCTTTCCCGTTCCAGACTGCTTTCCGTTTCCGGGGTATATCCGAGCAGACGTATGTATCCGCCGTTGCAGCCTGTCAGTTCACAGCGCATTCCGGCTGCCTCCAGTTTCCCGATGCGTTTCTGTGCCGTCTTCGCGCTTGAATACTCCTTGGGCCAGAAATAATGTTCGCCTTGTGAGCCGTAAAAGTCTTCCCCGAGTATCATTTCCCCGATATGCTTCCGGCTCTCGATGAAACCGAAACGCGCCTTGCCCAGTGCCTGACGCATTGCCTTGTGTGCCGCTCCTTCGGGATGCCTGAACACTTCAGGACTGTCTTTTCCCGTAATCTTCGGCAGTTCCATCCGGTACGGCTGTCTGTAGCTGCCGATTCCGAGTGTGAGATAGAAGTTGGTGTGGAAATAGTCAGTCATGGGGTCGCTTTCATCGAAATTGTATGACATCACAAAATCCCTGACGTTTGTCATCACCTCCTTGGCCCGGTCGGTCAGGCTGTCCGATGCCTGGATGTTGTAGTGGTTGATGTCTCCCTGTACCTTTCCGGACTCTCCGGTGAAAGCCTCGAAGTCCGCTTTCATCAGCCGGATATGGATTGAGCTGTATCCGTCCCTGCGGACAGAGAAGGTGTATCTCGGATAGGTCTCCTTGAGCCATGCCCTGACCAGTTCCGTGATTTCCGGCGCGGACTGTCCGTTGTAGTTGCGTCCTTTCCAGCGGTATTCATTGTACACGTACTCGGTGTATTCCCTTGCGGTGGCATCCTGAAAGTCGTGTTCGTAGCCTGTCGGGGTTGTGGAAACGCAGGGCTTGTCTTTCCAGACCTCGAACAATTTTCCGAATTCGGTGTTCACCTGCTGCATGAGGGCAGTGTCACCACCCTTGTCCGGGTGGTGAAGCATTGCCAGACGGCGGTATTCCTTTTTCAGGTCCGCCAGAGAGTGTATGTTTTGAAAATAAGTCATGTCTGTATCCGTTAAAGTCCCGCGAGACGGTTGATGAAATATATCTGCCAGTCCAGGTCAAGCCCGAGGTTGCTGCACGCGATTTCGAAGTCTTCGCTTCTCAGGTCGTTGTCCTCTTGAAGTTCCTGCAGGTTTCTTATCTCGTCGTCCAGGTATTCCTGTGCCTCTTCCTTGCCACAACTGCATGAGTTGCAGATCAGGTCAATGATATTCCGTGCCATATCTGTTGTCTTTAATTGTTTGTCAGGTATATGTTCCTCTTCTCGTCATAGTTTTTGCCGTTCCACCATTCGTCGGCGGCCTCGGAGAATGTCTGCCCGGAATTGGCTGAAGGGAAATCGGATGTCTTGAATCCGGTCAGGTATTCAAGGTTATCGGTATTGTTGGATTTCCACCATTCCTGCATCTTTTCCAGAAAGGATTGCTTGGAGCAGGTCTCCACATTGTCCTCACACCGGGAACACCAGATGTCATCGTCCACGTCACTGTGGTATTCGTTCGTGTTGACATCCACCCATGCCTGAATCTCAATCTCTGTTGAACCGCAGTCACTGCACACTTTGATTTTTGAATCGTCCGGGTGTTTGCGCCTGGCCTTGCCGTCATACAGGCTGACGGCCCGTTCCACCAGTTTTTCCCTGTAGCGGTCCGTCAGTTCCGCATAGAACCGTTCGGAGGCTCCGAATACACCCTTGTCCGTCATCAGACTCCATTTTTCCCAAAAATGTGGGTACATTTCCTTGAAGACTGTCCTGCACTCTTCCTCGCACCAGGTATTCCACATGTAGTAGAAGTAGCTGGACACTGCATTTTCCGCTTGATATTTCATACTGTTGTTTCTATTTGAGGTTATACATTTTTGCAAAATGGCTGTTCACTTCAGGAATCCTTTTCTTGTAATAGGGCTGGTTGTCCCTGCACCAGTCCGCCAGTTCCTGTTTGTTTCTGAACGGTTCCCTCCAGCTTTGCCCGCTCATGATCATTTCCACCTGCGGGGCCAGCTCCCTGATGAACGCTCCGACAGTCCATCCTTCCCAGACGTGTCTGTCCATATTGATTTTTGTTGCCATATTTTCTTTTGTTTCAAGAGTTTGTGTTTGTGTTTTCAAGTTGAAGCCTTACTGCTTCGTACATTTGATTGAGCCAATCAATGTTGCTGGCTCCGAGGTCGTAGGGAGTGTAGCAAGCCACTTCGTCCCCGCTTTCCTTTTCCAATGCGATTACTGTCATACTATCCTCCGTAACTTTAAGCTTCGTTACCCAGCATTCATACGGATCCCCGTTTTTCCCGAACCAGATAATCCATACCGGATCGTCATTGCTGTCACAGAATGAGATTTCTTTCAGTCCGTGCGCATCAAGCAGCTCCCTGATGGCTTCGATTATGTCCTTTCTCAGTTCTTCAATCCTGTCGCTGAAACACATGGACGTGTATCTGACCTTGCCTTTGCCAACCCGTTCCCTGAAAGACAGGATTTGCATGTCGGGGTGACTGCCGAATCTCCAGTCTGTCACCTCGTCATCATCGCGGGTGGTGTGGATGTTGCCGCCCAATACCAGGCCGCAGTCTTCCGTTACTATTCTTTCCGCCTCGTCGCGGTCTTCCGCCACGACCTTGTAGGTACCCTCGAAGGTGTACCTTACTCTTACATCGTACTTTGCCATAATTCCTATGATTTGGTTAATGATTTCTGTTGTTGATTCTTATTCCTGGTTCTCGAACGATTCCGGTGACAACCGGTACAGTTCAGCCAGGTTCAGTTTTGCCATCGGGTATTCCACCCATCCGCATTTGCGTCTGTGTCCCGTGTCTTCGGCAAGGCTGTTCCTTATGAGGAATTCCAACGCTTCCGGATTGTTGTTGGTGTCAATGAATGCCCTGTCGGGAATCCCGAATGCCGGGGAGTCTTCCAGATTGACGGTAAGCACCGTGTATAGTTCCCCGTTGTCCGGTGATTCCAGACCCAGTGCCGGCCATCCGTTCGGGTAGAAGCCGGTGACAAGTCTGAATTCCTTTCCATGATACCGGAATGTCTTTTCAAACCGGTCTTTCCCTGATTCCTGGATTTTGAAGTCGTCTTCTCCTTCAGTGAATGTTCTCACCGGGCAGGACACATCGTAATGGCAGCCGTCTTCGTGTTTGCACAGGTATTCTTTTCCCTTGAACAGGATGATTGCATATTTCTTTTCCATGATTTGATATCTTTAAGTGACCATACTTGATTTATGAAGCGACAAGACCTATCTTTTCCCCGAAGAAGGAATCGCATACCCCGTACACATGCTTGATGGAGCATTCATATTTTGAGTTCTCGTTGTCAAGACGGAAGCGGAATCCGTGATAGTCCCTGACTTCCAGTTTCAGCCTGACGTCTTTCCTGAGTTCCATCTCCAGGAGGCTTCCGCCGCCGTACATGGAGCTGAAGATGCCGCAGCAGTTGCCTTTGGGAATAATGACTTCCCCAAGCGAGAATCCGGCATCATAAAGTTCCTGCAGGCTTACCTTGCCGATATAGGTCAGCAGGTTGGCACCGCAACAGGAGTTGATGAGTTCCTGGTAGAACTGTTCATAGGATACCTGTTCCTTGCCGTCCCTGTATTTTTTGTCGGGAAACCGGCCATATACCGTGTAGCCTTTCTCCACCAGCATTTTCTTCACTTTGGCTGGATTGAGGTTCAGCGCGTCTATCATATCCCCGAAATAGGATTCCTTGTACCGGTATCCTTCCTGCGATTCCAGCCAGTTGGAATTGATGCAATCGTAGCTGGACAGCATCTCGACACGCACGGGGATGTCATCCGTGTTTTTGAGAAGTTCTTTCAGTGTGTCAGAGTCGTTTCTGTCATAGATTTCTTCCCTGATTTCATCTTCGTGTTCTTCGAAGAATTCTTCCACTTCCTCTTCCCTGAAGCCGTGGAAGCCGGTGCATTCATCCTTCAGCTTTGAGATGATTTCACGGACGCTTTCCCATTCGGCGTCACCGTACCATTCGTCCACTTTCTCCCACAGACTTTCACAGCTCCTTTCTTCCAGACACTTCTGGATGGTGTCACGGCAGTTGTCGAGATTGTCGTTGTAGTCCACCCATACCAGCGTGTAGGACTTGTCCATGAGCGATTTCACGAATTCCATTGTCAGTCTTTCCTGTTCTTCCATTTCTGTTACCTGTGTACGGCAGGATTCCGTTTCCCGTACATGTCGTTTATAAATGAGAAGAGCGACCTTTCGGCCGCCCTCAGTTTATCTGTCCTCTTCATAGAATGTCCGCTGGAATCTGTCACGTTCCATTACCGTTTTCCCTTCGAAGTTGAAATGGGCGGAATACCCGTATCCGGTCTTCGGTTCACCGCCGTATCTTTGCAGGGCCGTATCTATGTCCCAGTCCGTGTCTCCGATACCGAGTGATATGCTCTCATGGTGCAACAAGTGGTGTGCAAGGCGCAATGCCGGAACCGTCTTGCGTTCATGACGCAGGTAATCGAATGCCCGTATTGCGATTTCCCTGTTGGGAACTTTGATTGTCGTTGTCATATCCGTTGTTTTTTAATTGAAAATGTCAGAGTCTTTCCCGTTGTCTTTCGCCGCCAGGATACCGAATGGCAGATCGAGTATCCTGTGGTTGAAACACAGCGTTGAATTGTAGTCCGTGCGCTGCCAGAGGGTGAAACGGTCTCCGGCGAACGACCATCTGAAATAACCTGACAGCGAGCCGAATTGCGGATTGACGTTCCTGCTTATGAGGAAGCGGTTTACGTCCACGATGTGTCCTGCTGTCAGTATGATGTTCAGTATCTCCACGAATGCCAGCTGCGAGTATGGGTCGATGGGCATTACGGGTCCTTTGAAGTTGATTTCCATATCTTTTGTCTTTTAGTCATAATTGTCATCAAATATTTCGTATCGGAAGGGAAGCGTGTCGCAGTAGTAACTTGATATACCGGTGTATATCAGGACATCTTCTCCTGTATCCGTATCGTCTTCCGTTTCCGTGACGGTGTCCCCGTACAGGTCGTGGTAATGCGATACCATCATGTGCGGGTCGTCCGTGGTGATGTCATATCCGTAACTCCTGCTCCAGCTTATGAAAAACTCCGTTTCTTCCTCTTCGAGCCTTTCAAGGGCATCCCTGATCTCGAAGAAGTTGGGACAGAGCCATTCACGGCTGATCAGGATGTCAGGAATGTTCTCCCATTTCGGATACCGGTATTCCGGTTCCTTCTCCCCGGGAAACAGGTCGGAACAGGCACTCAGGAACTCGCCCATGTCACTGTAGTCGGACATGTGCAGCCAGTAGTCCCTGTAATCCTTTATGTCCATGAGATGCTGTGTGGTCACGGCAATCTCTGCATTGTTCAGATCCATATTCTTTTTCTTTTTATGTATGTGGAGCCCGGGGGTTCCATTCCACCGACTCCCAAAAGGTGCCGTGTCCCGGCTGTGCAGGGTTTTTCGGGAAAATACCGCAACCATCGGCGAGGATGATTTTCCCGAAAACCGCCTGCGGCATGACCTTGCTCAGCCGAGCGGGACGCGGACTACCTTTGTCGGTGGGAATGGGACTTCCGGGCATCTCCATACGGTTCATGTTCATTCTGTTATTCGCTGGCTTCCCCAGCTGATGTGTATCTTGCCTTCGCTGTCCTGCGTGCGGACAAGCAGGCTGTCTATGACGGACATCGTGATGTCGAACTCCTCGAAGATTTCTGACTGTTCTTTGACCTCACCGGTCTTGATGAATTCGTTCAGACGCTCCTTGGTCAGTACCAGTGCCATCAGGTTCTGTTCGACCGAATCTTCGTAGGTGACGTAGTGGACATCCTTCATTTCTTTGGAATCGAGACGGATGAAACGGAAGTAGAACTGTTCCATACGGGGGATGTTCCACTGCAGGGATTCCAGTATCACGTCGTTGCAGGTAGGTATGTTCACGGAGCTGCTCAGGCTCTGCTGTGTGCATATCAGGATGCCGTTGATGGTGGAGTCGAATTCGGTCACGATGCTCTGCCGTTTCTTGAAGGCTACATCTCCCTTGACCACAAATACAGGTCTGTCGGGAAAATGTTCCCGGATATAGCTCTCGTAGAGGTCGAAGGCCGCCAATGTGGTACATCCGATGGCAACCTTACCCGGTATTGTCCTTATGAGCCTTTCAATATAGAGAGTCTTGGAAGGATAACTGTCACCGTAGTATCCCTCTATCAGGTGAGGTACCGAACAGGCTTTGATAAGCAGCTTGATCTGCCTCATGAGTCTCAGTCCTGCATCCTTTTTCGTGTCTCCCGTGCTATTGTAGTACAGCTCACAGATGCGGCAGAATTCCTCGATTATGACACGGTATACCTCGTGTTCTCCTTCCGAGGGACGGACGGTATGTGTCCGTATCCGGTATTTCTCTCCTGCGAAGTCCCTGAATTTACGGGTGATGACCGTCTTGCCGATAAGTTCGGAGAGTTCGTCCTTGTTGTACACGTCCTGGTTCTGTTTCTCGATGCCGAATACAGTGGCTTTCCCCGGACAGTGGCAGGCACGGAAAAGGACATGCCCCCTGAAGGCGGGGAACGGTGTTCCGTAATCCGGGTTGTTCTCTTCCTCTATCTCGTGGTCCCTGTTTTCGTGGTAGACCTGCGGGCTCCAGCATATCATGTTTACGGAGTTGTTGTAGAGTAGTTCGAACTGGCTGTACAGTTCCGCGATGTTGTTGCGGGTGGTTGTTCCCGTGTCGAGGATCTTGTACCTGAGCCTCCTGAATATGCACAGGATGTTTCTTGTACGCTGCGATGTGGGATTGGTGATTTCGTCCGACTCGTCGAAGACAAGGCACAGCTTGCCGGAAGTGCGTTTCACGAAATGCATCAGTCCTCTTTTCAGTTTCCGGAGCATGGAGGTGGAGACGACAAGGAATGTCCCTTCCGGTATGTTGTTGAGGTCGCCGGCGGTCTGTATTGTACGGAAGCGTTCCTTGTTTATGGTAAGGAACGGTATCCAGGTCATGTTGGTGGCGATGGCCGGGGCAAGTATGATGACGTTCTTTGCCTTTCTGAACTTGAGCAGGTATTTCGCCCTGTGATAGACGGCGGCGGTCTTGCCTGAACCCTGCTGCCAGTTCAGCAGGGCGTAGCGTTTCTGCAACACGAGGTTCAGGTCGTGTTTCTGCAAGTCCGTGAATTCGCAGACTTCACCGTCCTTGTTGATGAATGTGGTGCGGTCCAGGTATTCCTTCAGGCCGGCATCTTCCCGCATTTCCGCAAACTGGAGATTCTGGGTCTCGTATTGCCTCTGTTTGCGCCGTATCAGTTTACTGGCGGCACGGATCTGCCGCATGTTCTTTTCTGTGACGTTTTCCGGCATCGGGAGTTCGGCCCTTCCGAGTATGAGGTCGTTGATGCCTGCGGCCTTGTGCGTGACCTTGTCAAGCAGACGCGGGGCATATTGTTTCAGCTTGAAGCCGTAGGATGTCTTCACCAATGCCACTTCCTTGCGCGGCACCACGTTCTGCGAGGTGATGTACCTGCGGATGATGCCGAGAACCTTGCCGGTGGTCAGCTTCTTGCGTTCCCATTCCTTCATCTGTTCCCGGGTGGCATTTTCCGGCGGTTTCTGGTTGCGGAATTTGGACACCAGCGCCTCCGCCTTTTCGACATGCCTGTTCAGCACGGCATGGGCTTTCAGCTCGTACATGTATTTGGCGAGCCTGTACTCGAACTGTTCCAGCTCTTCTTTGTCTATATGGTTGCACTCCCGCATCAGCTGGAGGCGCAGCCGGTGTTTCATTTTCCGCACTTCGGCTATGCGTTTCTTCAGCTCATCCATGCTGACAAACTCTTCCGCGTTGTAGGGCTGCATTTCAATATGGAGGGAACGACGGAGGAATACCATGATTTTTGTTGCGAAATTCTGCACGCCCACCGTAGAGAAGGCTGAATGTTCCAGCCTGGTCTGGCCGATGAAGGAGAAATTCGAGTTGATTTTCGCCACGCGTGTCTTTTCCCAGAATTCGTTCTGCATGAAGGAGAGAGGGACGATGACCATCAGTATTCCGGCTGGGTTGAGTACGTCATAGGCCTTGTCCATGTAGAATTCCTGCGACAGCCTGTAATCAAATTTCAGGTTGAAGGGCGGATTTCCTACAATGATGTCGAAACGCTGTTCGGGATTGTACAGCTGTATGTCGCATTTCTCGATATGGGCTTCCGGGTAGAGGTATCTGGCAACGGCCACCGCCTTGCCGTCAATGTCGAAGCCGTAGGCGTTGTGCAGGTTGGGCAGATGGTTGAAGAAGTTGCCCATGCCGCAGCACATGTCAAGCACCATTTCCGTGGATGTAGGAGAAAGGGTCTCCACCATGCTCCGGCATATGTCATGTGGTGTGAAGAACTGGCCCATCTCGAATTCCTTCTTGGCCTCGGCGTATTCATGGTAGCTGGTGAAATCCGACTGCCTGAGGTTGTGCAGTCCTCCGATTCCCGTGTAGCAGTTGTAGATGCTTTCCTTCGGAACGAGGTCCTTGCCGGAGTCTATGGCGAAAAGGATTTTCTCGTTGATCTCGGCACGCCTGTCCTGAGGAATCTGTTGGGGTATGATGGCATACATGTCTTTTCTTTTTTAATAGTTGGAAACGAAGACACCCCGCAAGGATGTCTTACGGGGTGTCTGAATAAGTATTTCATGAATCACTTTTCTCTGAGTGTGATTTCATCCAGCCGCAGTCTTCTGTAGCAGTTCTCTGCGGCCTGGCTGTCCTTGAAGCGTACGTCGATGCGTCCGTTCTTGTAGAACTTGATCTGTTCTGCGTTGCTCAGGGTGAGGTTGTACCATTCGGTTATATCCACATCGCGTCTGTCAAGGCCGATGACCATACCGCTTGAACCGTTTATCACGTCATCCGCCCCGTATGCGATACCTTCGCAGAAAATGTCCAATTTCCTTCCGCAGTCATACGAGAACTCATATTCCTTGTGGTATTCCAGATGGATGCTGTCCCAGGACACGATGTCAGGGAAAGTTATCTTGTCCTTTTTCAGTTCGGGCTTCACCTTGCTCCAGCGGGAAGGCTGTACCGTTTTCAGGAAACGGGCCAGCAGTTCTTCCTCTGCGGTCTCACGGAAACTTTTTCCGCCGAGGTGTTCGATGACCATGTCCACGTAAGTCTGGTAGACCGGACGGAATCCCATGCGCATGGCCTTCTCGTCGATTACAGGAATGGGTACATCTACATTGTAGGTCCTGTTGAAATAGGAAATGATTCGATTCGCGAAATTCGCGTTGGCATTGCAGTTGTTGTCCGCAAGCTCGTTGATGAGGTCAAACGGTTTGAATTCGTTGTGGGTATAGTCATCTTCCCCGCTGTTGTTGAAATAGAAATTCCGTATGGAGACCTTACCGTTATCCTCATACTTGAAGCTCTTGATTTCCCGGTACCGTTCCGCTTCTTCCTTGAAGATGTCATACCATCGGTCGATACGGTCAAGTGTCCTGTAGAGCTGGTCCTGCTGTAGCTGGCAATACTGCCGGTCCTGTTCTGTAATTTTGTCCTCGTTCCTTACTTGCACGTTCAGGATACCTGTAAGCAGGTCAGTGTGGCTGCCTGCTGTTCTTGTTGCTGTTGTCTGCATAACTGTATTGTTTTAGAGATTGTCAATTTCGGGTTTGATACGGTAACAGTAGGTGATGTGGCTGTCCATGTCCTTGACCAGCTTGACCTGTTCGGGATGGAAGTTGAGACGCCGTTCCATGGCCGGGGCATCTATCTTGTCCCATTCGTGCTGCGGCAGGAACCGGTTTTCATGGCGGAAACACCAGAGTACGATCTGGTTTTCCCAGTTGCCCTTGAACACAGTCCCTTCATAGTCCTTCAGGAACTGCCGGAAGTTCTCTTCGGTCCTGAAAGCCATGTCGTAGCCCTGGTACAGGTTGCGTGCGTCCGGACCCGTGTCCTTGGTCAAATAATATTGTCTCCATGTTTCCGTGGTGAAATCACCGTAGAGCGGATCAGGTTCGGAATAGGACCATAACGGTACTTTTGCCGTGAATGTGACGGCACCGTTGGCACACGCTCCGCAGTTTCCCCAGTCCTTGAATGCACCTTCCGTCCATCTGACGAATTTCAATTGCTTGGGGTCAATATGGTGGAAGGCCCCTCCGCTGACGCTCAGCCGGATATTGGCGTCCTGCTCCCATACAAAGGGAATATAAGGTTCTTCACAGATGGAAATCCGACCGCTCTCTTCATCATTGTTTTCAATAAGGGCATTGCCGTAATATTTCCCGTATCTGTCCACATAGATGAGTCTGTCACCTATCTGTGGAGTCTTTTCCGAGCGTGTCCTTTCTATCAGTTCCACATAGCCGTTGGCCATATCCACGTCCTGCTGTGTCAACCAGTGTTCATGATCGTACAGAATGTTCAGTGGTTTGAGTGTTTCCACCATGTACTTGTTCTTTGTTGCCTGTAACATAACATTTGATTTTTTGTTAGTCCGGCTTCTGGGGCCGGAGTTCCCATAACTACAGGCCTAAAAAGGTCGTGTTCCGTACATGCAAGGCTTCGGGAAAAAATACCGCAAGCCCTCCGGGGCGAGGATGATTTTTTCCACGAACCCGAAGGGCTTGGCCTTGCTTGTACGGGAAGAACACGAATTACCTTTGCCTGTGGTTATGGGAACTCGGCTACGGTATGCTCGTTTCTCCCGATGTGTTATTTGCGTAAGATTGCGGCCCGTTTATGTGGCCTTTTCAGAAAGAAATGTTATCTTTGCAGGTGAGATAAAGAGTTATTTGAAAGCATGAGAAATATGGCGGTTCGGAACAGTCCGGCTTTTTCTTATCCATTGCCCGTTCTCGTGCGAGTTTTATCCAATCTGTTGATAGTCAAATAAAACCTACCTGATTACAACAAATATACGGAAAGGTGAGCGCAATGGCAAGAAAAAGACGAAGTTTTTTGACGTGACATTGCCGAACCGCATCCTATCTTCGTGAAACAAAGATAGCGAAAAAATTGTTTCCGGCAAAGCGTTGCATGGCGTTTTTCAGCACGTTCCGTGGCTGGCCTGTAACCCGCTGATAATCAAGGACGTTGCAAAAGGCCGTCTTTTGCCTCCCGAAAGGCCGTCTTTTAGCGTGCGATTGATGGCCTTTGGGAAGGTGATTTGCCGTCAATCGCAAATCGTCAGAGATTCTGGTGTATGGCGGTATGCGCAGCATGGCCCCGCCGTAAGCCTTGTTATTTTAATGTATTGATTGCTTATTACGGGAATTTTTCTTAACTTTGCACGAGGTAAATGCCAACTAAGATAATGACAGACGACGATTTCGATATAAGGAATAATTCTCTAACGTCGGCCGAGAAGGAGTTTGAGAACGCCCTGAGGCCGTTGCGCTTCGACGACTTCAGCGGCCAGCAGAAGGTTGTCGACAACCTGCGCGTGTTCGTCGAGGCGGCCAAGTACCGCGGCGAACCGCTCGACCACACCCTGCTGCACGGCCCTCCCGGTCTGGGAAAGACTACGTTGAGCAACATCATAGCCAACGAGCTGGGCGTAGGTTTCAAGCTGACGAGCGGCCCAGTGCTCGACAAGCCGGGCGACCTTGCCGGCATATTGACCTCGCTCGAGCCTAACGACGTGCTCTTCATAGACGAGATTCACCGCCTGTCTCCCGTCGTTGAGGAATACCTTTACTCGGCGATGGAGGACTACCGTATCGACATAATGATAGACAAAGGGCCGTCGGCACGCTCCATACAGATAGACCTTAACCCCTTCACTCTTGTCGGGGCTACTACCCGCAGCGGCCTGCTTACCGCTCCGCTGCGTGCCCGATTCGGCATAAATCTGCACCTCGAGTACTACGAACCCGAGACGCTTACGAGGATTCTGAAGCGTTCGGCCGGCATATTGAAGGTTCCGATAGACGACGATGCGGCCGTTGAGATAGCCCGCCGCAGCCGCGGCACGCCCCGTATTGCCAACGCCCTGCTGCGCCGTGTGAGGGATTTCGCCCAGGTGAAGGGCACCGGGCGCATTGACACAGCTATCTCGAAAATAGCCCTGACGGCGCTTAACATCGACCAGTACGGCCTTGACGAGATTGACAACAAGATACTGCTGACCATCATCGACAAGTTTCGCGGCGGTCCGGTGGGAATCACAACCATCGCGACGGCCATCGGTGAGGACGCCGGTACCGTGGAGGAAGTGTACGAACCGTACCTTATCATGGAGGGATTCATTAAGCGCACGCCCCGCGGACGCATGGTCACGGAGCTGGCCTACCGCCACTTCGGCCGCAACATGCTCGGCTCTAACACGGCGGAACCGGACCTATTCGGATGACACAGACATTTATGAATGGAGAGTTTAGAATTGAGACTGTAGAATTATGATTACCTTTGTTGCATAGACAAGGATAATCATAATTCTACATTCACGGCTTCCAATTCAACTAAATTGGCAAGGGTTGTAATAATTTCCCATTCTCCATTCTAAAAATTCAATTAAAATAATCTATGAACAGTGAATTAAAGACGGCAATTTTCCCAGGTAGCTTTGACCCGTTCACCGTCGGGCACGACGCCATCGTGCGCCGTGCGCTGCCCTTGTTTGACCGTATTGTCATCGGGGTTGGCGTGAATATCAGCAAGAAATATCTGTATAGCGCGGAAGTCAGGGTAAGTGAAATTGCCCGTCTGTATGCCGACGAGCCGAAGATAGAGGTCAAGGCGTACAACGATCTGGCCGTTGACTTCGCGCATCGCGAGGGCGCACGCTTTATCGTAAAAGGTGTGCGCAGCGTCAAGGACTTTGAGTATGAGCGTGAACAGGCTGACATCAACCTGAGAATAGGCGGCGTGGAAACCGTCTTCTTGTTCTCCGAGCCGCAATACGGAAGCGTGTCGTCAAGCATGGTCCGCGAACTGCTGCACTTCGGAAAGGACGTGAGTGAGTTTCTTCCGGGAAATTAAGAATCATGAGTTAAGAATTAAGAAAATATGCTTTGCTGCTAAGCAGAAACTTTCTTAGTTCTTAACTTCTTCATTTTTAACTCCCAAAGTCATATTTTCTTAATTCTTCATTCTTAACTCTTAATTAAAAAAATGATTTCCTACAGCACCGACGGCGTAAAGATGCCGCCAATAAAGAGACGCGAGACAACGGCCTGGATTAAGGCCGTGGCAGCCAAGTATGGCCGCAAGACGGGTGAGATAGGCTACATGTTCGTAAACGACGAACGGATACTTGAGGTCAACCGGGAGTATCTCGGGCATGATTATTATACCGACATCATAACCTTTGACTATGACGAGGGTGACGTGATAAACGGCGATATAGTGATTTCGCTCGACACGGTGCGCACTAACGCCGAGCAGTTTGGCAAGGAATATATCGACGAACTGCACCGTGTAATCATCCACGGCATACTCCATCTGTGCGGAATAAACGACAAAGGCCCCGGCGAACGCGAGATAATGGAACAGGCGGAGAACGAGGCGCTTAGTTTAATTAAGAATTAAGAGTTAAGAATTAAGAAAGTATGTCTTGTTAATTAATAAGCTTATTGGCCTGATATTTACGAAGCATACTTTCTTAATTCTTAACTCTTAATTCTTAATTTCTATGCTCTTAATTCTTAATTTCCTCCACTCCCTTCATCACGATGTCGCTCGTCTCATTGATGATTTGGAAGTATTCGCTCATGTCGAACAGGTCGCGGGCGACGAGAGCCTTCAACTGTGCCTTGAGGTAAGGTAACGTTTTTTGCAATTCGGCGTCGTCTTTCGGCTTCACGTTCTGCTTTTCTCCCTCTTTGATAACTTCGTCGATAAGCTCTTGCGGAATGTTGAATCCGTCGCGGAACGTCTCAAACGTTGGGAAGAGTGACTTCAGTTGCTTGCGGTGATTGTCGATGTATTTCAGGTCGGTGTTGATGACTATGCCCTTCAATACGAGCTGCCTGTGGTAGTTGGTGTACTGAAGCGTGTCGAGCGGAACGAACACGTCTGGCATTATTCCGCCTCCTCCGTACACCGCGCGGTGCTTGCGCAGCGTGTAGAACTTCAGCGAGTCGGCAAAATGTATGCTGTCGCTGTTGGTCAGTTCGCCGTGTTTCAGACGCTTGTCGAAGTCAAGGGCGTAATCCTCAAGGTCTCCCTTGGTGTACGGTTTCTGTATGCAACGGCCTGAAGGGGTGTAATAATGTGCTATTGTAAGGCGTATCATTGAGCCGTCGGGCAGGCCGATGGGGCGCTGTACGAGACCCTTTCCGAATGTGCGCCTGCCTATTATGGTGCCGCGGTCTTGGTCTTGTATCGCTCCGGAGACAATCTCGGCTGCCGAAGCTGTGAACTCGTTGACGAGCACATAGACGCGCCCGTCCTGGAATTTGCCGTTGCCACGCGCCTTATAGTCCATGCGGTCAACACGTCTTCCTTCGGTATATACAATTAGGTCGTTCTTCGGCAGGAACTCGTTTGCTATCTCCACGGCTGCCTGGAGGTATCCTCCGCCGTTATCCTGGAGGTCGAGGATGAGGTCTTTCATTCCCTCTTTCTTTAGCTTCTCCATTCCTTCCATGAACTCGTCATAGGTCGTTGCGCCGAAGTTACCTATCCTTATATATCCTACATTGGGGCGAATCATGTACACGGCGTCTATGCTTTTCACTGGAATCTTGTCTCTCTTTACCGTAAACTTGAGTACTTCAGCCACGCCGCGGCGCACTATACCGAGGTTTACTTTCGTCCCTTTTGGGCCACGCAGGCGGCGCATAATCTCCTCTTTGCTCATCTTCACGCCTGCAATTGCTGTGTCATTGACGGTTACGATACGGTCGCCGGCCATTATTCCGACCTTTTCCGACGGGCCTTTGCTTACGGGTTGGATGACGAGCAGCGTGTCGTCAACCATGTTGAACTGCACTCCAATACCCTCGAAGTTGCCCTGCAACGGTTCGTTCATCGCCTTAACTTCCTCCGGATTGGAGTAAGACGAGTGCGGGTCGAGCTTCTCCAGCATACCGCGGATACCGTCTTCAACGAGTTTGTTCTCGTCAACAGAGTCGACATACAGGTTGTTTATTGCCATCTCTGCTATCTGGAGCTTGCGTATCGGGCTGTCGCCTGAAAAGTCGATGCGCATCTGTGCGCTTAAAGGTGAAAGGGTGAGAAGGGGGAAGAGTAAAAACAGAAAGAAAAATCTTGACCTTATTGGAGCTTTCATGTCAAATGTTTTTAAATAAATTTTTATTGTATATCTTAGAATTTTACTTGATAGCCTTTATCTGTTTTTATTTCTAGACAGATACTTTAAGTAATAATCACGGGTAATGATATTATTGCATCCCGACTTGTCTGGCTTATAATTAGTACAACCAAGAAAAGGTTTGGTTTTGTCTTTCCCCTCTTTTACAATCAAATAACCATCCTTGCATTGGTCGCATTTAAGGATAGGCAAATCTCCACCCCTTAGATTATTCGTCATAAAATCACATATTTCAGGTTCATTAGAACATATATAAAGCCTTAAACCATAATCCTTCTTGTACCGTAACTGCATAGGATAACCGCAAATAGGGCAACGTTTGGCCTCGACTTTCCTATCTGGATTTAATACGATGTTCCCGTCTAACCTTATATTTCCATAGTCACGTATCAGCTCCAAGACAAATTCCGACGGATGTTCTTCAGGAACAACGATATATACACGGTTCTTTGTCCGCGTCAATGCGACATAAAACAAACGGCGCTCTTCGGCATATTCAATGGCATGGTCTGTCTTTATGACGTAGTTCAGCACGGGGTCGTCTTCTATTTTTGACGGAAAACCATATATATCGTCACGCCCATTCACTATGATTACATTATCATAACCGAGGCCTTTGGCCCTGTGCACGGTCATAAAGTCAAGATATACGGCATTATACTTTTGCGAATATACGTTCCCGGTCTTTTCATCATACTTGAAGTCTGCAGACCTTCCAAGATTGTATGCGTCAAAACCATAACGCCCCAAAAGAAGAATTGACGAGTCAGGTTTTTCTTTTAGTATCTCGTCCATTAAACTTTCCACGGTTTCACCTATAAGGAAAAATTTTCCGCCTCTTCCATCATATTGTTTCCTGTCGACATTTTCGGTATAAGTCCTTACAACAACAGGGTCGGATATATGTTTTGGGGAAACAAGGGCTTTCTTTATTTGAACAGAATTTTTTTGAATAAAACCTCCCGCTATATCTATCAATTCCTGTGCATTGCGGTATGTCTTTGTTATGCTAAGTTCTTGTCCGTACCCAAAACTTTCCTTGAATTTCGTAAACAATGTAATGTCTGAACCAGCATAAGCGTATATCGACTGCCAATCATCTCCTACCGCAATAACCTTTGCATCACAAAGGTTGCTTAGTTCTTTTGTCAAATTAAAACGTTGCCGTGATATATCCTGATACTCGTCGACAATAATATACTTGAACTTAAGTCTTTCTCCTTTAAGCTGTCCGTCACGTATGATACGCGCAGACTCATTTATCATGTCTTCAAAATCTATGGCGTTTCGCTCTTTCAGACATTTTGAATACTCATGATAACACTGTTCACATATAGTCAAAAAAAGTTTCGTCCGTTCATTTTTCGATTTATAAGCAAAGCGGCTGAAGTAATCTGTTGTATATCCGTTTGTCTTAAAATTGCTGATAAACGTGCAAACCAATTTAACTAGACGTGATATGTATTTATTTTCTTCTGTGGAGACAATTTTCTCAAAAACTTCCTTAGAGGAACGTGGACGTAATTCAAAACCATGCGTTAATAGTTTCTCACGTAAATGTTCCAACAAAGTACGCCCGTCTTTAAATAGGGAAAACGTGTATATCAAATCTGTCTTATGCTTCCTATGAAGCATTATCTTCTCGTTTACTTCCCTCTTGTACCTTTCTATTTCTTCATCGCTATAAAGGCTGTTGCGCCCGTCTTCAGTAATGCCAAAATGCTCTATATAAGCAGTCTTGTCTCCCTGCGTGATTGTAAAATCAGGAGTATATGGCTTATGGGAACGAAGAATATTGTAAGGATAGATTTTTTCGTAAGAATAATCTATACCATTAAGGTATAAGAAATTGGCTATCAAGACCTCTTGCTGAGAGCGCAAAGTTTCATGTGCAATAGTTATACGCCGCCCGGTTCTCCTATCAATGACATCTTCCACGTATTCAGAAATATTGCCACGTATGGTTGAAAAATCAGCTTTAGCAATATAATTGAAAAAGTCATTAAGATCACTTCCTTCATAAGGTGCATCAAAATAAGTTCCGAAAAACAATATAAGCTTGTCCACCAGTTCCGGATATTCAAGAATATTTTTTTTCAGGTAATTGTTGATTACATTGTACATGAAACCTTCTGTAACAATGCCGATACGGTCAGGCTCCTGCCTTCGCAACACAGCATACCCCGTCTTGTGAAACGTTGTAATAGGACATTTGATGCCTAAACTTTTATTTATCTTGTCACGTAACTCTCCTACAGCCTTGTTTGTAAATGAAATAACCAATATTTCATCAGGCTTCATACCTTTCTTATCTATGAGATATTTGACTTTGGCTGCTACGGTCGTGGTCTTCCCAGCACCAGCACCCGCTATGACAAGGGTATAATCCTCATCCGACAATACTACACGCCGTTGCTCATCATCAAGACTAACATTTGGGTCTACATGTTTTAATATCCCGTCAAGATACACCTTGTCGGATACAAGATGACGCTTTATAAAACTGTCATTGTGATTATCTATCTTCAAATTCCCATCGTATCCCGACATTGCAGCATACGTAAATAAAAATTCATTTATCCTTGTTTCGTCAATCCCATTCTTTTTACAGAAATAACCAAGAGTCTTTGTTTTTTGCAGACCTGTAAATGTCTCTTTTAATGATGCAAACTCCACAAGCAGCGGTTCGTAATCGCTCCTTGCCAAGAATTTATCTTGCTCCAACAAAACACGCATACGCTCCTCAAACGCCAACAGACGATTTACTTCCAACACGTCTGAAAAGGCGTTTGATTTACATTGCTTCTTCTTACCAAACAGTTTGTTGAAAATAGAAACCATCTACATTGCTTCTTTCTTAACTCTTATTCTTCACTCTTAATTGACCTCCTCTTCCTCCGGTCGGTCTTCTTCGATGACAAGGTTGTCAATAATGAAGTTCTGACGCTCTGGCGTATTCTTGCCCATGTAGTATTCGAGGAGCTTCTGTACCTGGTCCGTCTTGTGCAGTGTGACCTGTTCCAGACGCATGTCCGGGCCGATGAAGTTACGGAACTCGTCGGGGCTTATCTCTCCGAGACCTTTGAATCGAGTTATCTCCGGGTCTGGGCCAAGGGTTGATATGGCGTCAAGCCTCTCCTCTTCGCTGTAACAATAGCGTGTGATAAAGTCGCCTTTTGTACCTTTATTGTCCTCGAGAACTTTTTTGTTCTTTATTTTCGAGCGGCGGTTACGCACGCGGAAAAGTGGTGTCTGGAGTACATATACGTGGCCTTTCTTTATCAAGTCAGGGAAGAATTGCAGGAAAAACGTGATTATCAGCAGGCGGATATGCATGCCGTCGACGTCTGCATCAGTGGCTACTATTACCTTATTATATCTCAAGGAGTCAAGTCCGTCCTCTATGTCGAGCGCCGCTTGCAGCAGGTTAAACTCCTCGTTTTCGTACACAATCTTCTTTGTCAGACCGTAAGAGTTGAGCGGTTTGCCCCTCAAGGAGAACACCGCCTGCGTGTTAACGTCACGGCTTTTGGTGATGGAACCGCTTGCCGAGTCGCCCTCGGTTATGAAGATGGAGCTTTCCTCTTTGCGTTCGTTTTTAACGTCGCTGAAGTGTATGCGGCAGTCGCGCAGCTTGCGGTTGTGCAGGTTGGCCTTTTTCGCGCGTTCGCGGGCCAGCTTCGTCACGCCGGCCATTTCCTTCCGCTCCTTCTCCGAGGCCTGTATTTTCTGCAGCATTACCTCCGCAACGTCGGCGTGTTTGTGCAGATAGTTGTCCACTTCGGTCTTGATGAAGTCGCCAACGTATTTGTTCACGCTTACGCCGTCGGGCGACATGGTGAGCGAACCGAGCTTTATCTTTGTCTGGCTTTCGAACATCGGTTCTTCCACATTTACCGCAATGGCTGCCACAAGGCCGTTGCGTATGTCGGTGTACTCGAAGTTTTTGTTGAAGAACTCCTTTATTGTCTTGGCTATATGCTCTTTGAACGCGCTCTGGTGGGTACCGCCCTGAGTGGTATGCTGGCCGTTTACGAACGAATGATACTCCTCTCCGTACTGGTTGGTGTGGGTGAAGGCTATCTCGATATCCTCTCCCTTGAGGTGTATTATGGGATAGATTCCGTCGGTGGTCATCGTGTCGTTGAGGAGGTCTTCCAGTCCGTTGCGGCTCAGTATGCGGCGTCCGTTGAACATGATGGTAAGCCCCGTGTTGAGGTAAGTGTAGTTGCGGAGCATTGTCTCGACGAAATCTGTGTGGAAACGGTAGTTCTTGAACAGCGTATCGTCAGGCTCGAAGAATACGTATGTGCCGTTTTCGTCCTGCGTGTCTTCGGTTGTGTCGTCTTTCATCATGCCGCGTTCGAACTTCACCGTGCGCACCGTGCCGTCGCGGTATGAGCGCACCTCGAACTTGGAACTGAGCGCGTTGACGGCCTTTATGCCGACACCGTTGAGGCCGACGCTCTTCTTGAACGCCTTGGAGTCATACTTTCCGCCTGTGTTCAGCACGCTTACTGCCTCGATGAGCTTGCCTTGCGGAATGCCGCGTCCGTAGTCGCGGACGGTCACGCGCAGTTCCTCGTCAATGTCGACTTCAATGCGTTTGCCGGCGTTCATCTTGAACTCGTCTATCGAGTTGTCGATAACCTCCTTCAGCAAGACATATATTCCGTCTTCGGGCATGGAGCCGTCGCCCAACCGTCCGATGTACATGCCGGGGCGTGTGCGCACGTGTTCCATGTCGGAAAGATGTCTTATATTATCATCCGTGTAAGCAGTTGTAATTTTATTCTCTTCGTTCATAAAGTCGTTTTTTCAGTAGTCAAAGTAGTTAGAGTAGTTATCGCTCCCTGCGGTCGCTAAGTAGTTAAAGTCATTACCTTTGTCGCTTGCGGATGTCTAAGCCGGAAAAGCGTTTTGCTTTAACTGCTTAGCGACCGCAGGGAGCGATAACTACTCAAACTACTTTAACTACACGGAACTATAACCACTTTTTATAACAGCGTCTTCTCTTGTGCAGCGTGGTGTCGAGATACTGCCATTGGCTCTGCACGTTCTCGTTGGTCTCCATTTCGACCTGGCTCTCGCCCCACTTGAATCCGTATGCCTGGTAGCGCGGAATGAGGTCGGAGAACATCAGGGCGTTGGCTCCCTTCATGCGGTATTCGGGCAGAACGCCGAGCAGTAGCAGGTCGACGCCCTCGGTCTTGTGGGCTTTCAGTGCCCTCAGCACGTGCCACCAGCCGAAGGGGAAGAGCCGTCCGCGGCGGCATTTCTGCAGCGCGCGCGACAGTGATGGTATGGTAATGCCAACGGCTACGGGCTTGTTTCCCTCGTTCCAGTCTTCCACAACGGTTATCAGGCTGAGGTCGGCCAGCGGGAAGTACATGCCTATGTATTGCTCGATTTGCCGCTCTGACAGCTCCGAGTAGCCGTACAGGTCCTTGAAGCATGTGTTGATCAGGTCGAACATCTTTTTGCCGTAGCCGCCCTCGAACACGTCTTTCTTCGTCAGCTTGCGCACGTGCAGGTTGTAGCGTTTCTGTATCATCTCGGCTATTTTCGTGTATTTCTCGGGCACTTTCTCGGGCACCATTAGCTTGAATTCCACGTAGTCGTTGTCCTTGTCGAAGCCGCCGAGCTTCTCCATGTGCTCCGGATAGTAGGGATAGTTGTATATCGTGGCCATCGTGCCGAGCTGGTCGAAGCCCCAGGTGAGCATTCCCTCGGGGTCGAGGTCGGTGAATCCGAGTGGGCCTATCATCTCGTCCATGCCCTTTGAGCGGCCGTAGTCCTCGACGGCTTTGAACAGCGCGGCAGATACTTCGATGTCGTCGACGAAGTCTATCCAGCCGAAGCGCACGCACTTTCTGCCCCAGCGCTTGTTGGCGCGGTGGTTTATGATGGCCGCAACGCGGCCGGCCATGCGCCCGTCCTGGTAGAACGCCATGAAATATTCCGCCTCGCTGAACTCGAAGGCGGCGTTTTTTGTCTTGTCGAGAGTCTTCATCTCGTCGCTGAAAAGGTTGGGAACATCCTGCTCGCAACCCTCATACAGGTCGTAGTGGAAGTCGATAAACTTCTCGAGGTCCTTCCTCGTCTTGACCTTTTTTATTGTTACTGATGACATTTCCTGATGTTGTTAAGACTACTTAAACATGCAAAGATACTCTTTTTGCCGCTAATATGGAAATTTTTGGTGGTTAAAGTACCTTTTTTACGTGGACGTACGTTTTGCGAAAGACCGTCTTTCGCGTTCTGAAAGGCCGTTAACCGCACGCTAAAAGGCCATCTTTTAGCGTGTAAAAGATGGCCTTTCGCAAAGCATTGAGTATCAATGTGTTGTAAGATAGGTATGAACCGTGTCTATTGTCCGGTGGCTTGCATGTACTCACGCTTTTTTATCTGGTAGCCGGCGTACGCCTCGATGTACGAGTAGCGGCTGTTCTGGTATAGCGTCTGGGCCTCCAGCAGGTCGCTCATCGTAGCCGTTCCCGCCGTGTAGTAGTCGGTGTGCAGGCGCAGGTTTTCCTCCGCCTGCGTTATCGACTCCTGCGCTATGCGTATCTGCCGGTAAGCGTCGTTCATGTCGTTCCATTTGTTCTCCATGTTGATTACCAGCAGTTCGGCGTTGTCCCTGAGTGTGTTCTCGGCGTTGCTCACGGCCAGTTTCCTCTTTTTCATGTCGTGAGAGCCGCCCCACCAGCCCGAAAGCGGTATGCTGACCGTGGCGAAGCCTACCCACGACTGCTGGCTCTTGTCCATGAAGTTGTTGTAGAAGTATCCGCCGCCGATGGCCACGGTGGGCAGGTTCTCGCCCAGTGACATCTTGTATTGCAGCCTGTTGGCCTTCACGTTTTGCTCGAGCAGGGCGTATTCGCTTGTCGACACCAGTGCCGCCGTCGGTTCGGCGTACAGCGCGAAGGGCGATTCAGGCATGCCGTCGCCCATGTCGGCCGCCACGTCTACGCTATCGTCTGCATGTCCCGTGTACTGTGCCAGCAGGCGGCGTGCCGTGGCCAGCGCGTTCTCTACGGTTATCCGGCCGCTTCGGGTCTCGTTCCTGCGCAGGTTAACTTGCAGCAGGTCGTTCCTGTCAGACACCCCGGCGCTTACCGCCGCGTCGGCATTTTTCGCGAATTCGGCCAGCTGCTGTTCGACGGCGGTTATCGTCTTGAGCTTTTCCTTGAGCATTACCACCTGCCAGAAGTATGTTTCGGCAGTAAGTACTACCTCGTTTTCCGACAGCTTGCGTTGCAGGCGGCTCGACTCAACGCCCACCTCGGCCAGCCTGTTGGCGTTGATTATGCGTCCTCCCGTGAACAAGGGCAACTGCGCCGATACGCCTCCCGAGATACCGTTCTTGAGCAGTCCCATGCCCATACCTTCTCCAAGGCTCATCTGTAGCAGCTCGTCGTCGGCCATGAAGCCCATTCCCGTGGCGCTTACCGTGGGGAAGTATTTTGTGAAAGCCTGCTTTTTCGCCTGCCGGGCGGCCTCTACGTCGTTGCCGGCGTTCTTCATTTTCACGTTGTTCAGCAAGGCGTCGCTGACGCACTGGTCAATAGTCATCACGCGCTGTGCCGTAATCGTCGTTGCTGCCAGCGACAACACCATTGTCAATATAGTTGTTTTCGTCGTCATTGTTTTCATTTTTAATGCTTTGATTTTATTGCTCTTCTATAGCGTCCACTCTTTTCCTGCGCTCCGTGGTGCCGCGGAATATCAGCAGGTAGGCAGCCGGCAGCACGGTCAGGATGAACATCATGGTTATCAGCGTGCCGTAGCATATCACCGTGCCCATGGGCATCCACAGGCCGCTTCCGCCCAGAATCATCGGTATTACGCCCATCGACGCTGCGGCCGAGGTGAGGAATATCGGGCGCATTCGGCGTTGCGCCGAGTGGTATATGGCCTCTTCGGCGTGCATTCCTTCCGTCGCGCGCAGCTCCTCCGCGTAGTCGAACATTATTATTCCGTTGCGTACCAATATACCCATGAGGCTCACCACGCCCAAGATACACGTTATGCTGAGGTCTACGCCCTGTATCAATATGCCGGCGGCGGTGCCGAACACGCATAGCAGCAGGCTCGCGAAGATGAGTGCCGCAATGCTTATCTTGCGGAAATGGAGCAGCAGGATGAAGAATATAATCACCGCCGCGATGACTAATCCGCCTATGATTGAGGGCATTTTTTCAACGCTCTGTTCCTCTTCACCGCCGTAGCTGACGGTTATTCCGGCCGTAACGTTCATTTTGCCTACTAATTCTTTCACCTCTTTTGTAACGTTCATGGCGTTTGTCTCGCGCGTTATGTCACTCTCTACGGTTACGGTGTATATGCCGTTTCGGCGTACTATCTGCCCTTCTTTCCATTCAGGCTTTATGTCTGCAACCTGCCTCAGCGGCACCGTTGCCAGCCCTCCGGCGGCGGGAATGCGCTCGTCGGCCACGTCGGCGTTGGTCGCACGCTCTGCCTTCGTGCCTTTCAGCACAACGGGAATGTCGTCATCCCCCTCCCATACGGTAGCCACTGTCGTGCCGCTTCCGTATCTCATGGCCAGTGTCGACTCAACGGTGAGGTTGCTTACGCCGAGCCTTGACGCTTCGTCTTCCTTAAGGATGATGTCACCCGAGGCCAGAGGCTCGTTGCAGTCGATGTGCACCTGCGTCAGTCCGGGTATGTCCTTCATCTTGTCGCGCAGCTTTTCCGCTTGCGTCTTAAGCTCATCGAAGTTCTCGCCGCTGAGCCTTACCTCTACCGGATATACCGCCTCGCTGTAGCTAAGCTGCTTGAATCTTACGCGTGCGCCGGGGAAGTAGTCGCCGTATTTCGGCATGTACTCGTCCAGAAGTTCCTCGGTTGCCTCGATTCCAGTGGTGTTTACGATGAACTGTGCGTACGAGGTGCCTGCTATCTGTGGAGCGTATGCCGTGTGGAAGCGTGGCGAGGCGCAGCCCTTGAATGACGTTACGGACACTATGCGGCTGTCCTTGCGCAGCATGTTCTCCAGACTGTCGGCTATTTCCGCCGTGCGTTTGACCGACGTTCCGGTAGGAGTGTATATCTCTACGGCAAACTGGTTGCGGTCGGCCGCAGGCATCAGCTTCTGCGGAACATACCTCATCATAAATACTCCTGCGGCCACTGACAGTACTCCGACGGTCACCGTAACCTTCGGATGGGCGAAGCAGACGTCCAACAGCTTGTTGTATGACTTCTGGAGAACGTCCAAGAACGAGAACGGTTTTCTGCCGTCAGGTTTTTTCTTGCTCTCCATCGGCTTGCGGATGAACCAGAACTGCATGAACGGGACAAGCAGCGTGGCCACCAGAAGCGATACCATCAGCACGATGGTGACGCCCCACGGGAACATAACAATGAAGTCCTTGAACATTCCCGAAAGCGTTAATAGGAACGGGAAGAACGTAACCGTGATGGCCAGCGTGGCCGAGAAGATGGACTTGAAGAAGTGAGTGGTACTCTGGATGGAGGCGTGCCAGCGCGACATTCCTGTCCCGATGCACTCCAGGTAGTTGTCAATGATGACGATGGAGTTGTCCACTATCATTCCAAGCGACATTATCAGCACCGCGAGAGTTACCGTGTTAAGCTCTATTCCGAAAGCGTTGAACAGTCCGAGGGATATGAATATTGTTATAGGGATGGTCGACGCGGCCACGAGCGCTACCCTCATGGGCAGCAGGAGCATAACGACGATTACCACGGCGACGATTGCTATGAGCAGCTCTTCAAGGAAGTTGGCCACGCTGTCGCCCACAACCTTGCTCTGGTCGGTTATCCTGTATATGCTGACTCCTGCCGGAAGGGTTTTCTGGAAACCGGCCATTACCTTGTCGATGTCGTCGCCCATCTGCACGATGTTCTGTCCTTTCTTCATCTCTACGCTAAGGAGTATGCACTTGGTGCCGTTGTTCGTGATGTACGAATCAGCCTCGGGGTACTCCCTGCGCACGTCGGCAACGTCCTTGAGGCGTATATTGTTGCCGTCGGGCGTGGCGAAGACAATCATCTGTTCGATGTCGTACACCGAGTTGAGCGACTTCTCCACGTACAGCGGCTGCACGTAGTCGTCGGTCTTAACGCGGCCTCCGCTCGTGGTGAAGCCCTTTTGCATGAGGGTAAGAGTCAGCGTCTTGTCGTTAAGTCCGTAGTGACTCAGGCGCTCGTTGTCGAGATATACGGCTATCTGTTCGTGCCGCATGCCGCTTACCGTCATGCGTCCTACACTCTCAATGCGCCGCAGACTGTCCTGCAGGCAGTCCATGTAGTCCTCCAGTTCGCGGTAAGTCTTGTCCTTGCTCTCCATCGTTATCAGCAACGCCGAGGTGTCTCCGAAGTCGTCCATCACCTTTATGGCGAGCACGTTGCTCGGCAGTTGAGCCTTGAAGTCGGCCACTCCGTGCTTGAACTTGCTCCAGAACTCGTCCTTGTTGTTTACGTCGTCGTTGAGTTCTACCTGTATGTATGTTATCCCGTCACGGCTTTTCGAGAAGGTCTTGGCCTTCTTCACCTCCTTATATGTAAAGATATAGTTCTCCAGAGGCTTGGTAACCTGCTCGGCCATCTCGTCCGACGGCACGCCGGGAGCCACCGCTACGACGATACCCTGGCGCACGGTGAAGTCGGGAAACTCGTTTTTCCTCATGCCGGGCAGGCTGTATATGCCGAAGGCCACGAGGCAGCTGAATATGAGGATGACGATTTGCCGGTAGTGCATCGCCCATTCCACAAAGTTGTGTTTCTTCTGTTCCATTGTTTGATTTTTTTATGTTGACAAGCAGACGGGGTACAAGCTGGCAAGGAGATGACCCTTGTCGGGTGTGCCGGCAGTTGTCGGCCGGATTGAACGTGATGTTCCTTGTATGCTTGTTTGCCTGTTACCTGTCTGCTTGAGGAATTAGAATTTAACCTCCGTACCTTCGCTTACTTTCTGCTGTCCGGCAGTTATTATCTTGTCGCCGTCGGCAAGTCCGGAGATTATCGTTACTCCGTCGGCGGTGAAGTCGCCGCATTCAACTATGCGCTTTACGGCCTTTCCGCCTGCTGCCAGCCATACAAACTCGTTGTTGTTCTCGTCAATCTGTACGATGTGTGCCGGTATGATGCATGCCTGTGACTGTCCGTTGTCTTTGAGGGTTACCGTTGCCACCATGCCGGGCATTAGCTTGCGTGAGGCGTTGTCGACATTAATCTTTACGTCATACGAGCGCGACAGCGGGTCGGCCGATATTCCTTTCTCGCTCACGGTGCCGCTGATGGTCTCTCCGCCGAGGGCGCTTACGGTGATATTGGCCTTCTGTCCTACGTTCACTTGCGCTATCTCGTTTTCCGGTACGGCAATTTTCACTTTCACACGGCCTACGGCCACGAGCTTGGCGATGGTAGTTCCCTCAGCCACGTTCTGCCCTTTCTCGCCCGTCTTCTTTGATATTACACCGCTGAACGGTGCGTACAAGCGGCAGTCGCGCAGCTGCTTTGCAGCCACTTGCTCTGCGGCGCGGGCGCGCTCGAGCGTGGTCTGGGCGTCAACCCATTTTATTTCGGGCAGACTACCTTTGTCGTGCAGCTCTTTCATACGGCGGTATGCATCGTCGGCTTGCGCCAAGGCAGACTTTGCCGCGTTATAGTTGTTAGTCAGTTGTTCGGCGTCGAGCGTGGCTATGAGTTGTCCCTTGGCCACGCGGTCGCCCTCGTCAACGTTCATTGTCCTTATCGTTCCGGGCACCGCGAAGCTCAGCAGCGTGCCGTTTTCTTCCTCTACAGTGCCCGAGAAACGGCTTGTGTTTTCTCCGTTGACGGTCTTTACCTGTGTTACTTCCACCTTTACAGTTTTAGGTTGGTTGTTCTGGTTGTCTTCTTTCTTACCGCATGCGGTCAGCAATGTAGCTGCCAGCAACATCGGAATAAGGTGATAGTTTCTCATCTTGATATTGTTTTTTTATTTCACAGTGCAAAATTAGGGTGTTTTTGACCTCTTTTTCTCTTTTGGATGTCTGCGTAAATGTCCTATTTTAGAATAAAATGAATTTTAGGACATAACTATTCACTTATGGATAATCTTTCTGTTGCCAATGTAAAAACTGCCGTATGTATTTTGACTGTTTTCCTGTTTTATTGCCGTTGTCGACAACTTGAATTACGGCATTCGGTGTTCTGTTCTCCATATATATAATAAGGTATAAGGCAAATGTGCCGTGTTTATAGCTGCAATGCAGCTATAAGCGTTGTAGAAGACGGTCAATCGCAACGCAAAAGGCCGTCTTTTGCAAGCTAAAAGGCCATCTTTTACATCGCAAATGATGGCCTTCTGTAACGCATTGAATGTCAATGCGATACGGCGTAGATGGCCAAAGGCTTTACCGGAAATCCGTTGTAGACAGTCGGGAGACGGTCGGGCGCATGACGGTTCTTGCCCGTCGGCATTACGGAACGAACTGTTTTTTATTCTTAAAAAAGGACTTTCAGAGTATTTCTAATTACTTTTGGATAACCGTAATGTCGCAGAAAATGATTTTCTTTGCATCCAAAAAGGATTATGGATGTAAAAATCGGAAATCTTGCGAACCCTGAGATCAGGCAAAAGCTGAAATACACTGACGGTAAGATAGCCTTGATTGATGAACTGACCGAAGTCAATCCACGTAACGCCTTGCAGTTCGACGGAGTGTACGTGTTGCTCTGTCTTAGCGGTAAATATACGTTCGAGATTAACGGGAAACAGTATGTAGGGCATAAGAACGACGCTGTGATATGCTCTCCGGAGTCGATATTGAGCAACGTGCTGCTAAGCCCTGACTTCAGGTTTCGCTGCGTGTTTATTTCCACCGAGTATGCCGAAAAGACGCTGCCCCTGCCCGCCCAAGGGTGGAATTACAGGCTTTTCATCGAGCACAACGCCTTGATTTCACTTCTGGACAGCGAGACTGAGGGCTTCTGCCGATATTTCGATTTGTTGAAAGCCAAGTTTTCCGATAACACAAACGTGTTCCGCGACAAGATTCTTGACGCCCTTGTTCTGGCCTTTGTTTACGACTTCGGCAACGTGCTCGGCCGTATCGCCGGCCTTCGCCCGCGCCCGATGTCGTCGGCGGAGAACATCTTTGACAGGTTTATAAGCTTACTGGCACAGTCGTATCCGAAGCGCCGCGACGTGGCGTATTATGCCGACAGGCTGAACATAACGCCTAAATACCTGACCGTTGTGTGCAAGAAAACGGGCGGAAAGACGGCCTCTAAAATCATTGACGCCTACGTGACGAAGGACATTGAGCGCCTGCTGAAAAGCACGAGGAAGAGCGTCAAGGAGATATCCAATGAGCTGGAGTTTCCCAACACGTCGTTCTTTGGGCGCTACGTAAAGAAGAACCTCGGCTGTGCGCCAAACGAGTTCAGGCGCAGGCAAGTCCCGGGCCATTCTTGATTCATAATTGGGCTGGTGGGCCATTCTTGACTCTTAAATCTTCATTCTTGATTGGAACAAGGTTCATGCATAATTCATGACTGGGTCGCAAGGCGTGTGATGGGGCCGTGTTCATGGCCTTTCTTACGGCCATAGACAATTATATTCATTCCATTGGGCAACAAAACAGCAGTTTTTTATTAACTTTGCACGTCGCAGCTCAATTATGGATTATGCATTGTGGATTATGAGTAGTTATATAGATGTTTTGTTGCCTGTGCCGCTTGACGCCCTTTTCACTTACTCCGTTCCGCCGTCGCTGCAGGGCAGTGTGGAGCGTGGCAGGCGTGTGCTTGTGCCTTTCGGCCGCAACAAGACTTGCGTAGGACTGGTCATGAAAGCGCATGACACAAAGCCTGAGTTTGACGTCAAGGACATAAAACTCGTGCTTGACGACTCCCGTATCGTGACCGACATCCAGCTGAAGTTATGGCATTGGCTCTCGGATTACTACATGTCGGCGCCCGGCGACGTGCTGCAGGCTGCGCTGCCAGGAGGACTTAAGGCCGTGGACGCGTACAGGCCGAAGACCGAACAGTGCCTTGCGCTCGCCCCGGAGCTGCGTTCCGAGCGTGGCATGCATGTCGCCCTTGACATGCTTAGGCGTGCCGACAGGCAGTATAAGGCTTTCGCGTGTTTCCTTTCCATGACCCGTTGGGATACCATCGAGGGCGCAACCACGCACGAACCGGTGGTTGAGGTTACGCGCGACGAACTGATGAACTCGGCCCACTGTACGTCGGCTACGCTTAAGAACCTTGTCGACCGTAAGCTTCTTGTGCCCTATGAGCGTGAGGTCGGGCGCCTGAACCATGGCGGCGAGCCGCACCTTGAGAACATAAAGCCCCTGAACGAGGCGCAGCAGGAGGCCTACAATAAAATCATGTTCTCGTTCCTTAAGAAGAACGTTGTGCTTCTTCACGGCGTAACATCAAGCGGAAAAACCGAGATATACATACACCTCATACGCCAGGCGCTCGAAAAAAAACAGCAGGTTCTTTACCTCCTGCCCGAAATAGCGCTGACAGTGCAGATCCGTCAGAGGCTCCAGCGCGTGTTCGGCGACCGCCTCGGCATATACCATTCAAAGTATTCCGACGCCGAAAGGGTTGAGATATGGCGCAAGCAGATGTCGCCTAATCCGTATGAAGTAATCCTCGGCGCGCGCTCGGCTGTGCTCCTTCCGTTCACCCGTCTTGGCCTTGTCATCATCGACGAGGAGCACGAGACATCGTTCAAACAGCAGGACCCGGCGCCCCGTTACCATGCCCGCTCGGCGGCAATAATGCTCGCCGCGATGACTGGAGCCAAGACCTTGCTCGGCTCGGCAACGCCATCTCTCGAGAGCTGGAACAACGCCCGCACGGGCAAGTACGGCTACGTGCGACTTGACAAGCGGTATAACGACATACAAATGCCCGAAATCACGGTTGTAGACATCAAGGACTTGCAGCGCCGCAAGATGATGAACGGCCCCTTTTCGCCGCTTCTCCTTTCGTGCATACGCCGTGCGCTGGACAACGGCGAGCAGGCAATCCTGTTCCAGAACCGCCGCGGATTCGCCCCGATGATTGAGTGTCGCGAGTGCGGATGGACGCCAAGGTGCGAGTCATGCGACGTCTCGCTTACTTACCATAAGGCTCTCGGGCTGCTCACTTGCCACTATTGCGGCCGCACGTATGCCGTGCCCGAAGTGTGCCCGTGCTGCGGAAGCCGTGACCTCAGGGGGCGTGGCTACGGTACGGAGAAGGTGGAGGACAAGGTGATGGAACTGTTTCCGGAAGCGCGTGTGGCGCGTATGGACCTTGACACGACGCGCACCCGCAATGCCTATGAGCGCCTGATAAACGACTTTTCGGCACACCGTACCGACATTCTCATCGGCACGCAGATGGTAAGCAAGGGCTTGGATTTCGACCGTGTGTCGGTTGTGGGCATACTGAATGCCGACTCCATGCTTAATTATCCTGACTTCCGGGCCTACGAGCACGCCTTCATGATGATGGCGCAGGTGGCTGGGCGTGCCGGCAGAAAAGGCAAACGGGGCCTCGTTATACTACAGACCAAAAGCCCGGAGCTGCCCGTCATCACGCAGGTAGTGCATAATGACGTTGACGGTTTTTACTCCGACCTGCTCGAGGAACGGCAACTGTTCCATTATCCGCCGTTCTTCCATATCGTGAACGTCTATCTCCGGCATAAGGAGAACGCGGTTGTAAGCACGGCGGCTGACGCCATGGGGGCTCTGCTTCGCTCGTGGTTCGGCGGCAGGGTGCTTGGTCCGGACAAGCCGTCGGTAGCAAAAGTCAAGGCGATGAATATCCGTAAGATTGTCTTGAAGCTTGAGAACGGCATTGACAGGGACAAGGTACGAGTGTACTTAGGTAAGGGCAAGGAGGCCATTTTGCGTGACCAAAGGTTCAGGTCGGTTCAGGTTTATTTTGACGTTGACCCATTGTAGGTATTGGCCTGGTTTATAACCAATTTGCAATTAACCGTCAATCGCGTTCCAATTGACCATCTTTTATACGGCAAAAGGCCGTCTTTTATCCTGTAAAAGACGGCCTTTCGCAATCATTGTCATGCCGAACTCCATGTACGCTTATCGTTTCCGGCCGTTATTCCTGTCGGTTATCGTACCGTCGTCGGCTATGATGAGGCGGCCGTCAGGTATGTCCTCGGCCGTCAATTCGCGTATTCTGTTGATTACAACACCCGTCGTATCTCGTCTCGGGCCAATGCCCCGACGTTGTATGAACGGATGTATCTGTCCGGTGATGAAGTGTCCCTGGCGGTCGATTCGTGCCTCGATTACCGGAGCGTAGCCCGATACGCCGGCCACGCTGATACCGAACGGTGTGCAGAAGTTGCCCAGGCTGTATGCTATAAGGCGGTCACGGTAAAGCTCTACGCAGCGCACTACGTGTGGCCCGTGCCCGAAAACGATGTCTGCCCCGTGGTCTATGCAAAGGTGGGCGAACTCGCGTAACGACCCACGGTCTTCCCCGATGTACTCCTCATGGCCGTATGGCAGGTGGCTGTATGCCGTGCCCTCGCCTCCGCCATGGAACGAAACGATGATTATGTCGGCCATGGCGCGCAGCGTGTCGAGTATTTCCGTCACTTCGTCAGGGCGTTTGTGGCTTATGGTAAAGGCGTTATGTCCGAAGGCGCAGACGCCGAACTTTACTCCTCTGCGCTCTATTATGGCCCATTTACGACGGCCGCGCAGTCCGGCGTAGGCTATGTCTTGCCCGTCGAGCGCATGCTCGGTGGAGCGCACTCCGTCCCATCCGAAGTCGAGCGAATGGTTGTTGGCCATGCAAAGGAAGTCGAACCCCGCCTCGCCGAGCCGTGCGGCGTATTCCACCGGAGTGCGGAAAGCGTAGTTGTATTCATGCAACGTCTTCTTAGTATGGCATGTCGTGTCGCACAGAGTGCCTTCAAGGTTGCCCGCGGCGATGTCCGCGCGGCGCAGTACTTGTGCCGCGTCGGCAAACAATAGGCGTCCTTCGTCGGCGGGGAGAACGCTGTCAGGATAAGTGGTTCCCATCATAATGTCGCCGGCCATGGCAATGGTGTATGTGCTGTCGGCGGGCAGTGGGGCGGATGGCGGCATGGTGTCAGCGGCCGCTACGGTGTATTCCGTTGTGGCTTGCGGTGCCTTTGCTCCGCTGTCGGGCTTGCATGCGGCGGCAATGCAGCACGCTGCGGTGATGAGTATGGTATGCTTTGTTGTCACGGTATGCGGTAAAACAAACAGCCAAGAACTGCCGTCGTGGCTTAGATGGCCATGTTGCGGTGTCCTTGGCTGTGGTATGTCGTTATGCCTGGGGCTGTTTATTGCAGTACGCGGCGCGCCCCTACGTAGCGCCGTGAGTAGTATCTTTCTTTCGAGTTGCTGACCCTTACGCCCGTTGTACTGGCGTGTATGAAGTTGAACGAGCCGCTGATGGGGTCGACGTCTACCACAATTCCTACGTGTCCTATGGGGCCGCGGGTACTTGAACCGGTGAAGAATACCAGGTCGCCCGTGCGCAGTTCGTCTTTGCTTACGGCCTCGCCCTGGGTGTATTGCGCACGCGACGAGCGGTTAAGTTCTATGCCCATGTTCTTGAATACGTAGCTGGTGAAGCCGGAACAGTCGAAAGCGTTGGGTCCTGACATTCCTCTGCGGTAGCGCGCCCCAAGGTGGGAGAACGCCTCGTCGAGCATATCGTCGATTTGTGAGAACTGCATGTCCTCGCCGTAATCTTCGTTATCGTATATGAAGTCGTAATTGTCTATCTCCTCGTAGTTCTCCTTGTTGTCGTTGTCAGGCTCGTTGTCGGCCATCGCCGGGGTGCCCGCAGTAAAGAGCAACAGTGCCGCTACGAATATTTTAAGGTGTTTCATGCTTTGTCGTCAGGTCTGTTTATTTAGTATAAATGAAAGGGTTTTGTAAAAAACGATTGCGAAGTTAACAAAAAACGGCGTGAAAAACAAGTGTGTTTACATCTTTTTTGGCATGCAAAAAGTGTGCCAGCATGCCTGTGTAATACATGTTATCTGCTGTTATATAGTGATTTACGGCAATATGCCTGAAATAAAACTTCAACCCGTTGCGTTTACATTCTTTAAGAAACAAGTGTTTCCTTTTTTAGCATAATGTTGGCGTTATGCATGTGCGCGGGGTTTGCCGTTGACATAAAAATGGCGCCGGCAACTACACACAAGTTGCCGGCGCCGTGTTATTGAGAGGTATGTATTTATTTAGCCTCGGTGAAATAATAAGTCAAGCCCATTGTCTCGGTCTCTCCGTCGTAGCTTTCCGTATAGCTCTCTGTTATCTGCATGTTGTTGCCGTCGAACTCAACGAGCACCCTGCCGTCGGGGTCGTCAAGGTTGTTGTACCATGAGTAGATCAGGTAGCCCTGAGCCTCGTTCTCCCATTTCCATGTAGACACGGCAAGCTCCTGCCCCGTATAATACACTACGTAGGTGCCGGTCTTGGTGAAGACTACCTCCTCGGGCCATGCGGGCATGATGTCTTCTATCTCGTCGTAGTCGCTTTCGTCATAGTCGGGGTCGTTCTTCTGGGCTAACTCGCGCAGCTTCTCGAGCAGTTCCTCGGGGCTGTTGCCTTTCACGTCGATAACCCTCTTGCCGTTATAGTCAAAGAAGAGGCGCGCGGCAGCCATGTCCCACGTGCGGCACAGCATGTTGGACTTCTGGCTGTTGAGGTCGGCGTTCTGCCTTGTGGCCTCGATGGTTACGGTCTCTCCGCCGTCGGGCGTTACCTCGAGAGTGTAAGAGTTGCCTGTCCCGTCTTGTGTTACTTTAACCGTTCCGAAGCCTTCAAGGATGTACGTGCCGTCTGCCCCTACGGTGTATTTTCCGTAAAGGATGGGCGAGTAATATGCCCTTGTAGCCTGTGTGGCGGCCGTGTTGGCGAATATTGACGGCCTTTTGGCCATTGCCGCCATGCCGCGCGCAGCCTGTGTTGCCTCTTTTGCGGCAGCCGCCGGCGCCGGGGTGACGCCCGACATGGTTACGAGATAGTTGCCGCTTTCGGTAAACTCGATTGACTCGTAGGGGCTTGAGCCGTCGCTGATTTCATATTTTGCGGCTGAGGCCTCGTATGCCGGCGGGTCGAATTTGCCTCCGCCGTCATTGTCGTCGTCATCGCTGCACGACACAAGGGATACTGAACATACGCACATGGCAATGATTGCAAACAGCAACTTGCCGATGTTGTAATCAAATAACTTCTTCATTTTCATGTTCGCTAATGTTTGTGTTAATATTGTATATGGTTGGTTTGTCCGTCATTGGGTACCGCTGCAAAGATACGTATTTTGCCGTTTGCGTGAAAACGGGGTTCAGCCTGATTGTGGATATTGTGCCGGTGACGGTGCTTAACAGGTATTAAAAAATGCTTGTTCGGCTCATTTTATTTTTTCAGTGGCGGTATGCCGGCGGTAGCGTTGCCGTAGGACGCCGTTTTGACGTTTTTCCGTTAAAATGCCGTCTACGCTTACATATTGATTTTTCGTGGCGCGTCTGTATTGCGTTATTTGGAAAAATAAATCTTTTGGCGGAGAATATCGCAGTTTTACGTGTGCATGTCTATGCCGTTGTAAGCCAACGATTTATGCCTCTGCGGCGGCTTTGTGTGCATCAGTAGGCCCTGTTTTCTTGTGCGGAATGCGGCCTTTTGGAGTGTAAAAGGCCATCTTTTGCGCTACCGAAGACGGTCTTCGGTAACAGCGAAGGCCGTCTTTTCGCATGGTAAAAGTGCGCGAATGTATGGTCGGATACCGTGTTTTGAGGTTTTCCGGGCTGTTTTTCATTGCGTGGATGACGGCTGCCGGTACTCCGTTTTTTCTGGTTGCTTGGTTTTTCCGTACATTTCTGGAGTGACAAAAAGTAACTTGGCGTGAAGCCTTAATTTTGAAGAAAATTTGTTGTAAATGCTTGATATTATATAAATTAGGTGGATTCGTCGATGTAATTTTATTGAAAAACAATCGTCAACGTTTACTAACAACGCAGCAACTCCATTGAAACATGGCCGCCGTAATTTTGCAGCGGAAAATTGATTAGGATAGTTTTTATGATGGTAAAAAGTAGTATTAAGAGATTTTTTAGTGCCACGGTGTTGGCGTCGGCCCTCATTATGCCGGTATTCGGGGCGGGCGTCAATGACGTGGATGTGGACGTTAAGGGCAGCATTAAGGACCAGAAGTCTAAAGAGCCGCTTATAGGCGCTACGGTGCACGTTATCGGCAGCGACATCGCTACCGTGAGTGACGTTGACGGAAACTTTCAACTCTCGGGACTGAGAGATGGCATCTATGACATTGAAATAAAGTACGTAGGATACAAGACAGCCGTAAAGCGGCAGGTTAAGATAGAGGACAACAAGGTGACCACGCTCGACTTCGAGCTTGAGACGGACAACCGCCAGCTGGCGGACGTCGAGGTTGTGGCCAAGGCCAACCGTGAGTCGGAGAACGTTACGATGATGGAGCAGAAGCGGTCAATCGTAGCCGTGCAGACCATCGGCGCGCAGGAGCTTTCACGCAAGGGCGTAAGCGACGCGCAGGCGGCCGTGACAAAAATATCCGGAATATCCAAGCAGGAAGGCGTCAAGAACGTATTTGTGCGCGGACTGGGCGACCGCTACAACATCACCACGCTAAACCGCTATCCCATTCCGTCGGAAGACCCCGAGTACAAGAACATCGCGCTCGACATATTCTCTACCGACATAATACAGTCGGTAGACGTCAACAAGGCCTTCTACAGCGGCACTCCGGCCGACGTTGCGGGTGCCGACATCAACATAACGTCGAAAGAACTGACCGGTGACGGCAAGTTCAACATAAGCGTTTCGGGAGGTTTCAACACGCAGACCCTCTCGTCCGACTTCCAGAGACTGGACGGTGTAAACGCCTTCGGATTTGCCAACAGGACGCAGCCGGGCGAGAATCTTGACACATATAACTTCCGTAACTCGCTCGACCCGAGCCGGCAGAACCTGCAGATAAACCAGAGTTACACACTGTCGGGCGGCAAGCGCTTCATGATAGGCGACAATCCGCTGTCGTTCTTCATCGTTGCCAGCCACAACAAGAACTACACGCATTATGAAGAGGAGGTGCGCAACACTACAACTTCAGGCACCATCTCGCAGGACATGAACGGCGACATATCCAAGGTGGAGACAAGCCAGTTGGCCATGGCAAACCTCGAATACAGGCACAACCGTAAGCATAGGCTGGCTTATAACTTCATGCTTGTACACGCAACCAACGAGTCCGTGGGCGACTATCTCGGCATGGACAACGACTATCAGTCGTCAGACACTTACGAAGGGTTCATGCGCCGCCAGCAGACCAACGACAACATGCTCATCGTGAACCAGCTCGACACCAAGTGGCAACTCAGCAAGCTGTTTGACCTCGACGCCGGACTGTCGTACAATATCATAAAAGGCTATGAACCGGACCGCCGTATAAACAACCTCGTAAAGACCGACGAAGGCTACGTTCCCATGCGTGGCACAGGAATACAGCAGCGCTATTTCTCCGAGCTTGACGGCAAAGACCTCAACGCACGGGTGGCTCTCACGTATAAACTCAAGGACAGATTCGACCATAACTCAAACGTAAGGATCGGCTACATGGGCCGCTTCGTCGACGACGGGTTTGAAGCCGTTGAGTATGACATGTCCGCCGTGGCGCGCACTCCTTTCGATATGTCAGCCATCAGCTTTGATGACTACTTCAACCAGGACAACTTTGCCGCCGGGGACTTCCTACTTGACCGCCAGGATGACATGTATTCTGTCAAGAAGAACATACATTCAGCCTACGCAGAGGCCACTTACCAGTTTACGTCTAAGTTCATAGCCAACCTCGGCCTGAAGTATGACAACGTTGACATGACGGTAGACTACAACGTGAACAAGGGCGGAAGCAAGGGCAGCCAGGATATAAAGAAGTCGTACTTCCTGCCAACGCTTAACCTGCGTTACAACCTCAACGAACGCCATGCGTTACGTCTGGCAGCCAGCAAGACGTACACACTGCCGCAATCGAAGGAAATATCGCCCTTCCGTTACGTCAGCGTGAGCTTCAACAGCCAGGGTAATCCCGACCTGAAACCGTCGGACAACTACAACGTCGACCTGAAGTGGGACTGGTACATATCGCCCTCCGAGCTGTTCTCGGTCACCGCTTTCTACAAGTATATCAAGCGCCCGATATCCAGGATCGAGATTGCCAGCGCCGGAGGTTTCCTCTCTTACCAGAACATCTCCGACCATGCTACGGCTGCCGGAGTTGAGATGGAGCTGAAGAAGCATATCTTCTCACGTGCCATTGAGAACAACGGCATGAGCCGTCTGACCCTCGGCGTAAACGGAGCGTACACATATACTTGTGCAAAAGTGCCCCTCGCAACCGACCCTTCGGGTTCGCAGCTTGAGGGAGCGGCACCCTGGATAGTCAACGCCGACCTCACTTACCTGCTCAGGAAAGGCTCCAATACGTTTACCGGAGCGTTGGTGTTCAACTATTTCAGCGACCGCCTATACACCATTGGTACCCAAGGATATCAGGATATAATGGAAAACGGCATTCCGACGCTTGACTTCATCGCTTCTGCACGACTCGGAAAGCACTTCTCAATCAACCTGAAGGCACGCAACCTGCTCAATTCTGCCCACCAGCTTACGCGTAAGGGCAACGAAACCAACGAGGATGTAGTGCTCAGCAAGTACAAGAAGGGCATGGACTTAAGTCTCGGACTGTCGTACAACTTATAAGAGTATTAAGGTGTAACATCATATAAGGTAAAAAGAAAAGATACAGAAAACCAAATCAAACTAATTTATTTAGCAACATGAAAAAGTTATTTCTGACAGCAATGGCATTCGTAGCCATGATGAGCGCGATGAGTTTTACTTCATGCAGCGACGACGACACTAACGACAACGGTGGCGGAGGAGGTGGTGGCTCAACCACTGGAGGTGTCGAACTGAACGGCGCCATCGAGGGAACCGTTACTCTTGAAGCCGACAAAGAATACCGTCTTACGGGTGCGGTGACAGTTCCTGACGGAGCTACACTCAACATTCCGGCCGGCACAACAATCAGGGCTACGCAGGGTTTCTCAAGCTATATCTTGGTAGAACGTGGCGGAACAATAAACGCTGAAGGTACAGCCGACAAACCGATCGTGTTCACCGCTGATACCGATAATGCCACTGCGGGCTATTGGGGAGGACTGATAATCAACGGTAATGCGCCTATCACCGGTGGTGGAGAAGGCGTTACCGAGATAGATAATAACGTTTCTTACGGTGGAAACGACGCAAACGACAACAGCGGAGTGATAAGATACGTGGAACTTTGGTACACCGGAGCGCGCAGCTCAGCTGATATCGAGCACAACGGACTGACACTTAACGGCGTAGGAAACGGAACCACAATCGAGAATGTCTATATCGCAGAGGGCGCTGACGACGGAATTGAGTTCTTCGGTGGTACGGTTAATGTTTCAAATCTGCTCGTAGTCAACTGCGATGACGACTGCTTTGATTTCACTCAGGGCTATTCAGGCACGCTGACCAACTGCTACGGCATTTGGGAAGACGGCTTCACAAGCACCGAGGAAGACCCGCGCGGCGTCGAGGCTGACGGTAATCTTGACGGTGACATGCCCGACGGAGCGCCCCAGGCAGACTTTACAATCAATGGCATGACTATCGTTAACAACTCTTCAACGCAGTCAATGCAGGACGCAATCAAGGTTCGCCGCGGCGCGACAGCACACATAACGGATGCCGTTGTGTATGGCTCAGGCCAGATAGAGAACCTTATTGACCTGACCGACGGCAAGGGCGGAGCAGGCAGCAGTACGGATATGAGCGTAAGCAATAACGCTTACTACATTTCTGACGCTACCATAAACGATGGCGGAACCACTTATTCAGGAGTGAATGTCGAGACAGGCAACGACGGCGCTGACGTTTCGGCGTTGAGCTGGACGGGATATGAATTCCCCCAATTGAATAACACCACGGTTGCAGCAGCTGGCGACCTGCCGCTTGAAATCAGCTCGCCGATAGCTTTGGAGGCTGGACAAGAGTATTTCATCAACGGCTCTGTACATGTGAAAGAGGGCGGAGTGCTGCTTATTCCTGCCGGCATGACAATCAAGGCAAGGGAAGGTTTCTCAAACTTCATTCTCGTTGAGCGCGGCGGAAAGATTTACGCTACGGGTAGGGAAGACGCTCCCATCACTTTCACGGCCGACGCAAGCAATGCAACAGCTGGTTACTGGGGCGGTATCATAATCAACGGAAATGCCGTTATATCAGGTCCTTCGGGTAGTGTGAACGAGGGTGTGACAGAGATTGACAACAACGTTCCCTACGGTGGCGACCAGAACAACGACAACTCAGGTGTTCTCACTTACGTAAGTATCCTCTACTCGGGCGCCCGCTCAAGTGCCGACATCGAGCACAACGGACTTACCCTTAACGGCGTAGGCGCAGGAACAACCATCGAGAACATCTACATTGCCGAGGGCGCAGATGACGGTATAGAGTTCTTCGGAGGCTCTGTGAACGTAAGCAACCTGCTTGTTGTCAATTGCGATGATGACTGCTTCGACTTCACCCAGGGTTATTCAGGTACGCTGACCAACTGCTACGGACGTTGGGAGGCTGGCTTCACGAGCACCGAGTCAGACCCGCGCGGCGTTGAGGCTGACGGCAACCTTGACGGCGAAGGCAGCACGGCTCACTCTCCGCAGTCAGACTTTACAATAGAGAACATGACAATAGAGAACCTCTCAAGCTATCCGATGCAGGACGCAATCAAGGTTCGTCGCCTCGCTAAGGCAACAATCAACAATGCCCTCGTAATCGGTTCGGGCGAGATACAGGAGCTTGTCGACCTTACCGACGGCCTGGATGACGCTGACCCGACAAGCGTAATCAACGTCACCAACGGTGCGACCAACGTAGGCGCCCTGACCAACAGCGGTAATCCCGAAGGCGCAACGGTTAACATTGCCGACGGTAACACTGGTTGCGAGACCGACATTTTCGGATGGACAGGATACACTCTTTAAATTAAGAATTAAGAGTTAAGAATTAAGAAAACAATTCTCTCTGAATTTAAGACAAAGAGTTTATAATTAAGAAAATGTGCCTTGTTGGAATAATAACCAGCAAGGCACATTTTCTTAACTCTTAATTCTTAACTCTTAATTCTCCAAGTACCACTTTGAGTACTCAACATAATGCGCGGCAAAGCTCTCCGCCTGGTCAGGTCTGGTTTTCTTCAAGAACTTCGCCGGCACTCCTCCCCATATCTCGTGAGGGCCAATCTTCGTGCCCTGGAGCACCAGCGCGCCTGCCGCCACGATGGCTCCTTCGCCTATGTCGGCGTTGTCGAGCACCGTCGCACCCATACCTATGAGCGCGCCGCGGCGTATCGTGCAGGCATGCACCGTGGCGTTATGGCCTACGGTTACGTCGTCTTCCATCACGACGGGGCCAGTAGTGTTGGTCACGTGTACGCAGGCGCCGTCCTGGATGTTCACCCTGTTGCCCATCGTTATCGACGCAACGTCGCCACGCACCACTGCGTTGAACCATACTGAGCACTCGTCGCCCATCACGACTTCGCCCACTATTGCCGCCGTTTCGCTGAAATAGCAGTCCTTGCCCCACTTCGGCGCAAGGCCCTTTACTGTCTTTATCAATGCCATGTCAATATGTTTTAATATCTGTTTAACGGTTGCAAAGTTAATCATTTGCCGCCAAACGTGAATCGTGCGGGCATGTAAATCGTAGCTTGCGGTATTCCTTCCGTCGGCGTATTTTCACGTTTCGGTATGTTTTTGTTTGTTTGTTCGGGTTAAAAACACTTACTTTGCACCACGGTTGAAATACGGACGAGACACTATGAAGTTCTGGTTTGACACATTAAGGAGCCGCCTGCTGCTCACGTTGGTTACCTATGCGCTGTACCTGTTGCTGTACATTGCTACCGACAGCGTGGCCCGCGACTATTACCTCGGCGGCGGTTATCCGGCTTGGGGATACGTGATAGACATCGTGACGACGCTCGTCATGATATTCCTTTTCGTCCAACTGTCAATCTTCTACAGCCGTGCCGTTCACCAACGGCTGGTCTCCACGGCCCATCCTTACGGCGGACTGATGGCGTATTCGGTGACACTGCTGTTGCTCAACAACCTCGTGGCATACGTCCTCGCGCGGCTTACGGGCTATCTGTTCTTCATTGACGGCCTGCCGTTCCTGCAGGTGCAGCACATCTACGTGTACGCTACGATGGCGGCGTTCATCTCCGGCACGTACACCAGCGCCTACTACCTGCACCAGTACATGATTGATGCCGACGAGAAGAAGCGCCTCGAGACCGTTGCCATGCAGGAGAAGATGAACGCCCTGAAGCAGCAGATTGACCCGCACTTCATGTTCAACAACTTCAGCATACTGTCCGAACTGATTGTGGAGGACGGGCGGCTGGCGGTGAAGTTTCTCGACAACCTGTCGAAGGTTTACCGCTACGTGATAGGCAACCACGACAAGGACACAGTGGCTCTGTCGGCCGAGCTGGCTTTCCTCGACTCCTACATGTACCTCATGAGCATGCGTTACGAGGATGCGGTGATAGTCTCCGTGTCGGGCGAGCTGCGCAATTCTCCAGGCCGCATACCGCCCGTCAGCCTACAGCTACTCGTTGAGAACGCCTTGAAGCACAACCGGTTCTCCGCCACACAGCCGTTGCTTGTGCGCCTGTCGGTGGCCGACGGCTGCGTGGTAGTAAGCAATACGATGCACCCGCTAGCCTCGCCGACGGTGTCAACGGGCGTCGGCCTGAGCAACATTACCGTCCGCTACGCCCTGTTGTGCAACCGTAAGCCGAGAGTGTCCAAGGCCGACGGCGTGTTCACCGTCTACCTTCCTATAATCACGGACGCGCTGCATGAGTGACAGCCTCTGCCTTGGCAATACTTTAATGATATCATATATAGCTTGTAAAACCGGCCGCCCTGTGCCCAAACCGTGCCTTTGCATGTACGGAGAGCGCACGGGCGGCAATCTTACCGACAATGAACGTACTTATCATAGAGGACGAAAAGCGCAACTTCAACCGCCTGAGGCGATTGTTGCAGGAGATAGACTACACCATAAACGTTGACGGACCGACGGCCAGCGTTGACGAGACGGCTGACTATCTGTCGTCACACACGCCCGACCTGATACTCGCCGACATACGGCTTACCGACGGCTTGAGTTTCGACGCGCTCGAACGGACAGATGTCCAGTCGCCCGTAATCTTCATCACGGCGTATGACGAGTATGCCATACGCGCCTTCAAGTATAACGGCATTGACTATCTGCTGAAGCCCGTCGACCCCGACGAGCTGGCCGCCGCCGTCGATAAGGCGCGCCGTATGAGGCGACAGGCTACCGAGGACAACATGCGCCAGCTTATCGAACAGATGCGGCGGGACGGCTACCGGTGGCGCGAGCGCTTCCTGTTGCCGGGCGGCGTTATTATAGGGCGCGTTTTAGTCTGTCCGGGCGTGTGTTTTCACGTGTTGTTTTTTACTTGCTTGCCTGCGTATAGTGTTGTTTCAGAACTTCAGGTTTAGCCCGAGCATTACCTCGCGGCCACGTAGCGGCACGCCTGTGTAGGCGTAGTTGGCGCCGTCGAAGCGTGACTCTTCGTAGCGCCGGCGGTCAAGCAGGTTGACGGCGGTGAGCATTACGGCTACGGTTTTGGTTATGTCGTAGCGTGCCCCGGCGTTTACGAAGATGTTGGTTGAGTACTGTCCGTGGCTTATCTCGAACGTAGCCTGCGACATGTCGGCGCGTATCTGCAGGCCGGCGATGGGGTAGAGCGTCGCGCCTAACGTGTAGTAGATGTTCTTGAGCACGTTGCTGCCCTGCGAGAAAGCGTCCGGACGCTTCCACGTCACGTTGCCCGCGGCCGTCAGCCGGGCGCTTAGCCAGCGCAGTTTGTTCCAGTTGAGAGCGGCGTCGGCACTTGCCGCGCTGTACCGAATGTAGTCCTCAGTGCCGTTCTGCGAGGCCAGCTCTTTGTTGTACGAGTAGCTTACCGAGCCTTTCAGGCTGATTCCCGGCGTGCGCCAGATTTTCTTCATATTGCCCACCACGCTCCATGACGTGTGCCGGTTGTCGCGCCATACGGGACTGATTACGGTCATGCCGCCGGTGTACAGATAGCTCCAGTAGCGCTCCCGCTTTATCTGCTGCCATCCGGCATATATGTTCCACGACAGCATCGACGCCGTGTTGAGCCATGCGAGGCTGGCCGATACCGTGGCGGTGCGGCTTGTCTGCAGGCTGTCGGTGCCCACGGTGTACGTGCGGTAGTTGTTTATGATTATACCGTTGAACGGCGTAGCCTGAGTGTCGGCGCCCTTTATAAGGCCTACTGTGAGGTCGGCCGTCAGCAGTGTGCTTATGGTGAAGTCGGCGTCTACCAGCGGCGAGAACATCACTTTGCGCCTCTTGGCCCTCCCGCCGCCGTATTCGTAGCTGATGTATTCTACCGGAAGGTTGACGTTAATGTCGACATCGCCAAGCATAATCTCGTAGACTGGCTCTATCGTATGCAGCCAATAGCTGCCCCGTTGTTTGCCTTCGAGATAGCTTGCGGCGGTATTGTTGTGCTTGTATTCAAGCATATAGCCTAACATCAGGCTGCCGAGCGGCACGCTGAAGCTCGTCCCTATGCGGTTGCGTGTTATCATGCTGGCCGCCGAGTAATGCACGGGCGAGGCCATTGGGCCTGCCTCTTGGCCTGGCAAACCGCCCTGCACGCTTGCCAGCTCATCGCTTGTCTGCCTATAAAACCTTGTCAGCGACGATATTTCAAACAGTCTCGGGCCTGTGTTAAGCGTGGCGTTGAGCACGTTCTGGACGTAGTATGTCCGTCGGTTGACGGCCTCTTCTATCGGCCCGAGGTTACTCCCGTTGCGGTTAAGGGCGTCGCCATGGCTGAGCATGGCCGACACTTCGTCGTTGATGAACCATCTGCGGGAGTTCAGTTCGTAGCGTAACTGGCCCTTTACAAGGTCCTGCTTGTCGCGTATCTTGTTGTTTTCGTAAATGCTAACGGTGTCCTGACGGGTGACGTAACGGTTGAAGGTGCTGTCACGTTTCAGCGAGTTGTCGCGCCACCAGGTTACGTTCAGGCGGAGCGTCTGCTCCTTAGTGAAGGCGTGCAGGTAGTTAAGCGCGGCGTAATACGACTTGTTGTCAAGGTAGTATTGCTTCGACAGGGGCGGCGTTCGGGCCGTAGGCGAGTAAAGAAAGGGCTGCGGCAGGGGCTCGGTATTGTACTGTGAGCCGTAATAGTCCATGGCATGCGTCATGCCGCTGAGGTCGATTCCGCAGTTATTCATCGACGCCGAGACCATCAGCTGGTTCTTCCTTGCGATGTTGAATGCCGTCAGCCCGTTGTTCCAAATCGTCGGACTGACGCCTATCCCGCCGTCAACCTCGCCGAAGGGGCGGGCCTTATAGTCCTTCTTCAGCTTCAGGTTGAGCGTGGCGCGGTCGTTTTTCACCTTGTCCTCGAGCGCCTTTATTGGTTGGTTTCGCTCCATAACCTCCACCTGGGCGACGGCCTCTGCCGGCATGTTTTGCGTCGCCTGGTTATACTGGTTGCCCATAAGGTCAAGGCCTTCGATGTTCACCTTGTTTATTGCCTTGCCCTGATAGCTTATCTGTCCGTAGTCGTCTATCTCTATTCCGGGCATTCGTTTCAGCACGTCTTCTATGCTGCGGTCCTCCTGCTGGCGGAAAGCCTCTACGTTATATATAAGCGTATCCTTGCGCCGTGTTATCGGGTCGATGGTCACGGTGACGTTGTCAAGCTCTATGGCGTTGCGCTTCAGCGTCGCGTCATAGCGTGTCTTGCCCGGGCGCAATGGCGCCGCGGCGCTCTCGTAGCCGAGGTATGAGAACGTAATCTGCCGTGCTCCGGGCTTGTTCTTTATGCTGTACGTGCCGTCGCTCTTGGTTAGCGTGTAGGCCAGCAGCGAGTCATTGCTGTCAAGCAGCTTGCAGGTTACGCGCGCGATGGCCTTGCCCAGCCCGTCGGTAACGGTGCCCGTGAGCGTTGAATTGCCGTTCTGGGCGCTGGCTGAGAGTGTAGGCAGGAGGGTGATTAACGTAGACAGAAGTGACAGAAAGGCGCCTCTTACCATACAAGTTCAATCCCGTTATATGGCCGCTTGGGGAAGTTTGCCTCGGGAGTGACCCATTTCCCGTTTACCATTTTCTTGACTTTATAAGCCTCTACGGACAGGTTGTCGAAGTTTTCGGTGTCGTTGCGTATGGCTGTAAGCGCCTCTTCGCGTGAAGTCTTGTATATTCTTGTTATGAAAGACTTGCGGTACAGGTACATGTCACGTAACGAATCGGCCTTCTCGACGCCGTTGTTGGTGAATACGTAGTTATGCTTGGTGTCGCTCAGCTGCATGATAAGGCCCGGCAGTCCGCCGAAAACGTAAGGCCCTACGGGCAGGCTTATGTCCTCGGCATACCACGCCTCGTAATCTCGTCCGGCATAAGAGCACTTGGCTTTTTTGCACCGGTGACCGTTGATGAGCGTATCGCCGGGCGCCAAAGTCCATTCAATCTCGGGCGTGAAGGTGTATTCATACGCCTTCAGGATATCGTCAAACTGCACCGTAGTTAGCCTTGTGTCGAGGTCGGTAATGCTCGCCAGAAGGAGATGGGTATTCGTTAGGGCTGCATTTTCGGCTTCCACGGCAGCCTTGTTGCGCTTGTTCTTGCGGCTCTTGTTAAGGTAGATGTCAAGAGAGTCCTCTAAAAGCTGGTAATATTCGCCGAACCTTGCGTACCTGTCGGATACCTGCACAATGGTCTGTGTCTCGGTATATTCGTCGGTTTTGGTAGAGTCTTTCAGGTACTTTAACTTGTAATAAACGTTCACTTGGGCGGTATCGTATGCCTGTTTCTTCACCTTCCTATAGACATTCATTCCTCCGTCAGGGCTTGTAATCTGTGCATTTTGCGCCTGTGCGGCGATGGCTATCGCGGCAAAGAGAATGAGAATAATCTTTTTCATGATAACATTTGTTTCTGTATATTTGTTTTTCTTTGCAAAAGTAGATAATATTTGATTAGGTTGAATATGAAAAAAAAGGTTTTTCATGACGGCTTCATGATATTTTACTTTATTTAAACTATCGTCTGTCGGCGAGCTGACAGCCTGTCGACGGATGTTCAACCGTGAGTCGTATTGCGGGAATATGTACGGAGCGTTGCCGTTACCGGCTGTGCCGTCGGTGGCGTTTGCCGTTGTGAAAGACGGCAGACGGCAACGCGAAAGGCCGTCTATTGCATGCCAAAAGACCGTCTTTCGCATTGTAAAAGACGGCCTTTCGGTTTGTAAGTAAACATGTATGAAATGATTACCGAATAATGTAAAATGAATAATCAGGCGTGGCGGTTGTAAGCGGGAACGGGCGTTTTGCTTACGGTTTTCAGCGGGTTGTGATGACGGGAATCGTGCCTGATGCAATATTCTTACGTAAATTATCGGGTTATGGATTGTCGGTTCAGCCCTTGAGCTTGCCTGTTCGGTAAAATAAGGACGGGTATTTAACTAATTTTATGTTGCCCAATCCGCCCATGTTTACGCATAATTTGTATCTTTGTTTCACCAATATAGGATGCGGCTCGGCAGTGGCAAGTCAAAAAACTTCGTCTTTTTCTTGCCACTGCACTCGCCTTTCACTATATTTGCAGATAACAACAAATGAGATGGAATATCATCATTATGCGCATGGGTAAACGTTTATTTACGGCAGCATTGCTGTTTGCCGCGGCGTCGGTAGCGGCAACGGCGCAGGAGCTTTATGGCGGACAGGCGCTTGGCCGGCCACAGTATGAGTTGCCGGGGACTATGCAAGGGGTGAAGACTCCCGATTTCTTGCGCGACTCGCTGACGTTTGTCAGACGCATGAAGGACTCTCTGTGGATGGCTCCAGTGGTGAGGCAGTGGAGCATGCCGGCGCGCATGCCTGTGGAGGCGACGCAGTTAGGCAGGATGAGCGCTGTGGTACAGGCGGGCGGCGGGCTGCCACTTACGTATTATCCTTACTCCTCCGACTACCGCACGGGCGGCGTTATAACGTCGTGGAGGGGCGGGGCCATGTTCGGTTCGGGTGCCCATGTGTCAATGCCTGGCCTTATGTCGGTACAGAATGCCACGCTCGGAGTGACGCAGACGTTCGGCAACCTCATCATGACCGCCACCGTATCGGCCGACCGTTCGAGCCTGTGGAGCACTGGGCCGGGCATGGGCAGCGGCGGCGGAGGTATGCGTACGCTTACCCGTGGCACGTATTACACCTTTGGCGGGGCGATGACTTACCGCTTCAACGATAATATCTCGGCCACCGTCTTCGGCCGTTACAGCACCAACCGCTCGTTTTATTCGATGGGCGCCATGCCTTACCTTGGTACTTCGGGATACGGAGGTTTCCTAACGTTCATGGGCGAGACAGTTGGCATGGACCTCGGCGTTGAGCGTTATTACGACACGTTCGCGCAGCGCTGGGTAACGTCGCCCATCGTGACTCCCAAAATAAGATTCAGTGAAAAGTTTGTCCTTGAACTGCCCGTGGGCCCTCTTGTCAAGGATTTAATTGATAATGCGGTGCATAACAACAAGCGCCGCAGCGGCCCGATGATTATGCCCGAGGGCCTGCCGAGCGTGGCTCCGATACCCTTCGGACCACCGGAAATGCCGAGGTAAATTAAGAATTAAGAGTTAAGAATTAAGAAAAATACTCTTGTTGATATAGTAATGAAGGCATATTTTCTTAATTCTTAACTCTTAATTCTTAATTCTTTCAGCTCTTAATTCTTAATTCCTATCCCGTTAATTTGGATTAACGGGATAGAAAGGTTGTTCTTTCACATCGTCAAGCGGCACAACCTTGTATTTCACTTTTGCGAAATTTATTCTGCCGAGGTCAATCATCCGTATGGCGCTGTTGTACATCGTGCGGTAATAAATCTTGCGGCCCGTCATGTCGGTTGCCGACGTCCACTGCGTGGCACTGGGTATGTTGACGGCCGTTTCGCCCTCGGAGGTCTCTATGCCGATGGGTATGTCGAAATTGTTGAGTATCTGGAAGCACTGCCTTACGGTGCTGTCGGCTGTGCCGAGCACGGGTGCCGTAGCCTGGTACCATGCCGCGCGGACGAAGCGCGAAGGCGGGGTAACGTCGCCGGGAATGCCCAAGAAACCGCTGCCTGCGCCGAAAGAGGTCAGCTGGGTGGCGCCGAGCTGCTTCTGCTTTGCTGTGCCCGGATACAGGTTTATGTAGTTGTTGAGGTTTGTCATATGCCAGTCAAAACTCGGAGAGTTGGTCAGCACGCCCAGCGTATTCTCGTAGACGTTCAATTTCCGGTCGAAAATCTCTATCACGACCTGCCGCCCCGACGGGTCGGCTATGCGCCAGTGGGCCGTTGAGGCGCGCGGGTCGATGGCGATGACGTGTACGTCCTTCAGTCCGGCTAATGCCTCGTCGACGGTCTTGAAGCTGCCCAATATCCACGCGACAAGCTGCAGGTCGGCAATGCTTTGCGCCTTTACTGCCTCGTTGTAGTTCTCGTACAGGCCGTAACGCGGGAAGTAGAACAGCCCGGCCGACAGTCCTTCTTCGTTCAGTCCCTCGGCAACGAACTCGTCCTGTTCTACAGACAGGCCTACGTATCCGTACTTGGCGGTGAACGTCATGCCGCCCTTCACGCCGCCGGGGATGTACGACTGCTGCGTGAAACCTCTCGGAACGACGGCGTAGCGGCTGTTAAGGTCGCTGCCTCCCCATTCGATTGTACGGGCGAGAACGGTGGTGCCGTCGCCGCTTTTCAGCGTAATGCCGGTGCAGGCAAGCGCAGCCTGTGCCGCGATAAGCAGCGTGATTGTGGCTAATAACTTTGTTTTCATAAGCAATTGAAATTTAAATTAAGAATTAAGAGTCAGGAAATTAAGAGTTAAGAGTTAAGAATTAAGAATTAAGAGTTAAGAAAGTAAGCCTTTCTTGTTATAAGCAGCAAGAGTATTTTTCTTAATTCTTAATTCTTAACTCTTAATTTCCCGACTTTTAATTAGTAAAACTTTCGGTTTTTCCCTTCTCCAGTGCCGCCTTGCGCATTTTCTTGAGCAGGTCTGAGGCGAAAATAAAGTCGGTAAGGCGCTTGTTGTCGCTGCCCATTACTTGTGCGCTGACGCCTTCCCACTCCTTATGTCCTTCGTAAATGAAGATGATGTTTTCGCCAATGCCCATCACGGAATTCATGTCGTGGGTGTTGATAATGGTCGTTATGCCGAACTCATGGGTAATGCTGTGCAGCAGTTGGTCGATGACAAGTGATGTCTTGGGGTCAAGACCGGAGTTGGGTTCGTCGCAGAACAGGTACTTGGGGTTGAGCGATATGGCCCTGGCTATAGCCACACGCTTCTGCATTCCGCCCGAAAGCTCGCCCGGAAACTTATGGTCTGTGCCCGTAAGATTTACCCTGTCGAGACATGTCCGGGCGCGGTGTATGCGCTCGCGGAGGGTCATTGACGAGAACATGTCGAGCGGGAACATCACGTTCTCGAGTACGGTCATCGAGTCAAACAGTGCCGCGCTCTGGAATATCATGCCCATCTCGCGCCGTAGCGAGGCTTTTTCCTTCTTGTCCATCGCGACGAAGTTGCGTCCGTCGTACAGTACTTCGCCTCCCGTAGGCTCAAGCAATCCCACGAGATTCTTTATCAACACGGTCTTGCCCGAGCCGCTCTGGCCTATTATGAGGTTGGTCTTTCCGCTCTCGAACACGGCGCTTATGTCTTTAAGCACTTCCTTGTCGCCGAACGATTTGCAAAGATTCTTTATTTCAATCATAGCTTTTTAGTTGACAAGTTACAAGCAGACGAGTTGACAAGGAGATTTGCCTGTCTGCTTGTTGGTTGTTGTCTGTTATGTCGCAGTCAAGGCTTTTCCACTTGTCTGCTTGTGTCTTGTTTACTTGTCTGCTTTAAGATAATATCTGCGTCAGGAACAAGTCTGAGAACAGAATCATCACGCTGCTTGTCACTACGGCGTTGGTGCTCGACTTACCGACGTTTACCGAACCTCCCTCGACCGTGTATCCGTAATATGAAGGGATACTGGTTATGAGGAAAGCGAAGAACAGGCTCTTGATGATACTCATGTACATGAACCACGGGGTGAAGTCATACTGCAGGCCGATGGTGAGGTCTTCGGGGCTGATAACATGCCCGATATACGCCGTGGCGTATGCTCCTATTATGCCGGAGGCCGTGCTGAAGATTACGAGGAACGGCATGAGGGTCATCATTCCCAATATCTTGGGCAGTATGAGGAAGTTGGCCGAGTTGACACCCATTATCTCCAGCGCGTCGATCTGCTGCGTTACGCGCATTGTTCCGATTTCCGAAGCGATGTTTGATCCGACCTTTCCCGCCAGGATTAAGCACATGATGGATGACGAGAACTCGAGCAACATGATTTCACGGGTGACGTAGCCGGTGACGAATCTCGGCATCCATGCGCTCTGCACGTTAAGTTTTATCTGGATACAGATTACCGCTCCGATGAAGAATGATATCAGGAGGACTATTCCTATGGAGTTTACGCCAAGCGCAGACATCTCCTTCACGTATTGTTTAAGGAACATCCTGAAACGCTCCGGACGGTTGAACGCCCTGCCCATAAGCATGAGGTAACGTCCGAAGTTTGTGAGATATTTCTGTAAAAGCATACTTATTTAATTTAGTCTGAAAGTAGACAAGATACGAGCAGACGAGGATGTTACCCTTGCTTGCGGGCTTATTGGCATATATCGTTCACTTACAGACTTATAGTTCGATTATCGTATGAAATCTCCTTGTCTGCTTGTTACTTGTCTGCTTGTCTACTAAAGAACTTGTGTTCTGCGCTACAAAAGTAACCAAAAATGCGTAAAAAACTACAATAATGCCGTGAGTTTTTAATTTTATAATGTATTATTAGACACAATTTTACTACTTTTGCAACAAAAACAAGCATTGATGGACGAAATAAACAATAATCTTGAGGCCGCCCATGGCGGCAATATGGTGTTGCGTACAGAGGGCCTTGTAAAACGGTACGGTAAGCGAACGGTGGTAAACGACGTTTCGATTAACGTGCGGCAGGGTGAAATCGTGGGTCTGCTCGGCCCCAACGGAGCGGGTAAGACGACGTCGTTCTACATGACCACGGGCCTTATCGTGCCCAACGCCGGCCATATTTATCTTGACGACAAGGACATAACCGACTTCCCTGTCTACAAGCGCGCCAGGGCCGGAATAGGATACCTGCCGCAGGAGGCGAGCGTGTTCCGCAAGCTGAGTGTCGAGGACAACATCCTCGCTGTGCTCGAGATGACAGGGCTGTCGCGCGCCGCGCAGCGCGAGAAGTTAGAGAGCCTTATTAAGGAGTTCCGCCTCGAGAAGGTGCGCAAGAACACCGGCGACCGTCTGTCGGGTGGCGAACGAAGGCGTACGGAGATTGCCCGCTGCCTTGCCATCGACCCTAAGTTTATCATGCTCGACGAGCCTTTCGCCGGTGTCGACCCTATCGCCGTTGAGGATATCCAGCACATTGTATGGCGCCTGAAGTACCGCAACATCGGCATTCTCATTACAGACCACAACGTTGAGGACACCCTCTGTATTACCGACCGTGCGTATATGCTCTTCGAGGGGCGTATCCTTTTCCAAGGCACTCCCGAGGAACTGTCGGAAAACAAGATTGTCCGCGAGAAGTATCTTACCAACAGTTTCGTGCTGCGCAAGAAGGACTTTCAGCTTATCGACGAGGAGAAGAGGGCACGCGAGGCTGAGGAAGGATAGATTATTTTTTAGTAGTTAAAGTAGTTATCGGTAGTTAGAGTAGTTAAAGTCATTACTTTTGTTGCTTGCGGATAATAAACGGCAAGACATTTGACTTTAACTACTCTAACTACCGATAACTCCTTTAACTACTTACTTTCCTCTTCTTTTTAAATAAAATCCTGTTACAGCGAGCGCCGTAAGCGCCTCTGCCACGGGCATGGCAAGCCATATTCCGTGCGTGCCGATGAGGCCCGGCATGATGAGGAAGCTGGGTATCAGCACGATGAAGCCGCGCATAAGGGCGAACGTCGTGGCTGGCCTTACACGTTCTACGCTCTGGAAATAGCCTACGGCGGTTACGTTGAAGATGAAGAAGATGAAGCCTGCCGCGAAATACGGGAAGCCGTCTACCGCTATCTTTGCCGCCTCGTTGTCAAGGCCTACGAACAGTCCTACGAGCCATTCGGGCAGCAGCACGAACGCCGCCGTTACCGTAAGGCCGCATATCGCCGCCGTTATCAGTGCCGTGCGCTCGGCCTCGCGCACCCTGACATGTGCCCCCAGGCCGAAGTTGTAGCTTATTATCGGCTGGGCGGACTGTGCTATGGCGTTGCCAATCATGAAGATGAAGGGCGTATAGTAGCAGGCAATGCCGAAGGCGCCTACGCCGTCGTCGCCTAAGTAACGCATGAAAACGTAGTTGCCCATGAAGATAAGTACGGCTAACGTTGCCTCGCCAAGCAACGCCGACGAGCCTATGCGGCACTGGTAGCCTATGTTTCTCGCGCTCAGCGACATGCTCCTGCGGCTGAGCTTGAGCCGCGCGAGGCGCAGCGTCTTGGCGTATCCCAGAATGTAGACGATGGCTATCAGGCAGCCCGCCACGGTGCTGATTGACGTGGCGAAGGCGGCTCCCATGATGCCCCAACCCAGCGGAAACATGAACAGCCAGTCGAGAAAGACGTTCATCGCCGCCGCCGTAAGACTGCTTATCATAGCCACCTTTGGCGAGCCGTCGAGCCTGATTATGAACAGGGCTATGGCCTCCCACACCATAAACAGCCACGACGGGGCATACCACAGCATGTACTCCGTGACCAACGGGCGCAGATGTTCCGACGAACCGAGCAGCCGTGCCGTGGCGTCAGGATTACAGAGCATGGCCACGATTACCGTGGCCGTTACGATTGTGGCGAACAGAAACGCCTGCGTAACGTTCAGCCGGGCCACTTTCTGTTTGTCGTGCGACAGGTGGATTGACGCCACCACCGAGCAGCCTGTGCCTATCATAAGGCCCAAGCCGGTAAGAAGCATCAGCGGAGGGCAGATGATATTCACGGCGGCAATGCCGTCGCTGCCGACGCTATGGCCAATGAATATGCCGTCGATGGCCGTCATGGCCGACATGCCGAGCATGCCCATCAGCGTCGGGAAAAACAGTTTCCTGAACAAAACGGGAATCTTCACCGTCCCGAAATCAATCGCATCTCTTTTCATATATTTATTTTTAGTTGACAAGTAGACGAGTGACGAGCAGACAAGGAGATTTCTTTAGTCGACAAGGGACAAGTTGACGAGCAGACAAGGAGATTTGCCTATCTTGCTTTTTACCCTTTTAACTTTTTACTTTTTTACCTTTAATTCCTCACCTTTTCACTTTTTCACCTTTACCTTTAATTCCTCACCTTCTCACCTTCTCACTTTCTCACCTTTACCTTTAATTCCTCACCTTTTCACCTTCTCACTTTCTCACCTTTAAACGTTATATGCGGAATGCCGGATAAGACGGCAGGTTTCCCCAAGTCATCTTATCCGGCATTCCGCCCTCCGATGATGAGTGCATAACTCTCCTCGAAAGTATGTTTCCACGTCATTCGGCCGTAGTCAGCATATCTGCATGCGGCGTTAACGTGTGTTGAGATAACGTGAACGAGAGGAAAGAGAGCTGGCTCTCCATATCCCCAGTCGCCGTAAATCTTGTGCAAAGGTACTGCTTTAAGTGTTCTCATGCAACTTTTTTCACCTTTTTTATCAGTCAGTCATCACCGTATCGGGGCCTTGTCTGCCGCCTGCCAGCCGCCGTTTTACGCCTGACAGAAAAACCTTTGAATGTCTGTTTTGTAACGTCTTGATACTCAATGTGTTATGAAAGACCGTCTTTTGGGTTGTAAAAGACGGTCTTTTAGCGTCCAATTGACGGCCTTTTGAACCGTAAAAGGCCGCCTTTTACATTTCGTCAGAAGCCGAGGTGATGTGCTGAAGCTGTGCGCATGATGGCGTGTTGACCGTCAACCGTACTGACAGTGGCTTTTGTCGGCGTTATGGACGACAGGTTGTGGCTTTGGCAAATAATGCCATATGAACTTTGTTTTGTGCATGGTTTTCGTTACTTTTGCATATTCGTATATAAATACTCTTTGTCGGTCGAGATAAATCAAGAGTTCATGGTGAGAAGGGCATGCATATATCTGTTGTTGCTTCTGGTGATTGCCATCGCCACGTCGTGCCGTGATGACGGCAGGGCAGAGGGTATATTGCGCGTGGCAGACAGCCTGATGGAGGAGCGTGCCGACAGTTCGCTGGCCTTGCTTAGGCGTGACTCTGCGGTGTTTGCACGGTCGGGCAAGGCCGTGCGCATGGCGTACACGCTGTCGAAAACCGAGGCGGAGGACAAGTGTTACATTCTACACCGCTCCGACTCGGCCATACTCCCCGTGGCCGAATACTTCGCCGAACACGGCACCCCGCTACAACATGTGCGCTCGCAATATATTCTCGGGCGTGTGTATTGCGACCTCTGTCTGTACGGCCATGCCCTTACAGCCTTTGACAATGCCCTCGCCGTGAAACCCGACGGCGACTCCGCCATCTGCCGTTACAAGGCCCGCGCGGCCACGTGGGCAGGTTTTGTTTACGAAGAAAAAGACCTGCATAACGACGCTTTGAGGTATAACAAACTGTCATACAAGTATGCGAAGAAGGCTGACGTTCCGACTGTAGAGGTCTATTCGTTGCGGGATATAGGTCGGTCGTATAGCTATTTAAAGAAGAATGATGTCGCAATATCCTATTATAAGCGTGCCTCCGAAAGGGCAAGAACCTTGAATGACAGGTATCTTTATAATATGGTTATGGAGGAATTGGCGGCTATTTACATTGAGGAAAGACGGCTCGACGATGCGTGCAAAGCCTTGTCAACACCTTTCCTGGGTGGGGCGGATATGGACATTGCCGCACATTATTTTACTTGGGCTGATTATTATAAAAGCATAGGTAGGTTTGATTCGGCAATAGTTTATAATAAACGTGGAATGACTTATGGCGATGAGGGCGTAAACAAGAGCGTTTCTTTGGAATTAGCGATACTTAATAAAAAAATTGGTCGGCATGATGAGGCTCTGAAATATTATGAACTGTATTTCTTGTATGCTGACTCTTTGAAAGACGAAAGCGTCGCGGAAAACGCCGACTTGCTGGCGCATGTGGGGCGTATGCTCGAAGTAGAGCGTGAGAACACGGCCTTGGCAGGGGCTAAGATGCGGATGACATTGTTACTGTCGGCCATCATTATTATTGTAATGGCCGCCACATTCATGCTCTTAAGGTATTATGCAAATGTAAGGAAACGCCTGCGCGAACAGCAGGAGCGCGTCAAGGCATACCTGCGCGAGCAACGGGGGCGAGAGATGCGGAGCATAAAGCACAACGAAGAACGTATAGCACAGTTGCAGGCGGAATTGTTGTCGTCGAAAGCGGAGCTTACCGAACTGCAACGCTCATTGAAGCGCAACGAGGCAGAGATGCTGGTAAGGCGCAATGAGCAGATGCGTGTTGAAGAAGAGCGTCGTGAACTGTTGAAAGCCGATTTTACCGAGACGGAAGTGTACAAACTGTTCCATAATCCTACGGCCAGCCCCTCGCAAGCCGACTACCATAGGCTTGTTGACGCTTTGAACAAGGCATACGACGGCTTCACCCTGCGCTTGAAAGATTTTTACCCTGGCATAAGCGATACGGAGATGTGGTTTTGCTGCATGACGAAATCCGGGCTATCTTCAAAAGAAACATGCAATATTTCGGTCTATTCATTTAGCGCGTTGAGCATGGCAAAGTCGCGCCTGTACGCCAAAACGTTCAATAAAAAGGGTTCGGCAAGGGAGCTTGACAATTTCGTTAGGAGCTTTTAGTGTGGTCGTAACTTATTGATAATCATTTGTTTGTGATGTTGTGAAGTAATGTGAAGTAAAATTCCATTGTCCATTTATTCCTTTGTTGTACTTTTACAGCGTATTTGAAAACAATTAAAAAGTATTGGACAATGAAAAAGTTTGTATTAATGCTATTCGTGTCAGTATTCGGACTGACAGCTGTGAGTGCAGCAACGTTCCTTCCTGATTGCTTTAATTGGAAGCAGATAATTTGTGATATTACTGATAAAAATCATAAACCGAAGGGCCGTTCCGCTGTGTATGTTCCCGAGTTGTACCAGTCGGAAGACTATCTTTCAGTACAATCGGAATATGCGAATTATGCCAATGCGTATATAGCCATAACCAACCAAGAGGGCGAAACGTTAAAAGAGAATTTCATACAGATGGTTGCTGGAGGCGAGAACCTTTACTATATTGGTGATCTCGAAAGCGGAATGTATGAGGTAACTGTGGAATTTGAAGATTTGAAAATGTTTGCAAAAATATGGATATAATATAGTTGTGTTTAATAACCTTTTTACTAATCTAAATTTATAAGTTATGAAAAAGATGTTTTTTATCTGAGTGTATTGACAGGCTTTGTTATGTTTTCAGCATGTCAAAATGAAAGTGATAATTTGAATGTGTTAGAAAACGGAAAAACGCTTAAGGTTGCAGACTTTGCAGTATGGGGCGAGTTGCATAATAGTATTCTTGAGAATGTCCAAGAAAATTTTATATATTCAGGCATGGAAGCAAATTCCGATAAATCTGATAAAATCAAGAAGGTGCTTGATTTTAATCTTGTATTCATTGATAAAACATTCGTAGATGAAAGCGAAAGAAAGAACATGCGCAAGGAAATGATAAGGTATTCAAATTTTGTACAGGCTGATTTGTTCTTGGATAAAATACTGCGTGATGGTACAAGAGCAGATAATTCAGATATGTCGATTGCGGATGCTGCAAATGTTTTTAATGACAGTATTATTGATTTGGACGAATTGCCTTCATTAAATGTATTGAATGAAGCTGCTTTCAAAAGTGGCTTGTATTCAGGGTCGTCATATACGTTATTGAAACGTTTGATTGATGCATTGAATAAAAATTATAAAGGCTTGCTTTCTGATACAGAATATGAGAATGTTTTGTCGGGTATTGTGAAAGATTTTGACGCATTAAATTTTGATGAGACTTCAGCAGAAGGAGTGAATGTGGCAATGGTTTTATCTATTTCCGAAGCATCTTATCAGTGGTGGAAAGAAAATCCTGATGCGATGCCTGCAAATGGTAAAATTCCGACAGTTGTAGCTGCTGATGCTGCTGGAGCTATTGTTGGACTATTTAGTAATGCACTATATCAGGGACTTACTACCAAAACGCATAAGATGAATTGGGAGAGTTTGGGTTGGAGCACTTTAAGTGGAGCGGCAACAGGCTCTTTAGGATGTACCGGAAAATTGACAGGTTTTATTAAAGATATATTTTAATACCATCGCATAGTTCTTGTCAAGTGTTTTTATTTCTTGTGCTAAAATCTTTAATTGCTTTTGGATAACATGTAAATAAACATTTGACAAGAACAATATATGTTTTATGTATATGTAATGAAAAACGTGTTTCATTGTAAGGAAAGTGTTTGTTATGGATAAAAAAAGAATAGGCTTAGTGACATTTGTATTTTTTATAATATTGCTTTTATCTTTTATCCCTTATTTCTTGGATTTCATGCGGTTGATTGATTGCTTATTTTTGTTTGTTGTAAATATTTTATGTTGTTGTTTAGGCATGTATATAAAGAAAACAAAGTCGGGGAAAAACGATTAGTAAGAAATTCACTTTTGGTATTCTTGATACCGTTATTGTTGTTATCGTGCAATGATAACTATTCATTGAGAAGTGTGCAGGAAAAAGATGTAACAATCCTTTTTTACATAGTTGCAGAGAATAATCTTTACAGTTTTGCAGATACATTATTGATGGATTTGTCAAAAGTCGATACAACTTTGACCAAAGGTGTGAATATTATAGCTTACGTTGACGACTATCATGAACCACGATTATTGCTGTTAAATAATAGTAAATGGAAATTGTTGCGGATGTATGACGAGTGTAATTCAGTTTCGGAAGCGGTGGTAAGAGATGTTACCAGTTTTACATTCAATAAATTTCCGGCAAAAGAAAAAGGATTGGTTCTGTGGTCACATGGTACAGGATGGTTTCCTGTAAATGTAGGCACAAGAAGTTTCGGCGACGACAATGGAGAGGCCAACAACATGTTTTGTATCGTAAGAGCCGTGCCTTGCCGTTTGGACTTCATGGTACTTGACGCTTGCTATATGGGTTGTGTTGAGACTATGTTTGACGTCAGGAATGTCTGTCGATATTGTGTTGCGTCGCCGTGCCAGGTTCCCAATAAAGGCATCATTGGGCAAAGGTCGTTGGAATGCTTGTTGGATACGGAGAAAGGTCTGGAGGAAAGGCTTGTGTCTGTCTGTGACGAATACGCCAATCGGTATGATTCCTTGCAGGAGCCTGTGTCTGTATCGCTGGTAAAAGCAGATGCGATAGACGTATTTGCTGATAAAATAAAGACTATTGAAACGTTTGGGACGCTTGTTGATTATGCAGGCTTGCCTGTTATAAAATACAGGAACTTTGATGTGTTTTATGACCTTGAAGTTTTTTTTGATATGGTGGAGTTTCAATGTTCGTCATTGGTTGACGATATTGTTGTCCATAAAAGTAAAAGCAGACAGTTCCCTTATGGAAATTTTGGATTGTCAGTGTTTTTGCCGGACAAGCATAATGTTGATTATCAAGAGGCTTATGAAAGCATACCTTGGAATGTAGAGACAGGATGGCTTCGTAAGTTTTGTGTTCAATATTGACGTGCGGTATCTTCCTTTCCCAATCATAGAGTATGACACTTTCATTTTCTATTTGGGGTTGAACATCCCAATACGGTAACTTGGTTGGACTTTTGTATGGAGGGTTTTTCTACAGCCAGTATAACATCTTGATTCTCAATGCGTTGTAAAAAGCCGTCTTTTGGCTTGTAAAAGATGGCCTTTTAGCGTGTGATTGATGGCCTTTTGGAAAGCAAAAGACCCTCTTTTATTCAGGTTTGAGCCTACAGGATTGTTGCATACTGTTGTCACCGTGGTGATTTGTGTGGCGGGAAGTTTAGCGATAGCGTTGGCGATGGACAAGACGCGCATGTCTTATTGCTTCTGTAGGAAGAGGATTTTACGGTAACAAAAGTATCGCTTGCACACTTGTAAAAATGTCATGATATTTCATGGCGAAACGGTGGACGTATGGCCGTCAAGCGTTTAAAAAAACAAATTTTTCGGCTTTTTTCCTTATTATATTAGGTAATTACGTTGATATTCCTTAATTTTGCAGCTCGCATTCGATAATCATTTAAAATAACATAAAATAGTAAGATGAAAATTTCATTTGAAAATCCGGACAAGGTGAACGGACTGATAACCTTGACCGTTGAAGAGGCTGACTACAAGGAGAATGTCGAGAAGACACTGAAAAACTATCGCAAGAGAGCTAACGTGCCGGGCTTCCGTCCGGGCATGGTGCCGATGGGGATGATTAAAAGGCAGTTCGGCACTACCGCCAAGGTGGATGAAATCAACAAGCTGCTCGGCGAGGAAATATATAAGTACGTTAAAGACAATAACATCCAGATGCTGGGCGAGCCGCTGCCGTCAGACAAGCAGGAGCCGGTAGACCTGGAGAAGGAAGCTCCCTATACGTTTATGTTCGACATCGCCGTTGCTCCCGAAATGAACGCAGAGCTGAACGGTGACGACACTATCGACCACTATACCATCACCGTTGACGACGACGTAGTGAACCGCCAGATAGACATGTTCGCTTCACGTGCCGGAAGCTATGACAAGGTAGAGGAATACCAGGAGCACGACATGCTGAAGGGCGATCTGCGCGAGCTTGACGAGAACGGCAACACCAAAGAGGGCGGACTGACAGTTGAAGGCGCCGTGCTTATGCCTGAGTATATTAAGGTAGACGACCAGAAGAAGCTGTTTGACGGCTGCAAGCTGGGCGACATCATCACCTTCAACCCCAAGAAAGCTTATCCCGAAAGCGACATCGAAGTGTCTTCACTGCTGAAGATCAAGAAAGAAGAGGTTGCTGACATGAACTCTGACTTCAGCTACCAGATTACTGAAATATCACGTTTCGTAAAGGCTGAGGTAAACCAGGAGCTGTTTGACCAGGTGTTCGGTAAGGACGCTGTTAAGAGCGAAGAGGAGTTCCGTGGCAAGATAGCCGAAGGACTGAAGGCGCAGTTCGCTGTTGACACCGACTTCAAGTTCATCCAGGACGTGCGCAAGTACATGGAGAACAAGGTTGGCGCGCTGACATATCCCGACGCCCTGTTGAAGCGTATCATGCTCAACAACAACAAGGACAAGGGCCAGGAGTTTGTTGACAAGAACTATGAGCAGAGCGTGAAGGAGCTGACATGGCACCTCATCAAGGAGCAGCTCGTGAAGGCTAACGGCATCAAGATTGACGACGCCGACATCAAGGAGACGGCCAAGGAGGCTGCACGCGCCCAGTTCGCGCAGTACGGCATGACCAACATCCCTGAGGAGTACATCGACAACTATGCTACGGACATGCTCAAAAAGAAGGAGTATGTCGACTCTTTCGTTGACCGCAGCATTGACCGTAAGCTCACAGAAGCTCTCAAGAAGGTTGTAAAACTTAACGAGAAAACAGCAACCCTTGACGAGTTCAACAAATTGATGCAAGGCGAATAAATATTTTTTAGCAAAAAAAACTTCCATAATATTAAGGAGGTTACCGACTTTTTTATTATCTTTGTTCCAACGAACAAGCTTAAAGGGTCGGCAATCTCCTTTTCGCATGTAATATAAATAGGTGGAAAATGCGATGTCGGCAAAGGTTTCCGCCCGGCATACAACGGATAGCCGGCGGCACGGCAGCCTGTAAGGCGATTATTCATTTTTCATTTTTAATTGTTAAATTAAAATATAGATGAACGATTTTAGAAAATATGCTACCGGTCATCTTGGCATGAACGGTATGATGCTTGACGACGTGATGAAGGCGCAGATGCAGTATCTCAACCCTTACATCCTTGAGGAACGCCAGCTTAACGTGACGCAGATGGATGTATTCTCGCGCCTTATGATGGACCGTATTATCTTCCTCGGCACACAGATAGACGACTATACGGCCAACACCCTGCAGGCCCAGCTGCTGTACCTTGACTCGGTGGATTCAGGCAAGGACATCTCAATATATATCAACAGCCCCGGCGGCAGCGTAACGGCGGGCCTCGGCATTTATGACACCATGCAGTTCATATCGAGCGACGTGGCTACAATCTGCACGGGCATGGCCGCTTCGATGGCGGCAGTGCTGCTCGTTGCCGGCACTGAAGGCAAGCGTTCGGCGCTCACCCACAGCCGCGTGATGATACACCAGCCGCTGGGCGGGGTGCAAGGACAGGCATCAGACATTGAGATAGAGGCAAAGGAAATTCTTAAGTTCAAGAAGGAACTCTATACAATCATATCTGAACACTCGCACACTCCTTACGAGAAGGTATATAAGGACTCTGACCGTAACTACTGGATGACGGCCGAGGAAGCCAAGGAGTATGGCATGATAGACACCGTTTTGGTAAGAAAGAAGGCAAACTCGACACCAACAAATTCAAATGGCAACCAGGAATAACAGGACGGAAAAGGTTTGCAGCTTCTGCGGTCGGAGTGAACGTGACGTTAAACTGCTTATCACAGGCCTTACGGGATATATCTGTGAGGACTGTGCCGCGCAGGCGTATGAAATAGTAAAGTCAACCGGTGTTCTCGACGTCGGCAAGGAGAAACACAACGATAAGTTTCAGTTGAAGAAGGTGCCGAAGCCGATGGAAATAAAGGACTATCTCGACCAGTACGTCATAGGGCAGGACGACGCCAAGCGTTGCCTTGCCGTGGCGGTGTACAACCACTACAAACGACTGCAACAGCCGGCCGACGACAACGGCGTGGAGATAGAGAAGAGCAATATAATAATGGTGGGCAGCACCGGAACAGGCAAGACACTGATGGCCCGTACGATAGCGAAGCTGCTTGACGTGCCGTTTACCATCGTTGACGCGACCGTGTTTACGGAAGCTGGCTACGTAGGCGAGGATGTCGAGAGCATACTTAGCCGCTTGCTGCAGGTGGCCGACTATGACGTTGAGGCAGCCCAGCGTGGTATCGTTTTCATTGACGAGATAGACAAGATAGCGCGTAAGAGCGACAATCCTTCAATAACCCGCGACGTTAGCGGCGAGGGTGTGCAGCAAGGTCTGCTGAAACTTCTGGAGGGAACGATGGTCAACGTGCCCCCTCAGGGTGGCCGTAAGCATCCGGACCAGGAGTATATCCATGTAGACACGAAGAACATCCTGTTCATCTGTGGCGGTGCCTTCGACGGTATAGAGCGTAAGATAGCCCAGCGAATGAATACCCATGTGGTGGGTTACAACTCCGTACAGAACGTGCGTAATATCGACAAAAACGACCTGATGAAGTATATTTTGCCGCAAGACTTAAAGTCGTTCGGCCTTATACCTGAAATCATAGGCCGACTGCCGGTGCTTACATATCTTAATCCATTGGATCGTGCGGCACTGCGCTCAATACTTGTCGAGCCGAAGAACTCTATCGTGAAACAATACAAAAAGTTGTTCGAGATGGACGGAATAGAGCTGACTTTTACGGACGAGGCTCTCGATTTCATCGTCGATAAGGCTATGGAGTACAAGTTGGGGGCGCGTGGATTGCGCTCGATAGTGGAGAGCGTGATTATGGATGCGATGTTCGAAATCCCGTCAAAGAAAGTCAAGAAGTTCGAGGTTAACCTCGAATATGCCCGCAAGCAGCTTGAGAAGGCCCACTTTGAGAAGTTGGAAAGTGCCTGAAGCAAAAGGCCTATGAAAAATAACAGTTAATCAGTTACTCTGTCTGCTATATGTACCATGACGTTAATCTTACCGAAAAGCTGAAACAATATTTCGGCTTTGACAAGTTCAAAGGCAATCAGGAAGCTATAATCCGCAACCTTCTTGACGGCAGGAACACTTTTGTGCTAATGCCGACCGGTGGCGGAAAATCGTTGTGTTACCAGCTTCCTTCACTCATTATGGACGGCACGGCAATAGTCATATCGCCGCTTATTGCCCTGATGAAAAACCAGGTGGACGTGATTAACGGTATGACAGAGACGGACGGAGTGGCGCATTACCTGAACTCCTCGCTTAACAAGTCGGCTATCGACAAGGTAAAGGCTGACATCATTGCCGGCAAAACAAAACTGTTGTACGTTGCGCCCGAATCGCTGACAAAGGAAGATAATGTGGATTTCTTACGTGGAGTGAAGATATCATTCTACGCCGTTGACGAGGCGCATTGTATCTCGGAATGGGGACATGATTTCCGTCCTGAGTACCGAAGGATACGTCCGATTATCAACGAAATTGGCGAAGCGCCGGTCATTGCGCTCACAGCTACCGCGACGGACAAGGTTCGCACTGACATAAAGAAAAGCCTCGGAATACTCGATGCGACTGAATATAAAAGCTCGTTCAACCGTCCTAACCTTTATTATGAGGTACGTCATAAGACAAAGGACATAGATAAGCAGATTGTCAAGTTCATCAAGCAGAACCCTGGAAAGAGCGGAATAATATATTGTCTGTCAAGAAAAAAGGTGGAAGAGCTGGCCGCTGTGCTGCGTGCCAATGACATAAAGGCCGCCGCATACCATGCGGGACTTGATTCGGGCACGCGTTCTGCCACCCAAGATGACTTTCTCATGGAGCGTATCGACGTCATTGTTGCAACAATAGCGTTCGGTATGGGTATAGACAAGCCGGACGTACGCTTTGTCATTCATTATGATATACCGAAGAGTCTCGAAGGATATTACCAGGAGACCGGGCGTGCGGGACGTGACGGAGGAGAAGGAAAGTGCATAGCGTTCTACTCTTATAAGGACTTGAAAAAGCTCGAGAAGTTCATGGAGGGCAAACCCGTGGCCGAGCAGGATATAGGCCGACAGTTGCTGCAGGAGACCGCGGCATACGCCGAATCATCCGTGTGCCGAAGGAAAATGCTGCTGCATTATTTCGGTGAGGAGTATGATAAGGATAATTGCGGTAATTGTGATAACTGCCTGCATCCTAAGACAAAGATAGAGGGAAAGGACGCTTTACTTGTGGTATTGAATGCCATCGCCGCAATAAAGGAAGATTTCCGCACCGATTATGTGGTGGATTTTGTTGAAGGGAAGGAGACCAACGATATCGTGGCTCATAAGCATGACCGGCTTGAAGAGTTCGGCTCTGGTGAGGACATGGACGAGAAATTATGGAACCCGGTAATACGGCAAGCCCTTATTGCAGGATTATTGAAAAAGGACGTTGAGAACTACGGAATACTGAAACTGACGTCTGCCGGCAAAAAGTTTATGAAAAACCCGGCATCATTCATGATTGTTCTTGACAACGAATTTAATGAAGACGAAGAAGAGGACAGCCATGAAGGTGTAAGTGCGGCGCTCGACCCGACGCTTTATTCGATGTTGAAAGACTTACGCAAGAAGATGAGCAGCCGCCTGAAACTGCCTCCGTATGTTATTTTCCAGGATATTTCCCTTGAGCAGATGGCTACGGTTTATCCTGTTTCCCTTGAGGACTTGCAGACAATACAGGGCGTGGGCGCTGGCAAGGCGCGCCGCTACGGCAAGGAGTTTGTCGCCTTAATCAAGAAGCATTGTGAGGAAAACGACATTGAACGTCCGATGGATTTGCGTGTGAGGACAGTAGCCAAGAAGTCTGTGCTTAAGGTGAAGATCATACAGAGTATCGACAGGCATGTGGCGCTCGATGACATTGCCGAAGCCCAGGGACTTGAATTTGATGAACTACTTGACGAGGTTGAGGCAATAGTCTACAGCGGAACTAAAATCAACATCGACTATTTCCTTGAGGAAGTGATGGACGATGACCGCATAGACGAAATCTACGACTATTTTAAGGAGAGCGAGACTGATGACCTTGAGGCTGCCATGGACGAACTTGGCGAGGATTGTACGGAAGAGGAGATAAGGCTCGTGCGTATTAAGTTTATGTCTGATATGGGTAATTAATCATTCTTATTATATTGTATTAAACGGCTCCGACACATGTAAAACAGTGTCGGAGCCGTTTTGTTTTCAGCTTTTTGTCATGATTGGCGATTACCTTCGGAAATGTCGGTCATGGTGTATTTTATATCCGTGAAAAGCCATTTTTAACATGTTTATGGGGTTAATAACTTACGGAATGTATTATATTTGCACGCGGAACATTAACTTTTGTGACATAGGTGAGTGTTTTTTAGCTTTACTGCAACGTGTTGCCGGTTATTGTATGACTGCTTACTAATCTCAAACTAATTATAAACATTTATTTAAACTACTATGAAACTAACCGTAAAAACAAGACTCGGCATGACTTGTTCATGTTTTGTAAAATCATTGATGACAGTATTCGCCGCGTGCGGTGCGCTGCTTTCGGCCAATGCCCAGGAAGCCGACGGCCGCAACTTCGGCATTGACGGTTTTGCGGCTGTCAGCGGAACGCCGGGCACCCCTCACTATCTTGAGGGCGGAACCACGGGCGGAGCCGACGGCAAGGTGGTGTATGCAAATACGTTCCAGCAGCTCCAGGCATATCTCCAGGCCAAAGACCCATACGTGGTGATAGTCGACAAAGACATGGATACGGGCATTAAGTGCTGGGTTGACGACCTGTCTACAGGCCATCTTTGCAACAACCAGGACGGTTCCGAGGGCGTTGAGACCACATACGGCGAGCGTGTGATGATAGCGTCCAACAAGACTCTCGTCGGCGTTGTCAATCCCGAGACGGGCCGGGCGCCGCTGTTTTCGCGCATTACGTTCGTGATGCAGTGCGCAAGTAACGTCATCATACGCAACTGCCGCTTCACTATGGAGGGCGCGCCGATACTGAAGTCGGGCGAGAACAAGATTGTGGCGTTCCGTGACGGGGAGCAGAAGGAGGTGGGCGACCCTGACTGCATGAGCATCCTGGCCGACGAGAACAGCGCCAAGACCGACTGGGGCGGACACATCTGGATTGACCATTGCGAGTTTTTCAACGGCAATGCGGCGGACAAGGACCGTTATGACGGGTTGCTTGACTGCAAGAACAACGTGCAGTGGATGACGTTCAGCTACAATCACTTTCATCATCATGACAAGGCCTGCCTGTTCGGCAAGGGTGACAGCGACGTGTTTGACGGGTGCCGCACCATCTCCATGCACCACAACTGGTTCGACAACATTGCCGGTTCGCGCCTTCCGCTGCAAAGGGGCGGTCACCTGCATTACTTCAACAACTACATGGTTGGCAGCGAGGACGGCTGGGACGTGCGTTCAAAAGCCGTCGGCTACATCCAGGCATGCTACTTCAAGGACAGCAAGGCTCCCGTCCGTTCCGACCGTGAAGGCTCGTTGAACATCGACAAGACAGAAGGCTATGGCGTGACATACGAGAACTGCCGGCAGCTGATGGAGGGCTACGCCAACATCGACGGGACTAAGGCTGACAAGTCGCTGACGGTGAATTATACCGACTGGACGCCGGAAAAGACCGACGGCGGATACTTTGTGAACACTCTCGACAAGACCGCCGACGTGCCCGGAACCGTGCAAAAGTATGCCGGGGCGGGGAAAATAGAGATATGGACGGCTTATGCCGACGCGGTGCCTGCCGAGGATATTGACGAATACGCGGCGGCGATAAAGGACAACCCGACGGAACCTACGTATGACGCGAACGGCGACAAGATAACCGGCATATCCGCAGACGTGGCACAGGTTGAGGCCGGCGGTGCCGTCGCCATGCAGTATTATTCGCTCGGGGGAGTGCGTCTTGACGCCCCGGCGGCGGGCATCTGTATAAAGAAAAGCGTTGACGGCAAAGGCCGTCTGAGCGCGATGAAGGTTATGGTAAAGTGATGCCGGGGCGAAGTTTGCGCCCGCGCATTTTTCCGAAAGGCCGCATTTCACATGCTGAAATGCGGCCTTTCAGCGTGTAAGAGGCCGTATTTTGCAGCGTAAAATGCGGCATATTGCCAACGTGTTAATTGTCAGTCGGTTACGCGGTTGTCCGACGAGGCTTTAGCGTAGCCCTGTTAGTGTGCTGCCACCTGCTGCCTGACGCAAGCCGGAACGCTGCTAATGTTTATTAAATTTAAGTATTTGCATACGCACTGTGCGTATTGATAATTTGTCCGAATATGATGTATAATGGTTATAAAAAGATTTTTCTACGTATTTTGTATAAAAATATATAATTTAATTTGCATTTATGCTTTCAATTGCTTATATTTGCAGAGTGTCTAATTTAATAAATTTTTACTATGAAACATCTGTTCATCTACATTTTGTGCGCTTTTATGTGCTGTGGCGCATACGCACAAAGCACTATGACTTCACCCCCTCCTGCGGGTGTTAAGATGAAGGCATTGAAGGCCGCCGAGGCCCGCATCACCGGCAGGCCCGGCCTGCTTCAGAAACTTCAGAAGCAGCAGATGGCTGCAAAATCCGTGCGCAGCGACGACGGCAAGCTGTATGCCGGCCTGCGCCGCATGGGCCGGCCCATGCGCGTGGCCGCCGGTGAAAGCTCCTGCGGCAGCCCCCGTGGCTGACGACATGGCGCGCATCACGGTAAATGTTGAGAGCGACTGGGGCGACGGTTCCGGATACCAGATGCTGCTGGATGCCGACTGTACGATACTCGATTTGCAGTATGTCGACGAAATTTTCGCCGAGTCGGAATACATGCTTCCCGAGAATGCCGGTATGTTTGAGAACTGGCTGGTAGCAGGCCAGACGGCTTCCGTTGACATCCCGGCCGGCAAATATGATTACGTAGTGTTCAATCCCACGCCTTCGGACAATACATATTATATAGCCAATGGCGAGTCGTCGGGAGACGCATACGAGTTCAAGGGCGGTTGTGAATACGTGTTCACCATAACGGTTGGAATGAGTGGCGACAATGTTGCGATTACCAGCAATTCGCCCGTAAGCATCGGCGTGAGCGGCATCACGGCGCCCGTTTCGGGTGAAGGCCTCACCGCCGCAGAGGCCGTTACGGCCACGATATTCAACAATGGTACGGAAGCCGTGTCGTCGTTTACAGCCACGCTGACAGTAGACGGAGGCACGCCCGTCGCCGAGACTGTGAGCCAGGAGATAGCGCCGGGCGCAACACTCGACTACACATTCACCGCCACGGCCGACCTTTCGGCTCCCGGCATGCACACCGTCACCGTGGCCGTTGACCATGAGGACGACGCGCTGGCCGGCGACAACACCTTTACCGCAAAGGTGAACCATGTCGCCCCCATACCCGCTCCCTACACATGCAGCTTTGACGAGGAAGCCGACGTAGACGAATGGACAACGGTGGACGGCAACATGGACGGCGATACGTGGAACATACAGTTCACGGAGGGATACGCCCAGATAATTTACAACGCATACATGGCGTTGGACGACTATCTCGTAACCGTCAACCCGATAGCCCTCAAGGCCGGAACCAACAAGGTGGTGATAGACTACAACGCCCAGAGCGATGGCTATTATGAGAGTTTCGAGGTGCTTTACGGCAAGACTTCAAACGTTGAAGACATGACTGTCCTCAGGACTGTTGATGACTTTGCAATGTCAGAGAACGGTTACGTGCTGCCCGTTAACTTCGATATTAAAGAGGATGGGGCATACTTTTTCGCGATACACGCTACGTCGGAAGCCGACCAGATGGGCATCCTCATCAACAGCGTTGAAATATCGGAAGGCGCATATAAAGGCACGCCCGACCTTGTAATAGACAAGGTTCAGATGCCGCTTTCGAGCTGCTCGCTTGGCGATGGAGAAAAAGTCGTTGTGGTAGTGTCGAACAACGGTACCGCTGATGCAAAGGGCTTTACGCTGGCGTACACCGTCAACGGCGGTCAGGAGACTTCCCGGGAATGCGCTGACGTTGCAGTGCCTGCTGGCGGCAGCGTGGAGGTTGAACTCGCAGGCTTCGACTTCTCCGGGGAAGGCAAGTACACCGTAGCCGTCGAGATAACCGACGTGACGCCCGCCGACGGACAGAATGAAGAGACCGTAACCGACAACAACAGCGCCGAGGGCACAGTGACACACTACACCCCGACCGACGTGCCGTTTACCGTTGTCTTCTCTGACCCCGACCAGCGTGACGAATGGGCAAGCGACGAGTCGTGGGTATATGACGGAGATTATAACTTCGGAATGTACTGCGTTGGCACGACTCCGCTCGTTTCGCGTGGCGTCAACCTTGAGGCCGGCAAGAGATACCGCATCTCTTACAACTACATGGCCGGCATGTATTACTTCTTCTTCGTCGTTTACGACAGTTATGACATCGTGGTGGGCAAGGACGGTGCGCCGCTGTCTGACTGGGAGACGGTAGCGTCGTTCACCGATGTTTATACCAATGACGCTTTCGCCGACAACGATGTAACCTTCACCGTGCCTGCTGACGGCGTTTATTCCATTGGTTTCAAGCAGGATGTGCCGCAAGGAGTGTTCACGCTCGCAAGCGTAAGCGTTACCGAAGTGACATCGTATGACGTGACCCTGAGCAGCGTGACGGGTCTGCCGTCGATGCTGCCGAAGGCTCAGGCCGAGGGTATGGAGATAGCCGTACCGGTGAAGAACAACGGTGCCGAAAGCGTATCGGGTACGGTAAGCGTGACGTTCAACGGCACAGCCGTAGGTTCGGCTGCATTCACTGGCCTTGCTCCCGACGCAACCGAGACGGTCAGCGTGCCTGTTGTGGCACAGGGCCTTGAGGCCGGCAGCGTATCGGTAGAGGTTGAGGCCGTAATCGACGGACAGGAAGACAGCAACCCGGCAGACAATTCCGTGACAGCCGGACTTGAAATAACCGACAAGGTTTACGCTTACGACTACGTTACGGATGATATGTATAACGAGATGTACGCCATCGGCTTAAAGGACGGTGGCGCGGCTACTGCGGGCATACCGTTCCTCATCAATGCCGAGACCACGCTTGAAGGCGTGTCGGTAGGCTGGGGCGTGGCCGACGGCCAGCAGATAGGACTGTGCGTTTACAAGTGGGATCCTACGGCAATATACCAGGATGGTGTAATCGAAGTGGGCGATGAAGTGTACACGACCACAGCCGACCAGGGCACCAGCACGGAGCAGGTGGACTATCTGTTTGACGAGCCTGTGACGCTTGAGCCGGGATATTACTTCATCGGTGTGACTTATGCCGGATACGCATTGGCTGTTGACAATGTAGCTCCTGGCCAGCTCTACTTGCTCGACACGAGCTATGAAGTTCCGTTGGCGATAGACCAGTCTGGCGCAAACCTCGGCACTCCGGCCATCCGCGCGATACTTGACAGCGGTGAACTTTCGGGAATCGGCAATGTTGACGTATCAGCAGGAGCTTCGTCCTTGGTATATGACGAGGCTACCAAGACCGTCACCGCCGTTTCGCCGTCAGGCTCAGAGACAAGCCTTGCCGTTTATGCCGCATCTGGCGCGATGACGGGCGGCGTAAGTTCTGGCAGCGGCAGTTGCGTATTCGACGCGTCAAGTCTCGCTCCCGGCGTCTACGTAGCTAAGATGACAAGCGGTGACTATGCTGAGACAAGCAAGTTTGTTGTGAAATAATCCTTTCATGCAGGCAGTGGCCTGCGATAAGAAAAACATCTGTTCGGGGCCGGCAAAGGGAGTTTCCTTGCCGGCCCTTTTCCGTTGCCGGCGGCATAGCTAGTCAGTAGCCGTGTGTACACGTGTGTCGGCCGGCTTTGTGAAATGAAGACAACATTATTATATAAAGCATTGGTTTGCGCGGCGGTGGTTGCCGGAACGTCGTCGTGTGTCAACGAAAGGCTTGACCAAGAGCCGTCGACCGGCGTTGACGCGGGCAGTGCCGTGACGACCACTTCCGACTTAACCAGCGTGCGTGCGGGACTTTACGCCGCGCTGAAGGGCAACTCTTCACTGACCGACTACTACGGACGCCAGATGTTCATATATGGAGACGTCAGGGGAGAGGACGTGCAGTACAACTGGATTGACGGCAGCGGCCGCGGCGACTTCTATTATTATATGACTTACAGCACGGCCAGCGATTTCAACGGTAATGCCATCTGGCAGACTCCTTTCGTGGTGATAAGCCGCGCGAACTACGTTATCGACTATGCCGAGGGCGGCACGATAACCGACGCCGAGGACAACTAGGCCACCATCTCGCAGTATGCCGCCGAGGCAAGGGTGCTGCGTGCCATGGCGCTGTTCGACCTTACGCGTATCTATGGCACTCCTTATACCGAGGACCAGGGCGAATCTCTCGGCGCGCCGATTATCACCGAACCTGTTGATGACGCCGGGGCGAACAAGCCGGAGCGTAGTACTGTGGCCGAATGCTACACACAGATAGAGCAAGACCTTACCGACGCCATCAACTCGGGCGCACTGCCTGAGGACAAGACCCAGGGTTACGTCAACGTGTGGACGGCCAAGGCGTTGCAGGTGCGTGTGTATATAACGAAGGGCGAGTGGGCTAACGCACTGTCAGTGGCCGAGGACATCATCGCCAATTCGCCCTACACGCTGTGGACAACGGCCGAGTATGCCGACGCGTGGAACAAGAACAACTCGGCCCACGAGAACGAGCTGATACTCGAAATGAAGATTACCGACTCTACCGACTGGACCGACCGCGAGGGCATAGCCTACTGCTACGCCGACCTGTACGGGGTAGACGCCGCCGGCGGCTACGGCGACATTATCGTCACGAAGGACTTTTCGGAGATGTTGGCTTCCGACCCCGAGGACGTGCGCAACGACATCTTGCTGAAGCCTGTGGGCGACCCGTCGGTCTATACGTCGTACGGCGACGACTTCGTTGAGCATGGAGTGTTCATCAACAAGTTGCCACAACCTGACGAAAACACCAGCGCAGCTTACCAGAACGTACCGCTGCTGCGCCTCTCAGAGGTGTATCTCTCGGCGGCTGAGGCCGCCTACCAGGAGGGCGACCTTAGCCGTGCGGCCGAGTTGCTTAACGACATAATAACCAACCGTACCACTGATGCAACGAAAACCGTGACCGCCGGCGACATAACACTTGACCGCATATACGTCGAAAGGCGCAAGGAACTTGTCGGCGAGGGGCAGAGATATTTCGACGTGCTGCGCCGCGGCGAGACCGTAACGCGCTATACCGACGTGAACAACCGGGGCTGGCACGACGCGCTGAGCGAGGAAGCGCGCACGTTCAGCCGCGACTCGGAGAAGGCGCTGCCGCTCATTCCGCAGAGCGAGCTTGACGTTAACCCGAACATGCAGCAGAATCCGGAATATTAATATACTCTCTCTAATTAAATAAATAAATGAGGTTGCGGCCTCGGCCCTGCCCATCACCTGTGACAGTGACTAAGGTGCGGTACTTTTTAAGTCTCCCGGCGGATACGCATCCGCCGGGGGCTTTTTCTTGTCAGGGAAGAGTTCCGCCCACCAACACCTGAATTATGGGTGGACTCCAAAAGGACACTTCTTGCGTTACAAAAGGCCATCAATCGCGCGCTAAAAGGCCACCTTTCGCAATCTAAAAGACGGCCTTTTGCGCGGGCATTGATAATCAGCTACTTACGCGTTATAGGCATGCGTGCGGTCAACACATTTCGTAATGGCGGCTGTAACGGGGCGTCAGCGCCGTCACCACGACCCGTCCGGACGGAGCTGAGGCCACTGGGCGCCGCCGCTTTGGGTTCATGCCCCACATGGTCAAGCCATAAGTCGGATACTCCGTATTTTACATTATTTAGATAAGAAAAAGCCGAAAGTCGTGCGTGAATGGATTTTTTTTGCTAAATTTGCACGCAATAAATTTTCAAGTTATATATGTCATCATTTGTTGCAGATAGAATTGTAATGGACGGATTGACTTTTGACGACGTCCTTTTAATCCCGGCTTATTCTGAAGTATTGCCTAAAACGGTAGAGTTGCAAACCATGTTCACGCGTAACATCAGGCTGAACATACCTTTTGTTACGGCAGCGATGGACACCGTTACCGAGTCGGCCATGGCCATAGCCATAGCCCGCGAGGGCGGTATCGGCGTAATCCACAAGAACATGCCGATAGACGAACAGGCCCGCCAGGTGGCGATAGTAAAGCGCGCCGAGAACGGAATGATTTATGACCCCGTGACCATCCGCCGCGGCTCAACCGTGCAGGATGCGCTCAACATGATGGCCGAGTATCATATCGGAGGTATCCCCGTGGTTGACGACGACGACCATCTGGTAGGTATCGTGACCAACCGCGACTTGCGTTTCGAGCGCCGTCTCGACAGGAAGATTGACGAGGTGATGACCAGCGAGAATCTTGTCACCACCCACATGCGCACCGATCTCAGCGACGCCGCGCAGATATTGCAGGAGAACAAGATAGAGAAGCTGCCCGTTGTCGACGCCGACAACAAGCTGGTGGGCCTCATTACATATAAGGATATAACCAAGGCCAAGGATAAGCCCATGGCCTGCAAGGACGACAAGGGCCGTCTGCGCGTGGCTGCAGGAGTGGGAGTCACCGCTGACACGCTCGACCGCATACAGGCGCTTGTCGAGGCTAACGCCGACGCAATCGTGATAGACACCGCCCACGGACACTCTAAGGGCGTAATCGAAAAGCTCCGCGAGGCAAAAAGCTCATTCCCGGGCGTTGACATCGTAGTGGGCAACGTGGCTACTGGAGCAGCTGCCAAAATGCTTGTAGACAATGGCGCCGACGCCATAAAGGTAGGTATCGGCCCGGGCAGTATCTGCACAACGCGCGTGGTTGCAGGTGTAGGCGTTCCGCAGTTGAGCGCTGTTTATGACGTGGCTTGTGCGCTGAAGGATACCGGAGTGCCCCTTATCGCCGACGGCGGACTGCGCTATTCGGGCGATATCGTGAAGGCTCTCGCAGCCGGAGGATACAGCGTGATGATTGGTTCGCTCGTGGCAGGAACGGAGGAAAGCCCCGGCGACACTATCATCTTTAACGGACGTAAGTTCAAGAGCTACCGTGGCATGGGCAGTCTTGAAGCTATGGAGAACGGTTCAAAGGACCGTTACTTCCAGGCCGACACAAAGGACGTGAAGAAACTGGTGCCGGAAGGTATCGCGGGTCGCGTTCCTTACAAGGGCACCGTGCAGGAAGTAGTGTACCAGCTTGTAGGCGGCCTCCGCTCAGGTATGGGCTACTGTGGAGCCAAGGACATTACCGCACTGCATGACGCAAAGTTCGTTCATATTACAAACGCCGGAGTGTTGGAAAGCCATCCGCACGATATAACTATCACGAGCGAGGCCCCCAACTACTCAAGGCATGAATAAAAGTATCATAGTCGGCGGACAACGGGCGTGGCAGTAACGGCCTGCGCGATTGTCCGCATGCTTGTACAACCCGTCAACAGACATACAATGAAGCTCACAACTCTCATAGCGGCCATGCTCCTTTGTGGGGGCATGGCTTGTGCACAGCAGACGGATCCCGTAGTGATGAAAATCAACGGAGTGCCAATTCTGCGCTCTGAGTTCGAGTATTCTTATAATAAGAATAACTCGGCAGATGTAATTGACCGCAAGACGGTTGACGAATATGTTGACCTCTTCATCAATTACAAGTTGAAAGTAGCTGCAGCCATCGACGCGAAACTTGATACGCTTAGCTCTTTCAAGAAAGAGTTTGCCATGTATCGCGACCAGGAAGTGCGGCCGGCATTTGCCGACAGTGCCGCTATTTTGGCGGAGGCTCATGCCGTATATGACCGTACCAAGGAGCGTATAGGCGCCCGCGGACTGATAAAGCCCGCACATATCCTTATGTATGTTGAGCAGAAGGCTCCGACCGCAAAGTTCGAGGAGGCGCGTAGGCGTGCCGATTCCTTGTACAATGTGCTCAAGAATGGTGGCGATTTTGCGGCTTTGGCACGTAAGTATTCGCAAGACCCGGGGTCGGCGAATAACGGCGGCGAATTGCCGTGGCTGCAGCCCGGACAGACGCTTAAAGAGTTTGAGGATGCGGCATACGCCCTTAACAAGGGTGAGATGAGCGGTGTGGTACAGTCGCCGGTGGGCTTCCATATCATTTTGATGAAGGACCGGAAACAGCTCGAACCTTTCGATTCACTGAAAAGCGACATACTCCGCTTCATTGATGCACGTGGAATACGTGAACGCATTATAGACAAGAAAATTGATGAACTGGTCAAGACTTCCGGCGGAAAGCTTACCAAGGAGGATGTACTTAACGATAAGGCAAAAGACCTTGCACAGTCAGATCCTGGTCTGAAATACCTTATAATGGAATACCACGACGGCTTGTTGCTGTACGAAATCAGCAATCGTACCGTGTGGGAGAAGGCTGCTTCTGACGTAGCCGGGCTTGAGGCGTATTTCAAGAAGAACAAGAAAAAATATTCATGGTCGGAACCGCGGTATAAAGGCATGGTTTACCATGTCAAGCAAAAGGATGACGTGAAGGCCGTAAGGAATTGCGTGAAGGGTGTTCCGTTCAATAAGTGGGCGGATGTGTTGCGCTCGACATTCAATAGTGACTCAGTTCTCAGGATACGGGTCGAGAAAGGAATATTCAAGGAAGGCGACAATGCCTTTATTGACAAGATGGTATTCAAGAAAGATACTGTTGTTACCGTACTTAAGGATTTCCCCATCGACGCGGTTTATGGCAAACTACTTAAACGGCCGGAAAGTTTTGAGGATGTCCGTGGACTCGTCACTGCGGATTATCAGGAGCAGCTCGAAGGACAGTGGGTTGCTGAACTCAGGCGGAAATATCCGGTGGAAGTGTATTACGATGTGTTGAAAACAGTAAACAAGCATAGTGATTAATATATGAAATTAAGAGGCAAAACGGCTTTGTGGCTTGTAGCGTCGGCGTTCTTCTTCGCCGCCGTCAGCGCAAGCACGGTAAACGACTGCATTGCCGATAACAATACGATGGGGGTGAAGGCTGATTCCACTGCAGAGGTGTCTAATGTTGATTCAACCGCAGCGGCACCGAATCCTTCGAGTGTTGTCGATGAGGTAATCTGGGTTGTAGGTGATGAACCTATACTGTTGTCTGATGTTGAAAATGTTAGAATGCAGAGCGAGTTGGAGGGTGTTAAGTGGGACCGCAATCCTGATTGTGCCATTCCGGAACAGTTGGCGGTGCAAAAACTATTCCTTCATCAGGCGGCAATAGACAGTATAGAGGTGACCGAGTCAGAGGTCGCCCAAAGCGTGGAGGAGCAGATTAATTATTGGATTCAGATGACAGGTAGTAGGGAAAAACTTGAGGAATACAAGAACATGAGTCTTTCCGAACTGCGCCAGACCCTGCATGATGACTTCCGTAACCGTCTGCTAATCAACCGCGAGCGTGAAGAGCTCGTGTCTGATATAACGGTATCGCCGGCCGATGTGCGCCGCTATTTCAGCGAGTTGCCGGAAGATAGTCTGCCTATTATACCTACGGAGGTTGAGGTGCAGATTATAACACGTACGCCGAAAGTGGCGCAAGAGGAGGTTGACCGTATCAAGAACCAGCTTCGTGAATATACGGAGCGTGTCAACAAGGGCGAGACTTCTTTCGCGACACTTGCTACGTTGTATTCGGAAGATCCGGGAACGGCCCGTCAAGGAGGTGCATTCCAGGATTATGTGGGCCGCGGAGTGCTTGACCCTACTTTCGCGAGTGTGGCGTTTAACCTAACCGATCCAAAGAAAATATCCAAGATAGTGGAGACTGAGTACGGTTTCCACATCATCCAGCTTATTGACAAACGCGGTGACAGGATAAAGGTAAGACATATTCTCCTTAGGCCGAAAGTTACGCAGGAAGCAATAGATTTTGCCGCTTCCCAACTTGACTCCATTGCCGGCAACATCCGTGAAGGTAAGTTTTCGTTTGACGAAGCAGCCACTTTCATCTCGGATGATAAGGACACGCGCAACAACCACGGCCTTATGGCCAACCAGGGTAATGACGGACGTATGACGAGTCGTTTCCAAATGCGCAACCTTCCGCCTGAAATCGCAAAGGTGGTAGACTCGATGAAGGTGGGAGAGGTGTCCGCTCCGTTCCAGATGATAAGTCTGAAAAACGGCAAGACGGTGTGTGCCATCGTGAAACTGAAGAACCGTGTCGAGACCCACCGTGCCACTATAACGGAAGATTTCCAGACGATGAAGGACATTGTGCTGGCCAAGCGTCGCGAGGAATTTATCGATAAGTGGATAAAGGATAAGATAAAGGCCACTTACGTGCGTATAAACGACCGTTACAAAAATTGTGATTTCCAATACGAAGGTTGGGTTAAATGACGACGAACAATAATCTGAAAGTTTTATTTGGCGGGCATAGGATTCTCATTGTTGCAATCCTATGCCTGTTTGGACTTAGTTTGGTGCAGTCGCGCCAGGCGTCGAAGAAGAAACCGCGTCCGAAAACCAACGAGCGCGTGTACCTTATACATGCAGACAGGCTTAGGTTTGACCAGTTCAGCATGAATCCTGACGCGCAGATTCTCAACGGCAATGTGGCATTCCGCCACAAGGGAGCCAAGTTGTATTGTGACAGCGCTTATTTCTATCAGGAATCAAATTCGTTCCGTGCTTTCGGGCATGTCAGGATGTACCAGGGCGACACTTTGTCGCTGTTCAGTGACTATGCGTATTATGACGGCAACGACCAGATGGCCGAGGCTCGTTATAATGTGGTGCTGAAACACAGGAAGACAACGCTCTATACCGACAGCCTGAATTATGACAGGCTGTATGGTATCGGTTACTTCTTCGAAGGAGGTAAGATGGTTGACAAGGACAATGTGCTCGTTTCGGACTGGGGTGAGTATGATACGGAGACCCGTGACGCCGTGTTCAACTATAATGTGAACTTGAAGAACCCGAAGTTTGTGCTTACTACCGACACTCTGCATTACGACACGAGGACGTCTATCGCGCATATCGTAGGTCCTTCAAAGATTGTTTCCGGCGAGAGCGTAATAAACACTTCGCAGGGTTTTTATGATACAAACAAGGACTTTTCGAGGCTGTACGGCCGTTCGACGCTGGACAACAACGGCAAGACATTGACGGCCGACAGCCTGTTTAATGACGACAAGACAAAGATAAGCGAGGGCTTCGGCAACGTAGTCTACAACGACACGGTCAACAAGAACCAGATGACGAGCAATTATTTCTGGTACAATGACAGCACGGGCTATGCCTTTGCTACCGACAGTGCCGTGCTGAGGGATTATTCACAGGGCGACACGCTGTTCCTCCATTCTGACACGATGAAGGTCTACACCTATAACATAAACACTGATTCGGTGTACCGCACGATGCACTGCTACAACAAGGTCAGGGCTTTCCGTACTGATATACAGGCTGTTTGTGACTCACTGGTGTACAACACGAGAGACTCACTCATGACCATGTACAAAGACCCTATAACGTGGAACGAGAACCGGCAATTGTTGGGCGAGGTGATAGAGGTGTTCATGAAGGACTCGACAATAGACCGCGCGCACGTCATCAACCAGGCATTGTCCGTCGAACAGTTGTCGGACAGCACAAAATTCAACCAGGTGGCGTCGCGCGAGATGTTCGGATATTTTAACGATGGAGAGTTATACGAGACCGAGGCGATAGGCAACGTGCAGTGCGTGTACTACCACCAGGACGAGAAGGACAGCGCGTTTCTGAACATGGCTTATCTCGAGACGGATACAATGCGTGTATATCTTAAGAACCGGCAGTTGCAGCGTATATGGACATGCAAGCAGACAGGAACCGCTTATCCAATAACACAAATACCGCCATCCAAGAAGGAATTGCCCTCGTTTGCATGGTTTGACTATGTCAGGCCGCGCGATAAGCATGACATCTTCAACTGGCGTGGCAAGGCGAAGGGTACGGAGTTGAAGGACATCGGGCGTCGCTCGGCACCGTTGCAGTTCATAAGCAAGGGTGGCGTTGTGTCCGACAAGGTTTCGGTGTCCGACCAACCGCCGGTGCTCGGTGAGCCTGCCAGGGTTGACTCGACGGGTGTAGCGGCCGGAGATTCGCTGTCAGTGCCGTCTGAGGCGGCTCCCTCTGCGGCGACGGACTCCGTTCGGCAGACTGTCTCTACGCCGGCTCCTGCTCCGGCGGACAGTGCAGGCGGTAGCTCTGCTTCAGCTGAAGTTCAGTCGGCCGGGCCGGCAGTCAAGGGTGAAGACAATGCCGCTGGTGCCGCGACCGTAGCCGCTCCGAAGGAGGAAGAACCGCAGACTGTCAATAAAGAGAACGCCGGAAAGTAAGCCGGAAGGAGGATTAATGGGACTGTTCAACCAACGCAAGCCGAGGCCGTTCCGCCATCGTTACATGTTCGTGGACGAGCGCAAGGAGCGGATTAGGGATATAGAAGAAAAGGCAAAGGCCGAACTCGGCATGAAGGCAGACGGCCGTCAGGAGCACGAACGCATACAAGGCATGTTCATCAACGCGACCCGCCATGTCCGCAAGCGACGTGAGAGGAAACTCGCGGGAGGCTTTGTCCTTACTTACGGCGTGATAGTCGTGTTGCTGATAATGCTTTTCGCTATCTGGAAAATACTGCTTACAATGTGATGGGCGTCCATGCCCGTGACCGCAGTTTGCTGACTTTACCGGCCATGCCGTTAACTAACTGAAAATCAATCGTTTGCCGCATATGTTGTAAAAGGCGGCCTTTTGCAAGGCGAAAGGCCGTCTTTTACGCCCTGAAAGGGCGTCTTTGGCAACATGAAAGACCGCCTTTTGCATTACCACCTGTCGTCGAGCATGTCAGTGGCAGGCGTTGCGGATACAATCAAATATAGTGAAAGGCGAGCGCAATGGAAAGAAAAACGAAGTTTTTTGACGTTCCATTGCCGAGCCGCATCCTATATTCGTATAACAAATATAGTGAAAGGCGGGCACAATGGAAAGAAAAAACGATGCTTTTTGACCATTCCATTGCCGAGCCGTATCCTATATCCGTGAGACAAAAATTAAGAAGACTATGAGCGACATAATACAACTTCTGCCAGATTCGGTGGCCAACCAGATTGCCGCCGGAGAGGTAATACAGCGTCCCGCGTCGGTAATCAAGGAGCTTGTCGAGAATTCCGTTGACGCAGGGGCAAAGACAATCAACGTTCTTGTGACTGATGCAGGCCGCACGTCAATACAGGTTATCGACGACGGCAAGGGCATGTCCGAAACCGATGCGCGCATGTCATTCGAGCGTCATGCCACATCTAAAATACGCAAGGCCGACGACTTGTTTGCCCTGCATACGATGGGATTCCGCGGAGAGGCGCTCGCCTCTATCGCCGCCGTGGCCCAGGTGGAGCTGCGTACGCGCCGTGAGTGTGACGAGATAGGCACCCATCTGTCTATCGCGGGGTCAAAGGTCATAGGGCAAGAGCCCGTGTCATGCCCCGTAGGCAGCAACTTCTCGGTGGAAAACATCTTCTATAACGTGCCGGCGAGAAGAAAGTTCCTTAAGTCTAACGCTACCGAGCTGAACAATATCCTGGCAGCCTTTGAGCGAATTGCCCTTGTGTATCCTTCGATAAGTTTCACCTTCCACAGCAACGGAACGGAAACCCTCAACCTTCGTAGCGGCAGCATGCGGCAGCGTATTGTCGACATCTTCGGCAAGAAAATAAACCAAGACCTCCTTCCCGTAGGCGTGGAGACTACCGTGTGCAACATCTCCGGATTCATAGGCAAGCCGGAATCCGCCCGCAAGAAAGGTGCCCACCAGTATTTCTTCGTGAACGGCCGCTACATGAAACACCCTTATTTCCACAAGGCGGTGATGACAGCCTATGAGCGCCTTTTGCCCTTGGGCGAGCAGGTTCCGTATTTCATCTATTTTGACGTGAATCCGGAAGATATCGACGTGAACATCCATCCGACAAAGACGGAAATAAAGTTCGAGAACGAACAGACCGTATGGCAAATCCTGCTTGCGGCCGTAAAGGATTCGCTCGGGCGTTTCAACGACGTGCCGTCGATAGACTTTGATACCGAAGGACGTCCCGACATACCTGTTTATGACCCGTCACAGGGATTTACGGATGCGCCGAAACTCGACTTCAATCCTTCGTATAATCCTTTCAAGTCAGTGTCGTCATACACCCCGTCGGCACATAAGGAATCAGTGCCCGATGATTGGGACAAACTGTACGAAGGCCTTAGGGGAGGCGAGGCCGACGCCGGCATAACGCCCGCTCCTGAGCCGGCCGGAATGTTTGAAAGCAATGAAAGCCCGGCCGACGGTGATTGTACCGTAGATGAAAAGTCGCCCGCCCACTATCAGTATAAGGGCCGATACATAATGACGGCAGTGAAGTCAGGCCTTATGCTTGTAGACCAGCACCGTGCGCATACACGCATTCTGTACGAGAAATACCTCGGGCAAATCAGTTCGCACAACGGAGTGTCACAACAAATGCTGTTTCCGGAGATGGTAAGTTTTACCCCATCTGAAACCGTATTGTTGCAAAACATGCTGCACGACCTTGAGAGTCTCGGCTTCGAGTTGTCCCCCATGGGCGGCGGAAGCTACTCCGTCAACGGAGTTCCTGCCGGTCTTGACGGCGTAGACTACGTAAAGCTGCTAAAGAATATGGTATCAGAATATGCCGATACGGGCGCCTCTGCCGGCGACGAGATAAGCCGTTCGCTGGCCCTCAAACTTGCCCGCAGCGCCGCGGTGCCATACGGTCAGGTGCTGGGTAATTCTGAAATGGAAAGCATTGTAAACGAACTTTTTACATGCTCGAATGTCAACTACACCCCGGACGGGAAACCCATTGTGGCCATGCTTAAGCAACAGGACATTGAACGCCTCTTTGGTTGATATGTCACGAATTGTGGTAATTTGTTCGGATTAATCTCGGAAAAATGTAAAATAAAAGCCTTGAAAAGTTCTTTTATAAAAAAATATTACTATCTTTGCACTGAAAGCCCCCTTAAAGAGTGAGGGCGCTTAAAATGTTTTATTGATTGTTTAATATTAAGAGTTATGAAGAAATTATTTATCGCATTGATTTTTGCGTGTGTCTCTGTGACCGGAATGGCACAGAACGCGGACATTACGGAGAAGTATAGCGTTGCGACTAACTCGTTCTGGAGCAATTGGTTTATCCAGGGCGGCGTTACTTGGGAGGCGTGGTACGGTAATTATGAGGACGGAAGGGGATTCTCGAAGAACCCGTTTAAGGCTTTCCGTTCTAATCCCGGCGCAGCTATCGCTATCGGAAAATGGTTTACTCCAGGCATAGGTCTTCGTACCAAACTGCAGGGAATATGGGGTAAGTCGGTTTGGAATGAAGAGAATATCGAAACAGAGAACAAGTACTGGATGCTTAACGAGCATGTACTCTTCAATCTGAGCAACCTGTTATACGGCTATAACGAGAACCGTGTGTGGAATTTCATACCGTTCGTTGGTGCCGGCTTGGCACGCTCTTGCACATATAATAGGTATGCAATGGGGCTTAGCGTAGGTATCTTGAACGAGTTTTGGGTAAACAAGCGTTTGGCCATCAACTTCGAAATAGGATGGAACCGTTATGAAAGCGACATCTGCGGCATGCCTGCCGAGATGGGTTCTGGTATCATGAACCACCCCAACCATGTATATGCTGAAGTAGGTGTAACGTACAACCTCGGCAAGAGAACATGGAACAAGGTGCCCGATGTTGACGCTATCAAGGCTCTGTCACAGTCGCAGATCGACGCTCTCAACGCACAGCTGGCTGACGAGAAGGCAGAGAACGACCGCCTGAAGAACGAGCTTGCCAACAAGAAGTCTGAGCCAACCGTTAAGTATGAGAAAGAGTACGTAACCACTCCGGTATCCGTATTCTTCAACATTGACAAGGCTAAGATCGCTTCAAAGAAGGATCTCGTTAACGTGAAGAACCTTGCTGACTATGCTAAGGACAACAATGCTACTCTCCTTGTAACAGGTTATGCTGACAGCGCAACAGGTCCTGCTGACTACAACCGTGAGCTTTCACAGAAGCGTGCAGAGACAGTTGCTGACGAACTCGTTAAGATGGGTGTCAACAGAAGCAACATCAAGATCGAGGCTATGGGCGGTGTTGATACCCTCGTTCCTCCTTCGTACAACCGTCGCGCTACTGTTGAAATCGTTAAGTAACAATCACTTTAAAGTAGACTTTATAGAAAGTGCTCCGCTATTGCGGGGCACTTTTTTTGTAAGTTTTATCAAAAAGGCGGTAAAAAATTTGGCGGTTTCGATAAAAAGACATACCTTTGCAACCGCTTACGACAAGTAAGGGCGCATAGCTCAGCTGGTTTAGAGCATCTGCCTTACAAGCAGAGGGTCGGGGGTTCGAATCCCTCTACGCCCACTCAAGAATCCCGTTGCACATTGTGTGACGGGATTTTTGTTAGTAACAAGGGACAAGCAGACGAGCGGACAAGGAGATATGACTTGACTGCTCGTCTGCTTATCCCTTGTCTACTAATATTACGTGAGTTCGGTATGAGGCATTACCCTATACCTAACTCACGTTATTGTCTTGCAGAAGAGCACGAATCGCAATGTAAAAGACTGTGTTTCATGACATTAAAAGCCGTGTTTTATAAGTAAACAAATGATGATGATTTTCGCTAAACATCTGTCAGTC
>OIBN01000065.1_pt1 | contig 78872 bp, 70 predicted proteins | sample 1581031 | NCBI WGS metagenome assembly OIBN01 (sample SAMEA3882531, study PRJEB24775) | human gut metagenome | biome: human-associated habitat; feature: intestine environment; material: feces | place: Netherlands | collected 2009/2010
TAAATTATATTGACCCAGTATTGGTAATTCTATTTGTAACAGTTGCTTTGATAGAGAACAGCAGATTGTCCTCAGCAAAAGCAATACACGTAGCGGGACATTTTAGGCAGACACAATGGCATGCTTGGACTGAAATGATAGTGAATATCGTAGTATCACTGATAGGTGTTCTCAAATGGGGTATTTACGGTGTTTTGATTGGTACAATTGCGGCCTTGTTATTCAGAGCGAATGCAATGATCATCTATGCCAACAAAAAAATCCTGCACTGCAGCCCATGGAAAACCTACCGCCGCTGGCTGGTCAATCTGGCGCTGTTCATCGCGGTAACAGTGCTGTCCAAGCCGCTGCTTGCCCGCATTGCACTGGATACCTACCCCCGCATTATTCTGTGGGCAGCGATTACCTGTGTGATTGTGATTCCGCTGTTTTTTGCAGTTGCATCACTGTTTGACAGGGAGACCTATCGCTATGCCAAGGAATTATTCGCTCCGTATTGGAAGAAAGTAAAGATGAAGCTGACAGGACGTGCAGACGCTCAGGGGTGACACAAATGCTCCACTACATCTACTCCCGGTCGCTGATCGGTGTGCTGGTCGCCATGCCGCTGCTTCTTGCCGTCTGGGGTGCGTTATCCGCCCGCGTGGCCGAGCGGCAGTGGCGGCCGGGGAATCTTGCGCTGCTGCTCGTGAGCGCTGCGGTGATCCTTTATGCGACCCTGTTCAGCCGCGCTGAGGGCGGCGGCCTTATCCTCACCCCCTTTGCCGCCCTCGCCGCTGCGCGGGTGCAGCCGGAGCTCTACCGCGAGATGCTGATGAACGTATTTCTCTTCTTCCCGCTCGGCCTCACGCTCTCGAACGCCCTGCCGCGCCGGTGGAACAGTTGGCTTCGGATCGGCGTCACAACCCTTGCCAGCTGCCTGCTCAGCGCGGGGATCGAGTACGCGCAGTACCGCTTCTCCCTCGGCATGGCGGAGACGGACGATGTGCTCTGCAACACGCTCGGCGCGCTGCTCGGCGCGGCGTCCCTGCTTGTCGCGCACGCCATCGAATCACACAAAGAAAGGGCTCGGCACACGAACATGACCCTGACTGCTACCGAAACACAATTTCTGCATATCGCCAAAGTGGCCGTTTCCGGCGGGGAGATACCCGCTGAAAACGTGGACTGGTCTGCTGTTTTTGCGCTGGCGGGGCAGCAGAAGCTGACGCCGCTCCTCTTCGAGGCGGCCCGCAAAGCGCCCGCCGCAGCGGAAAACGCGGCGCTGTTCGCGGCGGTGAAGCAGCAGGTCATCGGGCAGGTACTGCACCAGACCCTGCGCGCGGCGGAGTTTGCCGCGCTCTATGGCGACCTGCGCGCGGCGGGGCTGCACCCCGTCGTGGTCAAGGGGCAGCTGTGCAGCCGGCTGTACCCGCTCCAGGATCACCGCATCAGCGCGGACGACGATCTCTACATCCCGGAGGCGGAGTTTCCGGCCTGCCATGCGCGGCTGCTGGCCAATGGTCTGACCACCGACACGCCCGCGGACGAGCTGGCCGCGGCGGACGAGGTGTCCTATACGAAAGAGGGCAGCCCGCTTTACATCGAGCTGCACCGGCACCTGTTTGACAGCTCCGAGGACGCCCACGACGACCTGAACCGCTTTTTTGCCGACTTACATCCCGTTGAGATCGACGGTTTTCTCGCCATGCCGCCGCACGAGCATCTGCTGTATCTGATCCTGCACGCCTACAAGCACTTTGTGCGCAGCGGCATCGGCCTGCGGCAGTTTTGCGATATTGGCCTGTGGGCGCGCGCCTATCACGATCAGATCGACTGGCTGCGCCTGCATGACCAGTGTCGGACCGTGCACGCGGCGAAGTTTGCCGCCGCGGCGTTTTGCATTGCCGCAAACGATCTCGGAATAGAGCTTGACTTACCCGCGCCGTGGGAGGATACTATGGATGTTGCGCCGCTGCTGCACGACACGCTCTGCGGCGGCGTTTACGGCTCCAATGACTACACGCGTCTGCACGCATCCACCGTGACGCTCAACGCCGTCCGGGCCAGCCGCACGGGCGGGCGCAGCAGCGTGCTGCGCACCGTGTTCCCGCCGCGGAGCGTGCTCGCGCGGCGCTACCCGTATCTGAAAAAGCACACGTGGCTGCTGCCGGCCGCGTGGGCGCAGCGCCTCGCGCACTATGCCCGGGAAAAGCGGCAGACCACGGCGGACAGCGCGGCCGGCTCGCTCCGGCTGGCGCGGGAGCGCATCGAACTGATGAAGCAGTATGACATTTTGGAGTGACGGCCTTTCCGCCCGTCACGCCGCACAGAGAAACGACCTGAGAAACCGGAGAAACAAGATGAACATTACCGTAGCCGGTGTGGGCTATGTCGGCCTGGCGCAGGCGGTGCTGCTCGCGCAGCACAACGCCGTCACCGCCGTGACCACGACCCCAGCCAAAGCCGAACAGATCAACCGCGGCGTCTCGCCGATCGTCGACGCCGAGATCACAGACTTCCTGCGCACGAAGCCGCTGACGCTCACGGCGACCGTGGACGCCGAGCGGGCCTACCGCACGGCGGACGTGGTCATCATTGCCACGCCGACGGACTATGACCCCGAGCGCAACCTCTTCAACACCTCGACCGTCGAGGCGGTGCTCTCGCTCGTGGGCAGGGTCAACCCCGGCGCGCTCGTGGTCATCAAGTCCACGGTGCCGGTCGGCTATACGGAGCGCATCGTGGGCAGGTTCGGCTGCGCGCGGCTGCTGTTCTCGCCGGAGTTTCTGCGCGAGGGCAGGGCGTTGTATGACAACCTGCACCCGAGCCGCATCGTGGTCGGCCGCCCGCACGGCGGCACGGCAACGGAGGCGGACGCGCGCCGGTTCGCGTCCCTGCTGCAGCAGGGCGCGGCGGAGCAGGACATCCCCACGCTCTACCCGAACGCGACGGAGGCCGAGGCCATCAAGCTCTTTGCCAACACGTACCTCGCCGTGCGCGTGAGCTATTTTAACGAGCTCGACACCTACTGCGAGCTCAAGGGGCTCGACACGCGGCAGGTCATCGACGGCGTGTGCCTCGACCCGCGCATCGGCGCGCACTACAACAACCCCTCGTTTGGCTACGGGGGCTACTGTCTGCCGAAGGACACGCGCCAGCTCGTGGCAAACTTCGGCGACATTCCCAACCGCATCATCAGCGCCGCCGTCACGGCCAATGACGAGCGCAAGGATCACATCGCCCGTCAGATCCTGCGCAAGGCGGCGGGCGGCGTCGTCGGCGTGTACCGCCTGACGATGAAAGCGGACTCCGACAATTTCCGCGAGTCGAGCATCCGCGGCGTCATCGAGCGGCTGCGCCGCGCGGGCGCGAGCGTCGTCATCTATGAGCCGACGCTCAAGGCGGCCACCTTCGACGGCCTGCCGGTGATCGCGTCGCTCGCGGAGTTCAAGCGCATGTCGGCCGTGATCGTTGCCAACCGCGCCGAGTCCGCGCTCGACGACGTACCGGAGAAGGTATACACCCGCGACCTGTACCGCAGAGACTGAAAAAGGGAGGCACAGACGATGAAAGGCATCATCCTCGCCGGTGGCTCCGGCACGCGGCTGTACCCGCTCACGCGGGTCACGTCCAAGCAGCTGCTGCCCGTGTACGACAAGCCCATGATCTATTACCCGCTCTCGACGCTCATGCTCGCGGGCATCCGCGACATCCTCATCATCTCGACGCCCGACGATACCCCGCGTTTCGAGCGCCTGCTCGGCGACGGCAGCCAGTTCGGCATCCGCCTGTCCTACGCGGTGCAGCCGCACCCGGACGGGCTCGCGCAGGCGTTTCTGATCGGGGCAGACTTCATCGGCGGCGACACGTGCGCCATGATCCTCGGCGACAATATTTTCTACGGCAACCGCTTTCGCAGCAACCTGTGCGAGGCGGTCGCAAATGCCGAGGCGGGCTATGCCACGATCTTCGGCTACCACGTCAAAGACCCGGAGCGCTTCGGCGTTGTGGAGTTTGACCAGGACAAGCGTGTGCTGTCCGTCGAGGAAAAGCCCAGAAGCCCGCGCTCGAACTACTGCGTCACGGGCCTGTATTTTTACGACAACCGTGTCGTGGAAAAGGCGCGGCAGGTGCGTCCGTCGGCGCGCGGCGAGCTGGAGATCACGGATCTCAACCGGCTCTATCTCGAGGACGACCGGCTGAAGGTGCAGCTGCTCGGCCGGGGCTTTGCGTGGCTCGACACCGGAACGGTCGAGAGCCTCATGGACGCGGCGGTCTTTGTCCAGACGGTGCAGAACCGGCAGGACGTCATCATTTCCGCGCCGGAAGAGGTGGCCTATCACATGGGCTGGCTCACGAAGGCGCAGCTGCTGGCTGCCGCCGCGCAGTATCAAAACGCGCCCTACGGTGCGCATCTGCGCGCGGTCGCGGAGGACAAGCTGGTGTTTGAGAGGGAGCTGCATGACTAGATTCGTCACGGGCGGCGCCGGCTTCATCGGCGCGAATTTCCTGTTTTACCTGCGCGAGCACTATCCGGACGACCGGCTCGTGTGCATCGACAAGCTCACCTATGCCGGCAACCTCTCCACGCTCGCGCCGCTGCTCGGGCAGCCGAACTTCCGCTTTGCCAAGATGGACATCTGCGACCGGGAGGCGGTCTACGGCCTGTTTGAAGAAGAGCATCCCGACGTGGTCGTGAACTTCGCGGCCGAGAGCCATGTCGACCGCTCGATCGCCGACCCGTCGCTGTTCCTGCAGACGAACATCATCGGCACGTCCGTGCTCATGGACGCCTGCCGCAAATACGGCAATGTGCGCTTTCATCAGGTTTCGACCGACGAGGTCTACGGCGACTTGCCGCTCGACCGGCCGGATCTGCTGTTCACCGAGCAGACGCCGCTGCACACCAGCTCACCCTACAGCAGCTCCAAGGCCGCGGCCGATCTGCTGGCAGGGGCGTACGGACGCACATACGGCCTGCCGGTCACGATCTCGCGCTGCTCGAACAACTACGGGCCGTATCAGTTCCCGGAAAAGCTCATCCCGCTCATGATCGTAAATGCCCTCGCGGACCGGCCGCTGCCGGTGTACGGCCGGGGGCTGAACGTGCGCGACTGGCTGTATGTCGGCGACCACTGCCGGGCCATCGACCTTGTGGTCAACCACGGCCGCATCGGCGAGGTGTACAACATCGGCGGCCACAACGAGATGCGCAACATCGACATCGTGCGCCTGATCTGCCGCAAGCTCGGCAAGCCCGAGCGCCTCATCACCTACGTCGCCGACCGGCAGGGGCACGACCTGCGCTATGCCATCGACCCCACGAAGATCCACACGGAGCTCGGCTGGCTGCCGGAGACGCGCTTTGCCGACGGCATTGGCCGGACGATCGACTGGTATCTCGCCAACCGTCCCTGGTGGGAGGAGATCCTCAGCGGGGCTTACCGCACCGGCTATGAACGGCTGTGCGGCGGCAGCCCCACGCCGTGAGCGCCAAGATTCAAAAACCACAGGCCCCGGAGCGCGCTCCGGGGCCTGCGGTTTTCTTTATGCGGTCTCGCCGTTATGGTTCGCTGCCCAGCCACTTTTCCAGGCACACGAGCGCGACGCCGTCGATGCCGTTGAACGTGCACGGTGCGATCCCGGCCTCGCGGTAGCCGAGGTAGGCGTAGAGCCGGCGGGCGTTGGCGTTTTTCGCGTTCGTGTCGATGCGCAGCTCCGGGCAGCCGTGCTCCCGGGCGTATTGTTCATAAAAACGCACGAACTGCGTGCCGTAGCCGTGCCCGGTGGCCGCCGGGTCAACGACGAGCGTGTGCAGCACGAGCACCTGCTCCGGCGCTGCGTCGTGCGCCCACGGCACCTCGGCATACACCGGCACCTGTTCGCGGTTGATGCGCCCGGCGGCATAGACCGTGCCGTCGCTCTCCAGCACGAACAGCTCGCCGGCGTCCAGCGCGGCCTGTGCGGTCGCGCGCGTCGGGTACACGCCACGCGCCCAGCCGATGCTGACGGTGCCGGCCTCCTCGGCCGTGTGGATCGCGTCATAGATCTCTTCAATGCGCGCAAGGTCGTGCGCAGCTGCGGGGCGGATGATCGCCATGGGTACTGCCTCCTGTCTTATGTCACAAAGATATCTTCCGGGATCAGCGCGGCGAGCGCCCGCTGCCCGGCCGGGGTGTGGTGCACGCCGTCGGTCGTGTAGGCCGGGACGAGCGCGTCCGGATCGTTGGGGTCGGCCAGAGCGTCGAGCGGGATGTACCCGTCGGCGGGGCAGTCCGCGCCCTGAAACCAGGCGTTGAGCTCCAGCCGCAGCGCGTCATATTCCGGCGACCACTGAATGTCGTCCCCGCGGCCGAAGAGGTTGCGCGTGTAGCCCTTCCACGGCGTGAGCTCGCAAAACCAGATGCGCATGCCCTGTGCGTGGGCCATGTCGGCAAGTGCGCGGTAGCCCGCCGTCATCTGCGCGAACGTCACCGGGGTCAGCAGCCCCTGCTTGCTCTGGCAGTGCGGGTGGATGAGATCGTTCGCGCCGAGCTTGACGAGCACCATGTCCGCTCCCGCCTGCGCGAGCACATCGCGCGCAAAGCGCTTTACGCCCGCGCCGCCGAGCAGCTTTGCCGCGCGGCCCACGCCGTCGGCCACCAGCCGGTCGCCCTTGATGGCGGCCTGCGTCACGCTTACGTTTTCAATGCCATCGGCGCGCAGGCGCGCGGCCAGCAGGCGCGGCAGCTCGTTTGCCACGGTCGAGTCGCCGAAGATGACGCACGCGTGCGTCCCGGCCGCGGCCAGCACGTCGATCTCCGTGAGCGCGGGGATGACCTCATACGCGCCGGAGTCCGCCGTGTGCTGCATCGGCACGGCCATGTGCAGCAGAGTGCGGCGCGTGCAGTTGCCGAGCTCGGCATGGCTGCATCCGCCGATGAGTCCAATCGTGCGCATGGCGTTGATGCCGCGGTAAAAGACCGTCACGGCCAGCGTCTGCCCGGCGGCGACCGGCAGCGCGGCCGCGTCGGACGTGCAGCTTTCTCCTGCGCCGATGCGCACGTGCGTCTGCCCGCCGAAGGTCACGGTGCGCAGCGTGGCGGGGTCAATGCCGCGTGCATCGTCTGCGCCGATGGCAATGGTACAGGCCGCCACGTGCAGCGGCAGCACGCCGAAGATGTTCGAGAGCGTCAGGCGCACGTGCGTGCCACCGGCCGTGAGCTGCACGGCCGTGCGCGCGGATACATCCGCCACGGCCACGCCGAGCCGGTCGAGCACGCCGGACTCGGACAGGCTCGCGTCGATGGGGCTGGTGCTCCACGCGCTGACCCAGCGGGCGGCAGTTTTGGGATCGTCCATGGCAAAACCTCCGAAAACGCAAGGATATGTAGTTACAATAGGATGGTTTTCCGTAAAAGTCAACCGTGATCGTGCTCCCGGCTTTACAACATCTGCCGGGGTGTGGTATCATGCGGACAGAAACAAATCTGCAAACGAGGGGGGACGCCTGTGTCAGACGCCAGAGAAACACCGGCGGCGCAGCCGCCAAAAAAACGCATGAGCCGCGGCACGCGCGTGCTGGTCATCATCGTGTGCGTGCTGCTCGCCATCGCGCTCATTCTGGTCGCCACGGTGCTGATCCTGTCGGCGGTCGGCCGCAGCGCGCTGACCAATGACGACGGGATGAACATTGCCCGCGACGACGTGGAGGCGCTCGGCTCCGGCACGGTGCGCTACAACGGGCAGCTCTACCGCTACAATACCGACATTGTCACGATCCTGCTCATGGGCGTGGACGAGGAGGTCAAGCAGGACGCCGACGGCGTGTACGGAAACGCCAACCAGTCGGACGCGAACATCCTCGCGGTGCTCGACCTGCGCAATCAGGAGATGACGCTCGTGTCCATCTCGCGCGATGCCATGTGCACGCTCGACATTCTCGACAGCACCGGCGCGCACGTCGGCACGGCCACGGCGCAGCTGGCGCTGGCCTATTCCTACGGCGACGGGGCAGAGCGCAGCTGCGAGCTGACGAGCGCGGCCGTCTCGCGCCTATTTTACGACCTGCCCATCCCGGCCTACGGCTCGATCTACATGCAGGGCATCCGCCAGCTCGTTGACAGCGTCGGCGGCGTGACTGTCACGCCGGATGAGAGCTTTTCCGGCTTCGCCGCCGGGCAGCCCGTGACGCTCACCGGTCAGCGCACGGAGAATTATATCCGCTACCGCGCCGACTCGACCGAGGGCAACAACCAGCGCATGCAGCGGCAAAAGCAGGTCGTGCTCGCGCTGGTGAACAAGATGCTCGCGCAGGTCAAGGAGGACCCGGCGAGCGTGCTGGCGCTCTATAACGATGTTCGGCGCAATATCACGACGAACATCAACACCGCCATGATGGTCTATCTGGCGCAGCAGGCAAGCGGGATGCACTTCTCGGGCGATATTGTCAACGTGCCCGGCACATCGGTCATGGGCGCGCAGAAGCACGCAGAGTATCAGGTCGATCCCGACGCGCTGCTGGAGATGATCCTGAACATTTTCTATGAGCCGGCAGAAGGGTGATCGAAAACGGATATTTTTTGAAAATAGTCCTTGCATTTTGCGCCGCTTCGGTGTAAAATCATACTACCTTTAGAAACTGCAAGTCTATGAATGGAGGAGTTACACAATGAAGCGCTTTGTGGCCATTCTTTTGATACTCGTGCTCGTGTTTGCACTGTCGGCGACGGCGTTTGCTGCCAGCAATGTTACCAGCCCGGAGAAGGACAACACGAATCCGAACGTCAACCCCGATTCCGGCAAGACCTCTCCGCAGACCGGTGAATCCTTCAGCATCCTGTGGGTGATCCTGGCGGCCGTTGCTGCGGTCGGAGCGGTGCTGTTTTGCGGCAAAAAGCTGGTTCGCGCCAAGTAAGATGGCATAATGACAATAACAGAGCTCCATGATCCGATCATGGAGCTTTTGTTTTTATGAGGTGAACGATGAAAACGAAAAAGATCCTTGTGCGCAGCGTGCTGGTGCTTGTGGCGCTCGCGGCGCTGTGCGCGTGCGCGTGGTGCGTGTGGTACATCATTCAGTACTACCAGGGTCAGTCCTTCGGCGACCGGATGCGCGCCAACGCCCCGGACGACACCGGCAGCTTCCAGCTCGAGCGCGTGAAGATCCCGGTCGATTTCGACGAGCTGCAGGACATGAACCCGGATATCTATGCCTGGGTCACGATCCCGGATACGGACATCAGCTACGCCGTGCTCCAGCGTGAAGGGGACGAGGAGTATTACTCCAAGCACAGCGAAAACGGCGCGTACTACAGCGGCGGCAGCATCTTCAGCCAGGACTACAACCAGAAGGATTTCAGTGACCCCATGACCGTGCTCTACGGGCACAACCTGCGCAACGGGCGCATGTTTGCCCAGCTCAACGATTTTTCGGACGCCGAGGTCTTTGAGGCGCATCGCTACATCTATGTCTATCTCCCGGACCGGATGCTTGTCTATGAGATCTTCGCGGCCTATCCGCACTCGAACGAGCACCTGCTGCTGTGCCACGACTTTGCGGACGCGGACGATTTCACGGCGTATTTTGACGGCGTGCAGGCGCAAAAGAGCCTGCAGGCCAACTTCCGCACCGACGCCTGGCCCGAACCGGGCGACCGGGTGCTGACGCTCTCGACGTGCTTCCGGGGCGATAACCACCAACGCTACCTCGTGCAGGGCAAGCTCGTGGCGGAGGCCCACGCCAAATAACTGCATACGAAAAGGAAAACCCGGCAGAGCAAATGCTCTGCCGGGTTTTCGCGTGCGGAAGATCAGCCGTGCAGGCCGTTTTCCTGACGCTCCATGTTTTCGATGACGACGTCGTGAATGTCGCCCAGGCCCGCGCAGTATTCGAGCACCTTCCAGGGCGTGTTCGTGTGGAAGTGGATCTTGATGAGATCCTCGTCGCCAACGGCCAGCAGGCAGTCGCCCGCGATGTTGCGCTGGATGTAGTCGTGGATGGCGTCCTCGTCGAGGCCGTGACCCTCGATGAGCAGCTGGGTGTCAAACCGGAATTCGAGCATGCGTTGCTTCCTCCTTATTCATCGAGCTTGAGCACGGCGAGAAATGCCTCCGTGGGGATCTGAACCGTGCCGAGCTGGCGCATTTTCTTCTTGCCTTCCTTTTGCTTTTCGAGCAGCTTTTTCTTGCGCGTGATGTCGCCGCCGTAGCACTTGGCGAGCACGTCCTTGCGCAGGGCCTTGACGGTCTCACGCGCGATGATCTTGCCGCCGATCGCGGCCTGCACCGGGATCTCGAACAGCTGCCGCGGGATGTTCTCCTTGAGCTTCTCGCACAGCTTGCGCGCCCGGCCGTAGGCCTTGTCCTTGTGGGCGATGAAGCTCAGCGCGTCGACCTGGTCGCCGTTGAGCAGCATGTCCACTTTCACGAGTTCGCTCGGGTGGTAGCTGGAAAATTCGTAGTCGAGCGAGGCGTACCCCTTCGTGCGCGCCTTGAGCGTGTCGAAGAAGTTGTAGACGATCTCGTTGAGCGGCATCTCGTAGTGCAGCTCCACGAGCCGGCTGTCGAGATACTGCATATTTTTGTACTCGCCGCGCAGATCCTGGCACAGCGGCATGATGTTGCCGACGAATTCCTGCGGCGTGATGATCGACACGTTCACGAACGGCTCTTCCGCGACCTCGATGGACGCGGGGTTCGGGTAGTCGTGCGGGTTGTCGATCATGAGCACCGTGCCGTCGGTTTTCGTGATGCGGTAGATGACGCTCGGCAGCGTCGTGATGAGGTCAAGGTCAAACTCGCGCTCGAGCCGCTCCTGAATGATCTCCATGTGCAGCATACCGAGAAAGCCGCACCGGAAGCCGAAGCCGAGCGCAACCGACGACTCCGGCTCGAACGAGAGCGAGGCGTCGTTGAGCTTGAGCTTTTCGAGCGCGTCGCGCAGATCGGGGTACTTCGAGCCGTCCTCGGTGTAAATGCCGCAGTAGACCATCGACCGCGCCGGGCGGTAGCCGGGCAGCGGCTCAGCGGCGGGGCGGGCCGTTTCGGTCACGGTGTCGCCCACGCGCGTGTCCTCCACGTTCTTGATGCTCGCCGTGAAGTAGCCCACGTCGCCGCAGCCGAGCTCGTCGCACGGGTCGAGACCGATGGGCCGCAGGTGGCCGACCTCCAGCACCTTGTACGACGCGCCGGTGGACATCATCGTCACCTCCATGCCGCGCCGGAGTGTGCCGGCCACGATGCGCATGAGCACGATGACGCCGCGGTAGCTGTCATACTGGCTGTCGAACACGAGCGCCTGCAGCGGGGCGTTCGGGTCGCCCTTCGGGGCGGGGACGTGGTCAACGATGTCGTCGAGCACGGCCTGGATGTTGATGCCCTGCTTGGCCGAGATCTCCGGCGCGTCCATAGCCGGGATGCCGATGATGTCCTCGATCTCGGTCTTGGTGCGCTGGGGGTCGGCGGCGGGCAGGTCGATCTTGTTGATGACCGGCAGGATCTCGAGATCGTGCTCGAGCGCCAGGTAGGTGTTGGCGAGCGTCTGCGCCTCCACGCCCTGCGAGGCGTCCACGATCAGCACGGCGCCCTCGCACGCGGCGAGCGAGCGGCTGACCTCGTAGTTGAAGTCCACGTGGCCCGGCGTGTCGATGAGGTTGAGCGTGTAGGTCTTGCCGCCGCGGTGATACGTCAGGCCGACGGCGCGCGCCTTGATCGTGATGCCGCGCTCGCGCTCGAGGTCCATGTTGTCGAGCAGCTGCGGCTCCATCTCGCGCGCCTCCACGGCGCCGCACAGCTCGATGAGCCGGTCGGACAGCGTGGACTTGCCGTGGTCGATGTGTGCGATGATCGAAAAATTACGGATGTCTTCTTGTGGGATCATAGGGCAATCTCCTCCAGTGCGGCCTCGGCGCGGTCGGCGGCGGTGCGCACGTCCTGCACGAGCACGCGCAGCGCCTCGAGCTGCTCGGGCGTGCACGTCGGGCTCGGCGCGCGGCCGAGCAGAAAGTCCGCGCTCACGCCGTAGTAATCGCACGCCCGGCACACGAACGCCAGCCCCGGCTCTCGCGCGCCGTTTTCATAGTGGGACAGCAGCGCCTGGCTGATCTTCAGATCGGCCGCGACCTTGCGCTGGGACAGCCCGCGCGCGTGGCGCAGCTCCGACATGACGGCAGCAAAATTGCGTTCCATGCCGCACCTCCTGTAACATTCATGATAACGGACTGTATTTTACCACGCCCGCGCCCAAACGGCAACAGCCTCTTGATAAAATCGCGCGCAAGACTTGAAAAACGTCGAAGGGGGTGTTACACTATTTACTTGTAAAACCATGTTCACAGCAAACAGAAAATAGATGAACATATTGGAGGAAAGCACCATGTTTGAAAATCTGGTTGAAGTTCTCAAAGCCAATCCGCGCAAGATCGTCTACACCGAGGGCACCGACGCCCGCATCCTCGAGTCCGCTGCCCGCCTGAAGCAGGGCGGCTTCCTGACGCCGATCCTCGTCGGCAACGTCGATGACGTGAAGGCTGCGGCCAAGGCTGGCAGCTTCGACATCGAGGGTCTCGAGATCATCGACCCCGCCAACTACGACAAGATGGACGAGATGGCCCAGTGCATGTTTGACCTGCGCAAGGGCAAGATGACCATGGAAGAAGTCCGCGCCAACCTGCAGAAGGGCAACTATTTCGGCACGATGCTCGTGAAGATGGGCGTGGCCGACGCGCTGCTCGGTGGTGCGACCTACTCCACCGCGGACACCGTCCGTCCGGCGCTGCAGCTCATCAAGACCAAGAAGGGCGCCCACCTCGTGAGCTCCTGCTTCATCATGGTCCGCGGCGACGAGATGCTTGCCATGGGCGACTGCGCCATCAACATCGACTATCAGGACACCGTCGACAAGGCCACCGGCGAGGTCACGTTCTCTGCCGCGCAGAAGCTGGCCGAGGTCGCCATCGAGACCGCCAAGACCGCCGAGACCTTCGGCATCGACCCGAAGGTCGCCATGCTGAGCTTCTCCACCAAGGGCTCCGGCAAGGGCGGCACGGTCGCGCTCAGCCACGACGCCACCGTCATCGCCAAGGAGCTCGCGCCCGAGCTGAAGCTCGACGGCGAGATGCAGTTCGACGCGGCCGTTTCCCCGGTCGTCGGCCAGCTGAAGTTCCCCGGCTCTCCGGTCGCGGGCCACGCCAACACCTTCATCTTCCCGTGCATCGAAGCCGGCAATATCGGCTATAAGATCGCGCAGCGCCTCGGCGGCTTCGCGGCCTACGGCCCGATCCTGCAGGGCCTGAACGCCCCGATCAACGACCTGTCCCGCGGCTGCGACGCCGAGGAAGTCTACCAGATGTCCATCATCACGGCGGCTCTGGCCTGATCGGTTTTTCGTCCAAAACGTGTTTCCGGCGCTGTTAACGATGACAGCGCCGGTTTTTTGAAAGGGGAGAGCGCCTGTGGAGCGCGAGGACTATATGCGCGCAGCGCTCGCGCTCGCGCACGAGGCGGCGGCCGACGGCGAAGTGCCGGTCGGCTGCGTGATCGCCGACGACGCGGGCCGCATCATCGGCCGCGGCCGCAACCGCCGCGAGCGAACGCACCGGGCCGACGCCCACGCCGAGATGGAGGCCATCGCCGAGGCATGCCGCGCGCGCGGCACGTGGCGGCTTGACGCATGCACGCTCTATGTCACGCTCGAGCCGTGCCCCATGTGCGCCGGGGCGATCATCAACGCCCGCGTGCCGGTCGTCGTCTACGGCGCGAGGGAGCCAAACTTCGGCTCGTGCGGCAGCGTGCTCAACCTCTTTGAGGAGCGCTACGGCCACCATCCCGCCATCTACGGCGGCGTGCTGGCAGATGACTGCGCGGATGTCCTGCGCGCGTTCTTCAGCGGCCTGCGCGAAACATAAAAAGAGCGTCCCGAATGATCGGGACGCATATTTTTTATTTCTGAATCTCTTCCATCAGCTCGTGGTAAAACACGTCGAGCACGCCGACATAGTGCGGTTTCCACGGCTTGAGCCGGCCGCAGTAGTGGATGATGACCGTGTGCGCGCGCACCCAGTCGAGGTCGACTGGGGCGTTTCGCAGCTCCGCGTTGTGCAGCGCGAGGATGCGGTCGCTGAGATTATAGACCATGCTGTCGAGTAGGTGCACCCGGTCGCCGTAGAGCGCGGTGAGTATGTCCTGATCCGGCAGCAGGAACACATCCTGCTTCTCGTCGGCGAAGGCGCGCACACGCTCCATGTCCAGATCGGCCCGCAGGGCAGGGAGGTTATACAGCAGCACGCCGGTGTTGATGTACGGCGCAGCCTCGTCCATGCCCAGACGCGCGGCGTTGAGCTTTTCGAGCAGCTTGCGTGTGTGCGTGCAGGCCATGAAGTACGCATCGCCGAACGGCGTGGCATACAGCGTCGTCAGCGGGTTGATGATGACCGTGTCCGCGTCGAGATAGAGGATGCGCTCGAGCGTGTCCGGTAGCAGCAGGGGCGCCGCGATGCGGTAATAGATCTGGCGCGGGTAGCGCTTCGATTCCGGAAAGCCATCGAACATCGCGGGGTCGACGAACACAAAGTGGAAATCCACGTCCGGCAGCGCTGTGCGGATGTCCGCCTCGTCGCCGTCCGTGAGGTCGGAGTGCAGGATGAACACCTCGTAGTGGCTCGCGCCGCCGTGCAGCAGCACGCTGCGCATGCAGCCCAGAAACGTGGGGATGTAGCCCCCATTGATCGCAAAGAGCAGGTTCATGATGATCCCTCCTGAAAAAAACAGACGCGGGCGCTGCGTTGGCAGCGCCCGCGTGTCCTGTGCGGCCGGATTACGCTTTCGGCGTGCCGTCGGGGTTGAACAGCGGCAGCTTGCCGAGCACGGTGATGTCGGGGCGGTCGTTGGCGTCGCCTTCGGCGAGCACGGCCATCTTGCCGACGATGATGCCGCCGGCCTCGTTGACGAGCTCCTCCATCGCACGCAGCGACTCGCCGGTCGAGATCACATCATCGACGATGACGATGCGCTTGCCGTGGATCAGCTCCGCGTCCGTCTGGTCGAGCACGAGCGTCTGCACGCCCTGCGTCGTGATGGACTTGACGTGTACCTGGAACACGCTGCTCATGTAGGCTTTGGCCTTTTTGCGGGCGACGAAATATTTGTCCGCGCCGCTCTGGCGGGCCATTTCGTACACCAGCGGGATGGCTTTCGCTTCGGGTGCGATCAGGTAGTCATATTCGGGCGTCAGCTTGAGAAGCTCGGCTGCGCAGTGCACGGTCAGCTCCACGTCGCCGAACATGACGAACGCGCCGATGTACAGGTCGTCCGTGACCTTGCACAGGGGCAGATCGCGCTTTAGCCCGGCGATATCCATCTCATATGTCATTTGAAATTCCTCCTAAGTAAAATAAACAGAGTAACAAAAGTATTATACATGATTGCCGGAAAAATGCAAGGCTTCCGGCGGTAGAAAATACCGGGGCGCTCGTGTCATATCGGCGGGAGTATTTCGCATACGTTTCAGTAATAGCATCCATTCGGAAACAAAATAGCAAAATAATGGGAGTTGCCATTTTGCTAACGCCGTCAGATTATCTAAAAAGCGGTTCCCTTTTTGTGCCCTTATCCATTGCATTGGCTAAAATTGAACAGTTTGTGAACAAAATCGACGAAAAACAGTTGCGAATTTTGCGATTTTAGTGTAAATTAGCAATAACTTGATCGTGAATTTCCCGCTTGCGGTTATGGACAGCGGACGAAGCGGTTATTGTCCGGCGTCATTTGGGGGGGAGTTCCGGGAAAAGCGAATTTGAAATTGGAGGAAAAACAATGGACGAAAACAAACGTGGTTCATTTGGCAGTACAATCGGCTTTCTGCTCTCTGCCATCGGTTCTGCCGTCGGCCTCGGCAACATCTGGGGCTTCCCGTACAAGATGGGCAGATGCGGCGGCTTTACTTTCCTGATCGTTTACCTGGCTCTGGCGGCATTTGTCGGCTTTGCCATCATGCTCTCTGAGCTGGCGATCGGCCGCAGCACCGGCTTCGGCCCGGTCAACGCCTACAAGAAGGTCTCGAAGAAGTTCAAGTGGATCGGCTGGCTGGCCATCATCGCCCCGTTCCTGATCATGACCTTCTACTCGGTCCTCGGCGGCTACTGCATCTATTACATGGTCATCAACGTCGTCGGCATGTTCAGCGGCATGCCGGACAGCAGCTCCTTCGCGGCTCTGCTCACCAACCCGTGGGCCAGCATCGGCTGCATGGTTCTGTTCATGGTCATCTGCTATCTCATCAACCGCGGCGGTGTCGGCGGCGGCATTGAGAAGTTCAACACGATCGGCATGCCCGCACTGTTCGTCATGCTCGTCATCGTCATCATCCGTGCCTGGACGCTTCCGAATGCGGACGTCGGCCTCAAGTATATGTTCGTCCCCGGCTACGCTCTGAAGGCGGGCTTCTTTGACAAGGCACCCGGCTTTATGGAAGTTCTCGCAACGGCCGGCGGCCAGATGTTCTTCTCCCTGTCTCTTGCCATGGGCGCCATGATCACCTACGGCTCCTACCTCGGCAAGAATGAGAACCTCCCGAAAAACTCCGTCATCATCGTTATCTCCGATACCCTCGTTGCCATCATGGCCGGTCTCGCCGTTATCCCGGCGGCCGTCGCCAACGGCATCGCCAAGGGCATGGCCGTCTCCGAGATCAAGCTCGGCGGCCCGAACCTCCTGTTCGCCACGCTGCAGGACGTGTTCCATGACATGGGCACCATCGGCGGTATCTTCGGCCTGATCTTCTACGCCCTCGTTCTGATCGCGGCCATCTCCTCCGCCATCTCCCTGATCGAGGCGGTCTCCGTCACCTTCATCGACCACGCCAGCGCCAAGGGTCACGAGCGTGACCGCAACAAGGTGCTCGCCGTCGTCTGCCTCGCCATCACCCTGCTGGCCTGCCTCGTCGCGGTTGACGGTCTCGGCTCCAACGGCATCGCGCCGAAGGATCTGTTCCACATCAACTCCAAGGCTGACTGGTGCGCTGACTGGCTCGACTTCATGGATATGATTTCCGAAGGCATTGCCATGCCGCTCGGCGCCATGCTCATGTCCATCATGGTCGGCTGGGAGATCAAGCCGAAATCCCTGTACGGCGAGATCGACAGCGGCTACAACGGCCACATCCACGGCTTCTACACCTTCTGCATCAAGTATCTCTGCCCCGTGATCATGTTCTTCATCCTGCTTGTGCAGATCAGCACGTTCTTCGGTCTGGGCTGGTTCAACTGATCGCAGCATCGGAAACCTTTCGTACAACGAAACAAAACAACCGCAACCGGCAGCCTTTTTGGCTGCCGGTTTTTGTTGCGCTGTCCGCCGTGTGGCAGGGATGGCTACGTTGTTTCTCCGGGCGGGGAAGAGGAACCGCCGCTTCCGGCCGTTTGTTCTGACCGCCGCAGCGGAAGAACGGAAAAAGCGCCGTGCAGATGGCTCTGCGCGGCGCTCTTCCGCTGGGGAAAATAAAGATGGGAGAAAGAAAAAAGAGGATTGGTAAGTTTGCGGCGGCGGTTACCCGCCGCCGATGGACGATAGAGAGGGGATGCGCTTACTTCGTGCTGTCGCTGGCGCGGTCGAATGTGACGGTCAGCGTCAGCGTCTCGCCGTTGCGCGAGACGGTCAGCGTGGCGCTCTCGCCGGCGGAGTAGCCGCGCAGGGCACTGCGCAGTGCGTCGCCGGAGGAGACGGTCGTGTCGTCGATGGCGGTGATGATATCGCCCGCCTTCAGGCCGGCCTTCTCGGCGCAGCTGCCGCTGTTGACGGAATTGACATACGCGCCGTCCGGCATGTTGTAGTACTGCGCGGCGCTCGACGGGATGGCCTGCAGCGTGATGCCAAGCTGAGCACGGTCAGTCACGGTGCCGTTTTTCATCAGGTCGTTTGCGATGGCCACGGCGTCATTGACCGGGATGGCGAAGCCCAGACCCTCCACGCCGGAGGAGCTGTATTTCGCGGTCACGATGCCGATGACCTGACCGGAGGTGTTGTACACCGGGCCGCCGGAGTTGCCGGCGTTGACGGCGGCGTCGATCTGGAACATGTTGATGCCGCTGTCGGTGCCGTCGGAGGTGGTAATGGTGCGGTCGAGCGCGCTGATCATGCCGCTCGTCATGGTGAACTCCAGCTCGCCGAGCGGGTTGCCCACGGCGTACACCGTGTCGCCGACGGCCATGCTGTCGCTGTCGCCGAAGGTGACGGGCGTCACGCCGCTGGCGTCGATCTTGAGCAGGGCAATGTCGTTGTCCTCGTCCACGCCGACGATGGTCGCCTGATAGGTCGTGCCGTCGTAGGTGAGCACGGACACGCTGTAGCCGTACTGGTGCGCGGTGGAGATGACGTGGTAGTTTGTGAGCACATAGCCGTCATCCGTGATGAAAAAGCCGCTGCCGCAGCTCGCCTGGGAGCTGGTCTGGCCGAAGTAGTTGGTGTAGGTCACTTCCGTCGTGATGGCGACGACCTGCTTGCACGCCTGACTGTAGATGGCCGAGGCGGAGCTTGGGTCGGAGCTGACCGGCTGCGTCACGAGCGTGCCGTTGGAGCTCGAGGCGGTGCTGCCGCCGGTCCTGCCGGAGCGGGTGATGAGCCCCGCGATCGCGCCGCCGCCAAGGCCGCCGAGCAGCGCGCACACGAGACACAGGCACGCGATGCGCGTGATGAGCCGCTTTTGCTCCGGCGTGCGCACGGTCTTGGGCTTTCTCGGGTGGTGCTTGTGCTTGGGCTTCTCGGCCCAGGCGTCGTCGTTCGGTGTGTAGTAGCGCGGCGGGGTGCTGCCCGCGTCGTCGCTGGGGTGGAAGTTCGCGTCCTCGTAGCTGTGCTCGGCCTCGGGGCGGACGATGTGGTACGTCATGTCCTCGCTGTCGTCGATCTTTGCGCCGCAGCTCGTGCAGAAGCTCGCGCCCGGCTCGAGCGCCGCGCCGCACTGCGGGCACACGCGGCCCTGCGCGGTGGTGTTCTCGGCATCCGCCTGCGCGGAAGTGTTTTCGGCTTCCGGCTGTTCGTTTTCGGGGAAATTGGAAGCGTCGTTCATGTTGTTTGCCTCCCGGCTGTGTTGTTTTTGAAGTGTCTATATCGTAGTCGATATTTGTAACACACGCATGAACAAAGGGCGAAGATTTTTCGAATATTCCCAAAAGCATTTGTGAACACTGCGTCCGATTTGTGAACGCGCGGCAAAAAACCGCCCGCACATCGTCGGATGTGCGGGCGGTAGGGCTTTGCGGGTGTTACCGGCCGAAGCTGCTGTCGGTCGTTTCATAGGTGTTGATGGCCGGCTGCGTGTCGGCATCGCCGCCGTACTTGATCGAGTCACCCTCGAGCAGCGGCTCGATGCCGTGCGCGCGCAGCCACGCGAGCGTGCGCGTGGAATCGGTCAGCGGGGTGTAGTCGACGTCGGCGTAGGTCGTTTCGCCTGTTGCCGGGTCGTACTGGCTGAGCTGATAACTGATGGTCACGGCATAGGCCGTGCTCTGCCGCGTGCCGCTGTCGGTCAGCCAGGCGCGGCCCATGGTGCCATCCGCGCAGTCGGGCACGATGGCGTTTTCGTACAGGTCGAGCGCCTGCTCGGCCGTGAGCTCCATGTAGAGGTAGTCGCCGCTTTCGGTCTCATAGCCGATGTTTGTGTAGGTGAGGTGCTCGAGCGTCACGGCCAGCTCCGGCGTGTTGCGCGTGGTGCGCGCTTCGTCGCAGTTGAGCACCTGCTCGATCTGCGCCAGACGCGTGCTCGTGTCGGGGAGCGTGTATTCGCGCATCAGCACCTTGCCGTTCGAGAGCTTGTAGGTCAGCTGCAGACTGGTGACGCTGGTGTCGTCCGTGATCTTTTCGCGCTCCGCCACGACGGCGCGGTGGATGTCCTCCACGGCCTGAATGTTCTCCGCCTCGGTGAGCGTGGAGTTGTAACTGTTGCAGATGATGCGCACGCTTTTGACCTGCGCGGTATCGGGGATGCGGCGGGCGTAGCCCGTGAGGTCACACTTTGCACCGATCACGACGAGGCAGCACACGGCCGCTGTGACCGCGCAGCCGCGCCAGACCGTGCGCGGGATGCGCAGGGACTTGCGGATGACCATCTCGCTGATGACAAAGCCGAGCGCTGCGCCGAGGACTGCCAGCAGCAGGAACGGCGCCAGATGTGCCCGGTAGGCCGGCACGTTGAGCAGCATGCCGTACACGCCGACCGGCATTGCCAGACCGGCGAAGAGCGCCACGATGTACTTCAGCACCGGCTTGAGCACCGGGATGGCGACGGTGTCGCCCGCGCTCTCCATGCGGCGGCGCCGGTAGAGCTGACCCGCGCACACGAGCAGCAGCAGCGCGAACGCCGCCCAGACGAGCGGATAGGTCCAGCCGGAGAAGTTGGCAATGGCGACCTCCGCCTCCGTGCCGCTGATCGGGCGCACCAGATCGGCGTGACCGACACTTGTGCGCCGCATGAACAGCACCAGCGGGGAGAGCCAGTCGACCGGCAGATCCACCATGCCCGACATGCCGTACACGAACGTGTAGAGCACGGATTCGATGAGCACCTGGAAGCCCACGGCGATGAAGTTCACGAGCAGGTACAGGCACGGCAGCATGACCACGTGGCCGGTGAACATGGCGCACAGCACGGCGATGCCGTAGAACACGACCGTCTCGAGCGCGAGTATGCCCAGCCAGATGAGCAGCGGCTCGATGACGAGTCCGAAACGCGTGGCCTCAATGAGCACGGCGAGACCGAAGACCACGACCTCGGCCGAAAGCAGCATCAAAAGGCCCGCCAGCAGGTGCGTGCGGAACATGCACCCGCGCCGGATCGGCAGGGAGGCGGCCAGCCCCGCGCCGCGCGGCGTGTACAGGTAGCCGAACATGGCAGCGGCCGCGAGCAGACCCGCGCAAAACGCTGTCAGCGGCAGCAGCATCTGCGTCTCGGAGAGAATGACGTTCGAGAGATAGCTGATCTGCTCGGTCGACACATACGGTATCGTCGAGCGCGCGTTGAGCAGCACACCCGGCAGCATGATAAACAGGATCACGCCGTAGATGACCCACAGCGGCCACCAGCGCGACAGGCACTTGCGAAACTCCGTTCCGTTACAGAAGGATGTCTTTGACGGCATAGTCCGCACCTCCCAGTTCATAAATAAAGATCTCTTCGAGCGTCAGCGGCACCACGTCGAGGTACTGCGGCTGCGCGGTGGACAGGCGGTTCGTGACCTCGGCGGCGTCGCCGTGCACGATCAGCGTGTACAGGTGGCCCTGACTGCTCTGGTGCAGGATGTCGAGCCCCTCGGGCAGTTTCGCCTCGTCCGGCAGGGCGACGAGCACCTTGACGATGTTGGCCTGCAGCTCCGTGAGCGGGTGCTCGAGCAGGACCTTGCCGCCGTTCATGATGCCCACGTGGTCGCACACATCCTCGAGCTCGCGCAGATTGTGCGACGAGATGAGCACGGTCGTGCCGTTTTCGGCCACGTCGGCCAGCACGAGGTTCCAGACCTGGCGGCGCATGACGGGGTCGAGCCCGTCGACCGGCTCGTCGAGGATGAGCACGTCCGGCCGCAGGCTCATCGCCAGCCAGAACGCGGCCTGCTTCTGCATGCCCTTGGACAGGCGGCGGATCTGCCGCTTCGGGTCGAGCTGAAACACCTCGCCGAGCTTCTGATAGCGTTCGGCGTCAAACTTCGGGTAGATGCCGCGGTAGTAGCGCATCATGTCCGGGATCGTCGCCTGCGGGAAATAGAACACGTCGTCCGGGATGTAGGCGATGCGCGCCTTGATGGCCGGGTTTTCGTACACGGGCTGGCCGTCAATGTCGATCGCGCCGCTGTCCGGGCGGTAGATGCCCGTCAGGTGGCGGATGAGCGTGGACTTGCCCGCGCCGTTCGGCCCGACGAGACCGTACACCGCGCCGCGCGGTACGGTCATGGTCACGCCGTCGAGCGCGCGGAAGCCGTCAAACGTTTTGACGACGTCTTTGACTTCAATCATGGTTCGTTCCTCCTTCGGGAATGCGGCGGCGCAGCTCCTCACTGCGCATGCCGAGGTACAGCAGCTCCTGCACGGCCGCGTCGAACTGCTGCAGCAGGGCGACCTGCCGCGCGGGATCGTCCGGGATCTGGGCGCAGACGTAGCTGCCGCGTCCGGCGACGGAGCAGATGTAGCCCTCCGTTTCCAGCTCGCGGTAGGCGCGCTGGATCGTGTTCGGGTTGATGGTCAGCTGCGTGGACAGCTCGCGCACCGAGGGCAGCTTTTCGCCCAGCGGCAGCGTGCCGGACACGATCAGCCGGCGCAGCCCGTCGCGCACCTGTTCGTAGATTGGCCGGGAATCGCGGTAATTGATCGAGATCGTAGTGCAACACCAACTTTCTGTAGCGTATTAACTGTATTAACCGTGTTGGTACAGTTAAGCTACCACATGCCGACGCATCTGTCAAGGGGTAAGATGGATTTCGGCAGAAAAAGTTCCCGGACACAATGAGCGTCCGGGAACGGCACTTATCTTATTTCTGCCCTTCGCGGCTCTCGAGATAGACCATGAGCGTCGCAATGTCGGCGGGGGAGACGCCGGAGATGCGGCTGGCCTGGCCGAGGCTCGCGGGGCGGATGTCGCTGAGCTTCTGCCGCGCCTCGAGCCGCAGGCAGGACACCTGCCGGTAGTCGAGATCCGGCGGCAGCAGCCGCTCTTCGAGCCGGGTGAACTCCGCCACCTGCCGCAGCTGGCGCTGGATGTAGCCCGCGTACTTGAGCCGGATCTCCGCCTGCTCGGTCACGACGCGCGGCAGCTCCGGCCGCGCGGGGTCGAACGGCGCGAGGTCGGCATATGTGATCTGCGGCCGGCGCAGGAGGTCGGCCAGGCTCACGCCCGAGCTCGTCGGCGCGGTGCCGTGCGCGGTGAGCATCGCGGCGAGGGCGTCCGACGGGGCGAGGTGCGTTTCCTCCAGCCGGGTGCACTCGGCGTCCACCAGCCGGTATTTTTCCTGCACGGCGGCAAAGCGCGCGTCCGATACCAGCCCAATCCGGTGGCCGATGGCGCTCAGGCGCTCGTCGGCGTTGTCCTGCCGGTGCAGCAGGCGGTACTCCGAGCGGGAGGTCATGATGCGGTACGGTTCGTTCGTGCCCTTGGTCACGAGGTCGTCCACGAGCGTGCCGATGTACCCGTCCGAGCGGCGGAGGATCATCGGCTCCCGGCCCAGCAGCTTCAGCGCCGCGTTCACGCCCGCGACGAAGCCCTGCACGGCCGCCTCCTCGTAGCCGGACGAACCGTTGAACTGCCCCGCGCCGTAGAGGCCGGGCACTTTCTTGGCCTCGAGCGTCGGCAGCAGCTCCGTCGGGTCTACGCAGTCATATTCGATCGCGTAGGCGCAGCGGGTCATCTCCGCGTGCTCGAGTCCCGGCAGCGTGTGCAGCATTGCGACCTGCACGTCCTCCGGCAGGGAGGAGGAGAAGCCCTGGATGTAGAGCTCTTCCGTTTCCAGCCCCATCGGCTCGATGAACAGCTGGTGCCGCGGCTTGTCGGGAAAGGTCATGATCTTCGTCTCGATGGACGGGCAGTAGCGCGGGCCGACGCCCTCGATCACGCCGGAGTAGATGGGGCTGCGGTCGAGGTTCGCGCGGATGATGGCGTGCGTGCGCTCATTGGTATAGGTCAGGTAACACACGGCCTTGTTCTCGACCGGCTGCGTGGTGGAAAACGAGAACGGCTCGATCTCCGCGTCGCCCGGCTGCAGCTCCATGCGCGAGAAGTCCACCGTGCGCGCGTTCACGCGCGGCGGCGTGCCGGTCTTAAAGCGGCGCATGCGCAGCCCCAGCGCCTTGCAGCACTCGGCCAGCGGCCCGGCGGCCGCTAAGCCGTCCGGCCCGGAGTCGCGCAGCACATCGCCCACGATCGTGCGCCCGTGCAGATACGTGCCCGTCGCCAACACGGCGGCGCGGCAGCGGTACACGGCGCCGTTTGCCGTCACGACGGCGCTGACGCGGCCGTCCTCTGTCTCGACGGCCACGACCTCCGCCTGCTTGACGCGCAGGTTCGGCTGCAGCTCGAGCGTGTGCTTCATCACGGCCTGATACTTCCGCCGGTCGGCCTGCGCGCGCAGCGAGTGCACGGCCGGCCCTTTGCCGCGGTTGAGCATCCGGTACTGGATGCAGGCCCGATCGGCTGCACGCGCCATCTCGCCGCCGAGCGCATCGAGCTCGCGCACGAGGTGGCCCTTGCCCGTGCCGCCGATGGCGGGGTTGCAGGGCATATTGCCGATGGCGTCCATATTGATGGTAAAGCAGACGGTGTCCAGTCCCAGCCGTGCGGCGGCCAGCGCGGCCTCAATGCCCGCGTGGCCAGCGCCGACGACGGCGACGTCACAGCTTCCGGCGTCATAACGCATGACGAGATCCCTCCGGATTCTTATTAGAATAACAACAAAACTTTATTTTACCCGTTTCGCGCCCCGAATGCAAGAGCGGCGGGGCATGCGCGGGGGCAAAAACGGTTGTGCAGCATCCGCACAACAAAATTTGAAAAAGGTCTTGCTTTATCGTGCTAATGTGGTAATATAACAGCGTGCTAACAAGCAAAACAAAATTTTGAGAATATGACGAAGGAGAACCGACATGAAAAAGATGACGAAAGTGATCTCGCTGGCGCTCGCGCTGGTGATGTGCCTGGCGCTGTGCGCCTGCGGCAGCAAGACGGACGACGGCAACACCGCTGCCGACGGAAAGAGAACCTTTATTATGGGCGTCGATCCGGAATACCCGCCGTTCAGCTATCTGGGCGACGACGGCAAGTACACCGGCTTTGACGTGGAGATCGCTCAGGCCGCCTGCGATCTGCTCGGCTGGGACCTGCAGGTCTTTGGTGTGAACTGGGATCAGAAGCTGGTGCAGCTCGATGCCAAAGAGTGCGACTGTGTCTGGTCCGGCATGACCATCCTCGACAGCATGAAGGATGCCGGCTATGTGCTCTCCAAGCCCTACTACGATAACACGCAGGTCATCATGGTCAAGGAAGGCAGCGACATCAAGTCCTCCGCGGATCTGGCCGGCAAGAACGTGGCCGTGCAGCTGGGCACCTCCGGCGAGTCCCTCCTGTCCGAGGGCGGCGACCTTGAGAGCCTGGCCAAGACCTTCGGCAAGCTCACGACCTGTGACAGCTTCCTCAAGTGCTTCACCGAGCTGGGCGGCGGCGCCGTGGACGCCGTGATCGTCGACAAGCCCGTGGCGACTTCTTATGCGCAGGAAAACGCCGGCTTCACCATCCTCGACGAGGAGCTGGGCGCCGAGCAGTACGGCATTGCCTTCCGCTCCGGCGATCAGGAGCTGTGCGACGCCATCGAGGGTGCGGTGCAGCAGATGGTTGACAACGGCACTTACGCGAAGATCGCTGCGAAGTATCCCGACATCGTCAACAACCTGACCTACCTGAACAAGTAAGCACGACAGAAATTCCATCACGTCTCCCGGAGGCTTTTGCGGCCGCCGGGAGCGTGTGCGTAACAGTGAGGATCCTTTATGACTTTACTTACGATGATCATGAAAATGAGCGAGGGTCTCGGCAAGACCTGCGCCATTTTCTTTCTGACGATCCTGTTCTCGCTCCCGCTGGGCATGCTCATCACGCTGCTGCGTATGAGCAAGAACAAGGTCGTTTCCAGCGTGACCCGTTTTGTGATCGCGGTTTTGCGCGGCACGCCGCTGATGCTGCAGCTGCTCGCCGTGACCTATGGCCCGTACTACCTCTTTGGTACGGCCGTCGCCAAGAACAAGCTCATCCCCGTCGTCATCGCCTTTGCCATCAACTACGCGGCCTATTTTGCCGAGATCTACCGCGGCGGCATTGAGTCCATCCCCGTGGGGCAGTATGAGGCGGCGAACGTCCTGGGCTACACCAGGGCGCAGACTTTCCTGCGCATCATTCTGCCGCAGGTCGTCAAGCGCATCATGCCCAGCATCACCAACGAGGTCGTCACGCTCGTCAAGGACACCTCCATGGCCTTCACCGTCTCCTATCAGGAGATGTTCACCATCGGCAAGCAGATCGCCAACTCCCAGACCAGCTTCATGCCGTTCCTTGTGGCGGGCGTGTTCTACTTCGTGTTCAATGCCATCGTTGATTTTGTCATGGGCAAGATCGAAAAGCGCATGGACTACTACAAATAAGGAGGTGCCGTCATGAGCGTATTGGAACTCAATCACGTCAAAAAGTCGTTTAATAACGGGACGCTGCACGTCCTCAAGGACATCAGCCTGAGCGTCGAAAAGGGCGAGGTCGTGGCCATCATCGGCCCGAGCGGCAGCGGCAAATCCACGCTGCTGCGCTGCGCCACGCTGCTCGAGCGCATCGACTCCGGCGAGGTCTGCTTTGACGGGCACTACGCCGCACGCACGGGCGACGACGGCGCCGCCGTCTACGCCGACAAGGCGGAGCTCAAGCAGATCCGCAACTATTTCGGCCTCGTTTTTCAGCAGTTCAATCTCTTCCCGCACTACTCTGTACTCAAAAACGTTATGGACGCGCCCATCTGCGTGCAGAAGCGCGACCGCGCGGAGGTCGAGGCGTCCGCGCGCAAGACGCTCGAGAAGATGGGCCTCGGCGACAAGGCCGACGCCTATCCGTGCCAGCTCTCCGGCGGCCAGCAGCAGCGCGTGGCCATCGCCCGCGCGCTGGAGATGAACCCCGAGATCCTGTTTTTCGACGAGCCGACCTCCGCGCTCGACCCCGAGCTCACGGGCGAGGTGCTCAAGGTCATCCGCGCGCTCGCCGAGGAGCACATGACCATGGTCATCGTCACGCACGAGATGGCCTTTGCCCGCGCCGTGGCTGATAAGGTCATTTTCATGGACGGCGGCGTCATCGTCGAGCAGGGCGCGCCCGAGGCGGTCTTCGGCGATACGCAGCAGGAGCGCACGAAGCAGTTCCTCGCGCGCTACAATGAGCGGCCGTGACAAAAATGTAAGAGAAAATTCAGCTTTTCCCTCTTGCACCGCCGTGCAAGATTCGGTATGATAAAAAGCGCATCGGGTTCCGGTGCGCTTTTTTGATTTTTCATTTGGGAGGGCTTCCCTTGAAGCATACAAAACGGATCGCGGCGCTGCTGCTTGCGCTCGCGCTGTGTTTTTCCTGCGCAGCGTGCAGCAAGACGGTCGGCAGCTACCGCGTGGTCAAGACGCTCGGCACGGAGCAGTTTCGCATCGGCTTTCGGGACGGGGATCAGGCGGCGGTGTATGTCAATGCCGCGCTCAAGGTCCTCGCGGCCGACGGGACAATCCACAGCCTCGCGCTCAAGTGGTTCGGCACGGACAACACGACCTTTGACAGTGATGCCAATGCGCTCGACGCGCTCGGCGACATTCCGCAGCGCACGTTCATCATGGGCCTGAACGAGGAGCGCTTTCCCATGAGCTACGCCGACGGCGACGGTTACAGCGGCTTTGACGTCGAGCTCGCGCAGGCGGTCTGCGCCCGCCTCGGCTGGACGCTGCAGTATCAGCCGATCTCGAACCAGAACGCCTATGTCGAGCTCTCAAGCGGCAATGTCGACTGTGCCTGGGGCGGCATGGTGCTCGACCAGACCGACAGCAAGGACAGCAAGAACAAGAAAAAGCAGAAGATGACGCTCACCGCGCCGTATCTCGAAAATGAGCTGCAGCTCATCGTGCGCGGCGACTCGAAATACCGCACGGCCGGCAGCCTCAAGGGCACGACCGTTCTGCTCGGAACGGACGAGACGTATATGGCCGCCCTCTCGACCGACGAGAAGCTCATGAAAGCCTTCGGCGCGGCTCAGCGCGTCACCGGCGGGTCGAAGGCCTGCTTCGAGGCGCTCTCGGCCGGAGACTGCGCCGCCATCGTGGCCGACAGCACGGCGCTCGCTTATTATACGCACTGACCGTCTGGTCGCCCGCGCGGGGCTCTGCGCGGGCGGCTTTTTGTGCGGCGGGGTGCGCTTTTTCGCCGCGATCCGCAAAAAGAGCTCCCGCTTTCGCGTCAACTGTGCTATACTGGCTATGTCCGCGCCTGCCAGACCGGCGGAAATTTTTTACTCGCGCGGGCAGAAACACAGGTACGCCTATGTCGAACAGCAACAATAAATATAAAACCCTCGTGTCCAACACCATGCTCATCAGCCTCGGCACCTTCGGCAGCAAGCTGCTGGTGTTTTTCATGGTGCGCTTTTACACGAGCTATCTCACCCCCGCGGACTACGGCACCGCCGACCTCATCACGCAGACGGCCAATCTGCTCTTCCCGCTCATCAGCCTCGGCATCACGGACGGCGTGTTCCGCTTCGCCGTGGACCACACCGAGCAGCGGCGCAACATTTTCTCCGTCGGCGTGTATACGATCCTGGCGGGCGCTGTGCTACTCGTGGCCATTTTGCCGCTGCTGGGGCTCTTCCCGCAGTTTGACGGGTTTCTCTGGCTGATCGCGCTCTATACGATGTGCTCGTGCTTCCACTCGCTGTGCGCGCAGTTTGTGCGCGCCGAGGGACACACGGCGCTCTACGCCGTGCAGGGCATGATCAATACCGTGCTCGTCATCGGGCTCAACGTGCTCTTCCTCGTCGGCCTGCGCATGGGCATCACGGGCTATGTGCTCTCCGTCGCGCTGGCGGATCTGGCGTGCACGCTGCTTTTGTTCGTGCGCGAGCGGCTCTGGCGTCAGCTCATGCTCCGCCCGGGCTGGGCGGCCGCGCGCGAGATGCTGGCCTACAGCATCCCCATGATCCCGACGACGGTGTTCTGGTGGATCACGAGCGTGTCCGACCGCTACATGGTCACGGCCTACCTCGGCGTGGACGCCAACGGTATTTACGCCGTGTCGTACAAGATGCCGACGATCCTGTCGCTCGTGTCGAGCATTTTCATGGAGGCGTGGCAGTTTTCCGCCGTGTCCGAGGCGCAGGGCAGCCGGCGCGAGCACATCCGCTTCTTCTCGAAGGTCTGGTGCTCGTTCCAGTCGGTGATGTTCCTCGCCGGCGCGTGCATCATTGCCTTCGCCGTGCCGGAGATCCACGTGCTCACGACCGAGCAGTATTACGGCGCGTGGCTGTATGTGCCGGTGCTCGGCATGGCCATGGTCTTTTCCGCGTTCGTGAGCTATCTCGGCAGCGTCTACATGGTCGAAAAGTGCAGCAAGCGCACGTTCGTCACGTCCATGATCGGCGCGCTGCTCAATATCGCGCTCAACTTCCTGCTCATCCCGTCGAAGCTCGGCGTGCAGGGCGCGGCCATCGCCACGTGCGTGAGCTATTTTGTCGTGTTTGTCATCCGGGCGGTGGATGCGCGCAAGTTCATCCCGTTCCGGTTTTATACCATCGGCGTCACGGAAAACTGCATCCTGCTGACGGTGCAGACGCTCTTCATCGTCCTGCAGCTTCCTGGCTGGAAGATCGCGCAGGCAGTGTGCATTTTGCTGCTGCTCCTGCTCAACCGCAAGCCGCTCATGGACGGGGCGGGGAAGATCATCCACTTCCGCCGCTGATGCCTCGATACTTTTCTCGGAGGATTCGAATTTGAAGATTTGGAACAGCCTGTTTGGGAAGCTCTTTATGACCTTCCTCATCTCTATGGTGCCGGTGCTCGAGCTGCGCGGCGCGATCCCGATCGGCGTTGCGCACGGACTGGATTACCGCGCCGCCATCGCGGTGTCTATCGTCGGCAACCTCGTGCCGGTACCGTTCATCGTGCTCTTCATCCGCAAGATCTTCGCGTGGCTGCGCACGAAGAGCGAGCGGCTCAACGGCTTTGTCACGCGCATGGAGCAGCGCGCGCTCAAAAAGTCGGACACCGTGCGCCGCGCGCGCTTCTGGGGCCTGTTTCTCTTCGTGGCCATCCCGCTGCCGGGCACCGGCGCGTGGACGGGCTCACTCATCGCCGCCATGTTGGATATGCGCGTCAAGGAGGCCTTCCCGCCGATTGTGCTCGGCGTCGTCACGGCCGGCATCATCGTCGCCGTCGTGACGTATGGCGCGGCGTCGCTGCTGTTTTAATTCCAACGAGGACCGCTTCGCCGGGCTTTTTGGCGCACGCAAAAAAATCCCGCTGTCCGATGGGACAGCGGGATTTTTCTGTTTTTATGTACGGTTTACTCGGCAAACGCTTTTTCCAGCGCCTCGAGCTCCTCGCGCAGCTCGTGCGGCAGCTTGTCGCCGAACTGCTCGAAGTATTCGCGGATGCCCGCGCAGTTTTCGCGCCAGCTCTTCGCGTCGAGCGTCAGCAGCTCCTTGAGCGTCTCGACCGTCACGCCGCTGCCGGCGATGTTGATATCCTCCGGCTTCGGCTCATAGCCGATGGGCGTCTCATCCGCGCCCACCTCGTCGAAGCAGCGCTTGAGGATCCACTCGAGCACGCGCAGGTTGTCGCCGAAGCCCGGCCACAGGAAGCGGCCGTTGTCGTCCGTGCGGAACCAGTTGACGTTGAAGATCTTCGGCGCGTTCGGCAGCTTCTCGCCCATGTCGAGCCAGTGCTGCCAGTAGTCGGCCATGTTGTAGCCGCAGAACGGGCGCATGGCCATCGGGTCGCGGCGCACGACGCCGACAGCGCCGGTCGCGGCGGCCGTCGTCTCGGACGCCATCGTTGCGCCGACGAACACACCGTGCGCCCAGTCGCGGGACTGGTAGACCAGCGGGGCGGTCTTTGCGCGGCGGCCACCGAAGATGATCGCGCTGATCGGCACGCCTGTGCCCTTGAAAAACTCCTCGCTGATGCACGGGCAGTTCTCCGCCGGAGCGGTGAAGCGGCTGTTCGGGTGCGCGCCGCGCGTGCCGTCGCTGCCGTCCCACACCTCGCCCTTCCAGTTGCGCAGGTGGCCCTTGGGCGGCTGCTTGGTCATGCCCTCCCACCAGACGGTCATGTCGTCCTCGTTGAGCACGACGTTCGTGAAGATGGTGTTTTTGCTCGTGGAGGCAAGCGCGTTCGGGTTAGATCTCTCGCTCGTGCCGGGGGCGACGCCGAAGAAGCCGTTTTCGGGGTTCACGGCCCAGAGGCGGCCGTCCGGGCCGACGCGAAGCCAGGCGATGTCGTCGCCGACGGTCCAGCACTTCCAGCCGTTTTTGCGGTAGCCCTCGGGCGGGATGAGCATGGCGAGGTTCGTCTTGCCGCACGCAGACGGGAACGCGCCCGTCACATAGCGCACTTCGCCTTTGGGGTTCTGGATGCCGAGGATGAGCATGTGCTCTGCCAGCCACCCCTCGCGGCGGCCGAGCACGGAGGCGATGCGCAGCGAGAAGCACTTTTTGCCCTGCAGCACATTGCCGCCGTAGTTGGAGTTGACGGAGATGATCTTGTTCTCCTCCGGGAAGTGGACGATGTAGCGGTTCTCGGGATCGAGCGTGACCTTGGAGTGCACGCCGAGGATGACGTCGCTGCTGTCGCCGAGCGCGTCGAGCACCTTCGTGCCGATGCGCGTCATGATGGCCATGTTCAGCACGACGTAGATCGAGTCCGTGACCTCGATGCCGTACTTGGCAAATGGGGAGCCAATCACGCCCATCGAGTAGGGGATGACGTACATCGTGCGGCCAGCCATGGCGCAGCGCAAAATCTCGTGCAGCTTGGCCTTCATCTCGTCCGGATCCATCCAGTTGTTCGTGGGGCCGGCCTCTTCGCGGGTCCTGGAGCAGATAAATGTCCGGCCCTCGACACGCGCCACGTCGTTGACGTCGCTGCGGTTGAGATAGCAGCCGGGCAGCTTTTCTTCATTGAGTTTGATGAGCTCGCCGGTTTCCACGGCGATCTTGCGCAGGGATTCGAGCTGGGCCTCCGAGCCGTCGATCCAGACGATCTCTTTCGGGGTCGTGAGTTCGGCAGTTTTTCGCACCAGCTCCAGTACGGACGGGTTTTGCGTCAGTTCCATGTTGTGAGGTTCTCCTTTTTGACTAAAATTTCTCGACCTTGATCCGTATCTATACTACAATTCTCTGAAAACACCTTACACCATCCCGCCGCGCCTGTAAACCCCAAAACGGAAACTTTTCCTGTGAACCTTTTCACACAGACGCATTTGTGCTACAATGCGCGCAGACATCTCTGACCCGAGGAGGGGAGCGAAATGTGGAAAACCATTGTGCCGGCGGCGGCGGTGCTGGCAGCCGAGGCGGTTATCCGCCGGAAGATCAACGCGCTGCCGGCCGAGACCTTCCCGCTGCGCATCGGGCAGCGCGTGCAGCTGCGCCGGGCGCATAACCGCGGCCTGCTGTGCAGCAAGTTTGCACGAAAGCCGAGAGCGGCCGCCGCGCTGCAGACTGCGTCTGCCGCAGCGCTCGCGGCGGTGGCGGCCGTGTGCGCCTGCCACCGGGGCGGCACGGCGCTGCAGATCGGCATGGGCCTGATGCTCGGCGGCGCGCTGGCCAATCTCATCGAGCGCTGGGCGCGCGGGTCGGTCACGGACTATGTGTACCTGCCGCGGGCGGTCATCCCGTTTTTCCGGCGCATCATCTGGAACGCGGCCGACCTGAGCATCCTGACCGGCTGCACCACGGCAGTGATCGCACTGCTGTGCGAAGAACTGTGATTATGTGAACCGAATTATGTAAACTGTTTGGATACAACAGCAAATCATTTCTTACAGAAAACGCTTTGTAGTGCGCAGTGACAGGATAGGTAAGTTGTTGTTTTGCAATGGCATTTCTAATATTATGTAAATTAGAATTATGTAAACTATTAAGCGTGAAGACAAGGACGCCTGATCGAAAATGAGGCTATCTATTATTCTGCGCAAAGCGCAGAATAATAGATAGCCCCTTGCTCCAACCTCAGAACAAGGGGCTATCCTGCCGTGTTCGGTTCCATCACCCGAACCTCCTTTTTGTTTCGTTTTCCCGCCGTGTGCAGAGGCCTTTGCGCTGCACGCGGACTCCGACCGCTGTGAAGGGAAATGCGTATGCAAGATTCCGCACCACTGCGTGCCGACTCCGGAGTCACAGAACCCTGTCTGCTTCCGGGCGATTCAGTACATCGGACTCACCTCCGTCGATTCCGCTGAACCTGTATTCTAAAGGCGCTGCCCCTCGTGAGGGGCTGCTGCTCTTCTCTGGTTCTGGCTACAGTATAGCAGTTCGTTTTCTTTTTGTCAATGATTTAATAAACAAAAATCAGGCAAAATGTTCGGCAAAAACGCCGAATTTTCCTGCCTCGCGCCAACGCCCCCTGCAACGCGGGGCGCTGGCAGATCCTCTGCGGCGGCGCGCAAAAGGAAAACCGCCGTGCGTGTCCGTCGGCGCACAGCGGCAGCAGCTTCGGTTCAGCGGTCGCTCGGAGCGGCGCTCTGACCGCCGAAGATCCAGTCGTCCAGGTCCTGGCCCATGTGTTTTCACCTCCCGTTGAATTCGCATATGGCCATTCTATGCGCTGCGGTGCGAAAAAATGCACGAACCCGCGCCGTGGAAATAGAAAGAACTTGAAACCATTGGCCGATTGCGCTATAATCTATGCATATTTTCCGTAATCGGAGCCTGTCTCCGCGGGCAACACTATTTTTAAAGGATAAGGTGAATCACGAATGAGTGCATCCCAGGACAAAAAGCGCCGCACAGACGAGCGTGCGCTGGGTACGGAGCGCCGCCAGGTCGCCTCGCAGAAGGAAGCCAAAGAGCGCAAGCAAAGCAAGATCAAGTGGACGGTCGGTTCGATCATCGTCGTGCTGCTCGTTGCCGCCATCCTGATCGGCAACTCCAGTCTCTTTTACACCGCGCGCCCCGCGCTGCAGGTCGGCGATGTGAAGTATTCCTCGGCGGAGGTCAATTATGCCTACCGCTCCGCCTACCTCACGTTCTGCAACCAGTACGGCAGCTATCTGAGCTACGTTGGCCTCGACACCAGCAAGGCGCTCGATGAGCAGGAGTGCCGCATCAGCGAGGATTTCGACACCTGGGATGATTATTTCAAGGATGCTGCCGAAAAGAATCTGGTGCAGGTCACGGCGCTGTGCGATGCCGCGCAGAAGGCCGGCGTCACGCTCGACGAGGACGATCAGCATGAGATCGACGAGCAGTTTTCCTACCTCGAGCTCACTGCCAAGCAGTATAAGTACAACTCCGTCAGCAAGTATCTGCAGGCGGCCTATGGCAACGGCGTGACCAAAAAGGTCGTGCGCCATATGCTCGAGCTCAGCGAGCTCGCCACGAAGTACTCGCAGCAACAGTATGACAGCTACACCTATACGCCCGAGGAGATCGCGGCCAGCTACGCCGAGAATAAGAACAGCTGCGATACATTCAACTATCAGTACTATTTCGTCCAGGCGGATACCGAGGACAGCACGGACGACGACGGCAACGCGACCTCCAAGACCACGGACGCCACGATGGCGGCCGCCAAGGCCACGGCCGACAAGATCGCCGCCGCCACGCATGACGCGGAGAGCTTCACTGCCGCCGTCACGGCCAATGTTCCCGCCAAGACGTCCGAGGACGGGACGAGCACCGCGCCGAGTGTCACGGACAACGCCAATACCAAGGGTTCGAACTTCAGCTCCGCCGTGTACGCCGACTGGCTCTACAGCGCCGACCGCACTGCCAACGACGTGACCGTCGTGGAGCAGGAAAACAGCGGCTACTACGTCGTGCTCTTCGAGAGCCGCGATGATAATGCCTACAACACCGTCAACGTCCGCCACATCCTCATCAAGGCGGAGGACAGCGACGGCGACGGCACGTATTCCGACGAGGAAAAGCAGAAAGCCAAGGCCACGATCGACGATGTTTATGCCCGCTGGGAGAAGAGCGACCAGACCGAGGACGACTTCGCGCAGCTGGCCAACTCCTTCAGCCAGGACAGCGGCTCGAACACGAAGGGCGGCCTGTACGAGAACGTCTACAAGGGCCAGATGGTGCAGGAGTTCAACGATTTCTGTTTCGATCCCGCGCGCAAGCCGGGCGATGTGGGCATCGTCTTTAACGAGAGCGATTCCTACTGCGGCTATCACCTTGTGTATTACGTCGGCCAAGGCGAGCGCTACTGCGACTACCTTGGCGATCAGGCGCTGCGCACGGATGATTTCAACGCCTGGGAGGACACGTTCTTTGACGGCTGGACCAGCACCGAGCTCAAGGGCATGAAGTACGTCGGATAAATCAGACACGCGAAAGATATGCGACAGAGCCGCCCGCCGGGCGGCTCTGCGTCTATCTGAAAGCGCGGCTGCTCCATGTCGACAGAGCAGCAGGGGAGCTCGAGGGGGCAAAGTGCCCGCCTCGAATGAGATTTCATGCATCCGGCATTTTTGCCGTGCAAAATGCCGGATGGCGACGGCTTGCGCTCTGAGCAAGCCGGGCACCGCCCGCCGGGCGGCTCTGCGTCTATCTGAAAGCAGGGCTTCAACGTTTCCATGTTTCCACGGAGGGATCACCATGACCAAGACAAAAACGCAGCGCTATGACACGACCGTGCTCGACGTGCGCGCCCTTGCCGACGCGCTCGAGATCGAGGAGAAGGCCGGCTGGGAGGTCGCGGAGGCGGGCTATGACGGCACGGACTTCGTCGTGACCTTCGAGCGGGAGGACGCGCGATGACCGAGCAGACCATCCGCACGCAGATGCTCCTCGGCGAGGCCGCGCTCGCGCGCCTGCGCAGCAGCCGCGTCGCCGTGCTCGGCCTCGGCGGCGTGGGCAGCTGGTGCGCCGAGGCGCTGGCCCGCGCCGGCGTCGGCGCGCTCACGCTCGTGGACGAGGATACCGTCAGCGAGAGCAACCTCAACCGCCAGTGCTGCGCGCTGCACTCCACGATCGGCCAGCCGAAGGCGGCCGTCATGGCCGCGCGTGTGCACGATATTGACCCCAGCATCGCCGTCGACGCGCGCGCCGAGCGCTACGAGGCGGCGACGCGGGAACGGTTTTTCGACACGGAGTATGATTATATTGCCGACTGCATCGACCTCGTGTCGTGCAAGGTGGATCTGATCCGCACCGCGCACGCGCTCGGCATCCCGATCGTGTCGGCGCTCGGCACCGGCAACAAGATGGACGCGAGCCGGTTTGAACTCTGCGACATCAGTCAGACGAGCGGCTGCCCGTTCGCGCGCGTCATGCGCCGCGAGCTGCGCAGCGCCGGCATCACGCACCACGCGGTCGTGTTCAGCCCCGAGCCCGCCATGACGCCCGAGGCGCTGTGCGCTCCGCCGCCGGGCCGCCGGAGCGTGCCCGGCTCGCTGCCGTGGGTGCCGGCCAGCGCGGGACTGCTGCTGGCGCAGAAGATCGTGCTCGATCTGTGCGCCGCGCCGGAGGAGCGGGCATGAAGCCCGTCTGGATCGTGCTGCTGTGCCTGCTGGGCGCGGCGGTGCTGGCGGCGCTGGTGTGGCTGCTCGTGTGGTACATCGAGCAGCGCGTGCTGGCAAAGTCGCTCGGCCGTGCGTCGGAGGGCGCGGACGCGCAGGCCGCGTGGGAGCAGCACATCCTGCGCAAGCAGGACTGGACGGCCGACTCCGAGCCGGGCAGGGCGGCGCTCGCGCGCGTGCGCGCCGGCGTCGCGGCCATGCAGGAGCAGCCGCACGAGGATGTGTTTCTCCCCGCGCTCGATGGCGCGCGCCTGCACGCGCGGCTCTACCGCGTGCCCCACGCCCACGCCACGGTCATCCTCTGCCACGGCTACCACAGCCACGCCGAGCATGATTTTTCCGCCCAGTTCCCGGCGCTGTATGCCTCCGGCGGCTGCAACCTGCTGCTCATCGACGAGCGCGCGCACGGCCTGAGCGAGGGCAAGTGCCTCACGTTCGGCCAGCTCGAGCGCTACGACATCGCCCAGTGGGTGCACTGGGTGCGCGAGCACTCGCGCGTGCAGCGGCCCATCGTGCTCTACGGTGTATCGATGGGCGCGGCGTCGGTGCTGCTGGCGGCGCAGCTCCCGGAGCTGAGGGACGAGATCGCCTGCGTCATAGCCGACTGCGGCTATTCCAGCTTCGAGCTGGAGGTCACGGACGCCGTGTGCCACGGTACAAATGCGCCGCGCTGGCTGCAAAAGCCGCTCGCGCGCGCCTGCGTGCGCATCCTGCGCCGCAGCGGGCTGGACTTCGCCGCCGTCGATACCACGCCCGGCATGGCGGCGCTCGATCTGCCCATCCTGTTTTTCCACGGCGACGCGGACACTTTTGTCCCCCTGCACCACAGCGAGCGCAACCTCGCCGCCTGCAGGCGGCCGCAGCGGCTCGTCGTCATCCCCGGTGCGGAGCACGCCATGTCCGCGCAGGTCGACCCCGAGTGCTACCGGCATGAGCTGCTGACCTTCCTGTGGCGCAACACGAACTACCTCTGGGACGAGCGCAACAAGCCGCTCAAATGAGCTGCGGGCCGAAGCGCACCAAAGCGTCCGCGGCCCGAAACAGAGCCTCAAAAAGAGCACCGTTCGGTGCTCTTTTTTGCGCCACGAAATCTTAAATATTCGACGATTAGTAAAATATACCTGACATTATGAATGACAAGTGATACACTTCGCTTGAATGAAAAAGGAGGTTCGGCTATGCACAACATGACTGGACTTTTGGGAGCTGCCGTCGGCGTGGCCATGGCGGCCGTCATTTGGGCCGTAGTGGTCTCCCTGCGCAAGAAGCGGAGCGGCGACGCGCCGGAGTTTGACGAGCGGCAGCTCGCTGCGCGCGCCAAGGCATACAGCAGCGCGTTTTTCACGCTGCTGGGGTATCTCGCCGTCGTGGCGCTGCTCGATTCGGTCGCCGAGGTGCGCTGGTGCGATCTGTACACGGCGTGCTTTCTCGGCGTTCTGCTCGCGCTCAACGTGTTTGTCATCGCGGCCATCCGCAGTGATGCCTATTTCGGCATGCATGAGCGCCCGGTCACACTGATCGTGGCGTTTGTGTTTGTGGCCGCGCTCAATCTCGGCGTGGCGATCGCCCGCATCGCCGACGGGGAGCCGCTGCTGGAAAACGGACTGCTCACGCGCGAGAGCAGCATGAACCTTGTTCTGGGCGCCGGCTTTGTGCCGGTCACGGCGGCATCGATCGTGTCGGCCGTGCGCGCCCGCCGGGAGGACGCATGAAAAATCTGAAACGCAAGGTGGCCCGCGCCGCGCACGACTGGTCGCAGCAGCAGCTGGCGGACGCCGTCGGCGTGTCGCGCCAGACGATCGTCGCCATCGAAAAGGGGGACTACAATCCCACGATCCGCCTGTGCATTTCCATCTGCCAGGCGCTGGGCTGCACGCTCGACGCGCTCTTCTGGCCGGAGGCGGATTCGTGAGCAGCCCCCACTTCCACTGAAATCTGCGCGCAAATTCGCAAAAATTTCACCACTTAGGTGCAAAAAAGCCGGATGTCTCGGACATCCGGCTTTTTTTGCTCGTTTTCAGTCCCGCAGCAGGGATGCGGCGGCCGTGCCGATGGCGGAAGCATTCGGTACGGGCTTGCACACGCAGTAGCGCTGGTGCTTCTGCACGAGAAATGCCTCGAGCTCTTCGCTGACGGCCGGGCGCAGGAGCGTCGAGTAGCGAAACAGCGACCCGTCCACGGCCACGACCATCGGGCGGTAGCGGTTTTTCGCGCCGTCGGTCAGAAAGACGATGGCCGCGATGTTTGCGACGATCGCTTTCGCCGCGCGGCCGAACACGCTCTGAATGACCATGGCGGCGGTCTTGCGGTCGGCATCCGCCGCATCGCTCAGCGCTGCGATGGCGCCGCAGTCCGGGTCTGCGCCGAAGGCGTCCGCGTCGGCGGCGGTCAGCACGTCGAGCGCGCGGAGCTTATCCGCCGTCTCTGGCGCGAACAGGCCGTCGTTCGCTGCGGCGATGAGTGCCAGGCGGCTGAGTTTGCCGAGGTAGCGGCCGCTCGTCATCTTCTCGAACCGGTACGCGCCCGGTGCGGCCGAGGCCGCGTCGAGCGCCTTGTCAAACGCGCTCTGCGGCACGTCGGTGAACGAGCCGGACTCGAGGTTGACGAGCATCTCGCCGTCAGCGTCGCGGCCGAGCTTTTCGATCGCGCGCACCGGCAGCAGGCAGCATGTGTTCGTGCCCGTGCCGTTGACGAGCCCGGCAAAACCGTTGGCGTAGTTGTTGGCGATGGTGGTCGAGCCGCTCAGGTACGTGGCGGGGGTGTCGTTGATGACCGTGATGGGCAGCTTCGTGCAGCCGCGGCGTTCGAGCTCCTCGGCCAGGTCCGCGCCCACGAGGTGATCCTCCCACCCGGTCAGCTGCACCTCTTTGGTCATGCCGAGCACCTTTGCATCCAGCTCCGGCGTGTTCTCCGCCGGGTAGCTGAAGCAGATGCCGATCTGCGTGACCCGGTCGAGCAGCGGCTCGAGCGCGTCGGCTGCCAGCCGGATGAAGTCCATCCAGTCGGCGTCGCGCTCCGAGCCGGGCATGGGCAGCGTGCGCTCGTCCTCGATGATCGGCTGGCCGAACTCGTAGTGCACGGTGGCGACGCGGAAGTTCGTGCCGCCGGCGTCGATGACGGCGACGCGCTTGCCCTCCGGGGCGGCGACGTGGCCGTGCGGCGCGAGGTAGGCCGGCAGCATCGGCAGGCCGCCCGCCTCGCCGCGCAGGCCGCGCTGCATCGCGGCGAGCAGGGCATCGGTGAGCTCCTGCGTGTCGAGCTGGTCGGGCGCGGCGTCATACTTGCGCAGGAAGGCGAGCACGCGCGCGTCGATGTGGATCGCGGGCACGGGCTCGTCCTGCTCCGGCGCGGCGAAGGGGAACGGCGCGCGCGGCGCGGCCGGGGCCTCCGGGGCCTCCGGGGCGGGGGCGGGCTTGCTTTTCTTGAAAAACGGAAGCTTCATATGTGTTCTCTCTCTTTCTTACCGAAAACCCCGCGCCGGGCCCGGCGCGGGGACGGTGATGATTCGGTTGCAGGTCAGGCGTTCGGGGCGTCGCCCTTGGCGCTCTCGACCAGGCCGGCCGCCAGCGCGGCAACGCCCTGGATCTCGGACGGGATGATGATCTTCGTCGCGCGGCCGTCCGCAGCGGCGGCAAAGGCCTCGAGACTCTTGAGCTTGATGACGGCGTCGGACGGCATGGACTCGTTGATGAGCCGGATGCCCTCGGCGGTCGCGCGCTGCACGGTCAGAATGGCCTCGGCGCGGCCCTGCGCCTCAAGGATCTGCTCCTGCTTTTTCGCGTCGGCGCGCAGGATGGCCGATTCCTTTTCGCCCTCGGCCGTGAGGATGGCGGAGCGCTTCTCGCCCTCGGCGCGCAGAATGGCCTCGCGGCGTTCGCGCTCGGCCTTCATCTGCTTTTCCATGGCGCTCTGGATCTCCTTGGGCGGGAGGATGTTTTTGAGCTCCACGCGGTTGACCTTGATGCCCCAGGGGTCGGTGGCTTCGTCGAGGATCTGGCGCATCTTGGTGTTGACGATGTCGCGGCTGGTCAGGCACTGGTCAAGCTCCAGGTCGCCGATGAGGTTGCGCAGCGTCGTGGCCGAGAGGTTTTCGATCGCAAGGATCGGCTGCTCGATGCCATAGGTGTAGAGCTTCGGGTCGGTGATCTGGTAGTAGACGACGGTGTCGATCTGCATGGTGACGTTGTCCTTCGTGATGACGGGCTGCGGCGGGAAGTCCGCGACCTGCTCTTTGAGCGACAGACGCTTGGCGACCGCCTCGATGAACGGGATCTTCAGGTGCAGGCCGACGCCCCATGTGGTCTTGTAGGCGCCGAGGCGGGTGATGACGTAAGCCTGTGCCTGCGGGACGATGCGGATGTTGCGCACGAGAATGATGAGCGCGATCAGGATGATTCCGTAGAGAACGTATGGCATGGTGATTCCTCCTTATTCTTTTGCGCCCGCGGTCACGCAGGCGGGTGTGACGATGAGCTTGACGCCCTCGATGCGCAGCACGATGGCCGCAGTCCCGGCGGGGATGGGGGCATCGGTCTGCGCGCGGGCGGTCCAGACTTTTCCGCCGACGGACACGGCGCCGCGGCCGGCCAGGTTGTCGATATCCTCTGTGACGAGGCATTCCTGCCCGATGAGCATATCGGCATTCGTGGGCTGGGTGCGGCTGTTGATATATTTTTTCACCAGCGGGCGCGTCACGGCGAAGGCCGCAATCGACACGGCGAAAAACCACACGAGCTGCAGCCACAGCGGCGCGTGGAACATGGCGGCGATGAGCGCGGCGAGCGCGCCCACGGCAAACCAGATCGTGACCAGACCGGCGGTCAGGCCCTCGACGATCAGAAAGATCACGATCAGGCCGATCCAGATGGCCGGCATGGTGAATGGGATCCCGGCGATGACCATAGACAAAACCTCCTGTTGAGAATGCGCGGCAACTGTTTGCCATAGAAATATCATATCTTATTTACAGGATAAAAGCAAGCAAAACACCCGGAATTCCGGCATATGAAATTTCCGGGCGGTTTTCCTCTTTACTTTCCTAAATAATTAGAGTAAAATAGTATCCGAAAAATCGTGTTTCAGCATCCATATATCTGATGAGAAATAAGGAGCGCATATGAATAAACAGCATAAAAAACCGCGCTGCGATGACATGTATCGTGCCATCCTGACGCTCAAGACCGTCGACGAGTGCAAGCAGTTTTTCGATGACCTGTGCACGGTCACGGAGCTGCAGGCCATGGAGCAGCGCTATCAGGTGGCGCAGTATCTCGACGCGGGCCTGATCTACAACGACATTCTGGAAAAGACCGGCGCCTCGAGCGCGACGATCAGCCGCGTCAACCGCAGCCTGCAGTACGGCACCGGCGGGTATGAGATCGTGTTCGGCCGGCTCAAGGAGCAGGCGGAAAAAGCTCCGGAGGAGCAGGCGTGAGCGCTTACGGCGCCCTTGCCGCATGGTACGATGCGCTGACCCGCGATGTGGATTATGCCGCGTTCGCGGACTTTTATGAGCAGTGTTTCCAGCAGGGGCGCGGCGCGTGCCACACCCTGCTGGATTTTTGCTGCGGCACCGGCACGCTCACGCGCCTGATGGCCGCGCGCGGGTATGAGATGATCGCAACCGACGGCTCGCCCGATATGCTCATGCAGGCGCAGGCGCACAATGCCGATCTGCCCGCGGACGCGGTGCAGCCGCTGCTGCTGTGCCAGGAGGCGGCGCAGCTCGATCTCTACGGCACGGTCGACGCGGCCTACTGCTCGCTCGACGGGATCGACTACCTGCCGCCGGAGGAGCTGCCGGAGGTGCTGCACCGGCTGCACCTGTTTGTGCGTCCGGGCGGGATGCTCATTCTGGACATCCGCGATCCGGCGTCGTTCCGCGCGCTCGACGGCGGCACGTTCGTCGACGAGACGGACGATGTCCTGTGCCTCTGGCGGGCGGAGTTTGACGCGGCGGCCCAGACCATGCACTACGGCATGGATCTGTTCACGCGCGCGGGGGAGCTCTGGTCGCGCGCGTCGGAGGAGCACATCGAGTATGCGCACACGCCGGAGCGGCTCGCGCAGCTGCTCACGCAGGCGGGCTTTCTGGACGTGACCGTCCGGCGCGACGGCCCGCAGGCGGATGCCGGGCGCATTTTCCTCACGGCGATGCGCAGCCTGGAATACGGCGTCTGAATTGTGCAAAAACTCCGGATGCGGCTCAATGCGGGCTGCACCCGATTCCAAGATTTCTGAGGTGAAAACAATGGATGAGATTATCCGCGCCGTCTCAAAAGACGGTTTTGTGAAAATTTCGGTCGTCACCGCGCGCGACGCGGTGCAGCGCGCCAACGCCATCCACCACTGCAGCCCGACGGCGATCGCCGCCCTCGGCCGCAGCCTGTGCGCGGCGTCGATGCTCGGCGACCTGCTCAAGGAGGAAAACGGCACGCTCACACTGCGTATCAGCGGCGGCGGGGGACTCGGCAGCATCATCGCCGTGTCGGACAGCGAGGGCAATGTGCGCGGCATGGTCTCGAACCCCGCGTTCGACCTGCCCACGCGCCCGGACGGCAAGCTCGACGTCGGCGGCGCCGTCGGCAAGGACGGCATGCTCACCGTCAGCCGCGACATCGGCCTGCGTGAGCCGTATGTCGGCAGCACGGAGCTCGTCAGCGGCGAGATCGCGGAGGATCTGTCCGCTTACCTCGTCGAGAGCGAGCAGATCCCCGCGGCCTGCGGCCTCGGCGTGCTCGTCGATACCGACCACAGCGTCAAGGCGGCCGGCGGCTTTCTCGTGCAGCTCATGCCCGGCGCGCCGGAGGATCTGATCACAAAGCTCGAGGACAACATTTTCATGATGGACCAGCTCACGACCATCCTCGATGAGGATGGGGCGGACGCCGTCATTCCGCAGGTCATGCGCGGTCTCGAGCCCGAGACCGTCCTGCGCCACCCGATGGCCTACCGCTGCGCGTGCTCGCGTGCGCGTGTGGAGCAGGCGCTGCGCCAGTGCGGCGTGCAGGAGCTGCAGGACATGATCGCAGACGGCAAGGACACGCAGGTGCACTGCCAGTTCTGCGACGCGGAGTATGTCTTCACCCCGGCGCAGCTGCAGACGCTGCTCGACGCCGAAAACGCTGACGCTGCAACGGATTGACTGCAATCGGGGCGGCGCTGCCGCCCCGAAAATGTACATTTGCCGAAAAAATTACCGAAAATCCCTTGACAATTTTTTTGGCGTCTTGTATAATGAGCAAGCTGCGAAACGGGAGCATAGCTCAGCCGGGAGAGCACTTGCCTTACAAGCAAGGGGTCACAGGTTCGAGCCCTGTTGTTCCCACCAGTTTTTGAATTGCATACGCCTCTGTAGCTCAGTTGGTAGAGCAGGGGACTGAAAATCCCCGTGTCGTTGGTTCGATTCCGACCGGAGGCACCATTTTGCGGGCATAGCTCATTTGGCAGAGCGCCACCTTGCCAAGGTGGAGGTAGCGAGTTCGAATCTCGTTGCCCGCTCCATTTTTTTGGCGCCATAGCCAAGTGGTAAGGCATGGGACTGCAAATCCTTGACCCCCGGTTCAAATCCGGGTGGCGCCTCCAGAAAAAGAGACACGCGAGCGCGTGTCTCTTTTTTTCGTGTCTCTTTTTCGGAGACGCCGATGGCGAAGATCGAAAACCGAGAGCGGAAGCCCAGACGTCGCGGACTGCATGTTGCTCGCGGCGATTTTTCATGCGCCGCATCCCAAAATCATCGTGCATTCATCTGCTGCACCTCCTTTCCAAACCGAGCCTGCTCCGTTGGGCTTCGATCAGCTGATTGCCGGTGTCAGCCCGGATACTGCACGGCCTGCAGTCGGGGCACATTCGCATCGGCACGTTTTCGAGCGTGGCCACGCACTGGCTGCCGTACATCCTGCAGGCATTCTCGCGTGACTATCCGGGCATTGACTGTGAGCTGCTGCCCGGCCGGGCGCATATTTCGGCCGCGACGCGCCAGCTCCTGCGCTATCTGGACCGGCGGAATGCGCCGGAAGCCCCCGCCGGCTGCACGGGATTTGACAATCAGGCGTGATTTGTGTATAATCACTACAAAATCTCTGATTTTTTGTGAAATCTGTCCTCCGGCCTCCGGAGACAGGGAGGAAAGCAACGTGACATACACTGTGGACGACACGATGAAGAAGCTGCTCGGCGCGCCGGAGGCGGTCGCAGTCCTCGAGCGGTTCTTCCCCAAGATCCTGAAGAATCCGGCCCTGCAGATGACCGCCGCCATGACGCTGCGCCAGGTGGCCGGGTTTGCCCAGTCGGGCCTGACGGCCGACTCGCTCGCGGAGATCGACGCGCAGCTGCGCGCGCTCCCGTCGTCCGATGCCTGAGCCATTTCCACGCGCCCCCGGTATCTTGCCGGGGGCCGTCTGCTGGATACCATTCTGAAAAGGACTGAGGTCATTCTATGGACAACACGTTACCGCCGCTCAAGCGCATTGCCGCCATCCACGATCTGTCCGGGCTCGGCAAGTGCTCGCTGACCGTGGCGCTGCCGGTCATCTCCGCCACGGGCGTGGAGTGCGCCTGCATTCCGACGGCCGTGCTCAGCACGCACACGGGCGAGTTCACCGGCTGGACGTTCCGCGATCTGTCGGACGATATGCTGTCCATCGCGCACCACTGGCAGCGCATCGGCGTGCGCATCGACGGCGTGTATTCCGGCTACCTTGCTTCGCCGGAGCAGGCGCAGCTGCTCGCGCAGACGCTTGACTGCATCGCCGCGCCGGATACCCTCGTCGTGATCGACCCGGTCATGGCCGACAACGGCATCTATTATTCCAAGATCGACGACCGGATGTGCGCAGCCTTCCGCCGCCTGCTCTCGCGCGCGGACGTCATCACGCCGAACGTTACGGAGGCGGCGCTGCTGGCTGGTCTGCCGTACGAGCCCGGCACGCACAGCGACGCCTATCTCGCGCAGCTGTTTCAGGCGCTCGGCGCGCTCGGCGCCGGCATCGTGACGGTCACGGGCGTGCGCCCGCAGCCGGATGTGATCGGCAATGTCGCCTGCGACTGCCGCACGGGGGAGATGCACGTGAGCATGCGTCCGGCGCATCCCGGCGTGTTTTACGGCACGGGCGATGTGTTCGCCTCCGCCCTCGCCGCGCTGCTCGTGCGCGGCGCTCCGCTGAGCGCCGCCCTCGAAACGGCCACCGCGCTCACGGACGAGAGCATCTGCCGCTCGCTCTGGCGCGACACGCCGCGCCGCTTCGGCGTGGACTTTGAGGGCGCGCTGCCGGCGTATATCCGCCGCGTGGAAAAGATATTTGAAGCATGAAAAAGTTACAAAATTCGACCCGACGGGATCCGATCTTGATTCCGACGGGTCGATTTTTGTTACCATTTTTCGACGCTGTTTTGCAGGAATATGTCACCGTGCGGTACACGCGGCGAGAAAAAGACGCGCGGTTGATTTCCTGACGAAGCGTCTGATTTTTTGCAGAACAGGCGCGAAAATGCTTGCATTTCCTTGAAGTTGTGGAAAAAAGTTAAGGAAAATTGCGGGAAAATTCGTTTTCGCGGTTGACATCGTGTTTTGGATATCGTATGATACAAAAGAATCCGTAATTGTTTATGTTAACTTTGCGCCGTTACACGCAAAAATGACAGGGAAACACATTTTGTTACTGTTTTTTAACTTTTTGTGTAACCGATTTTGACCGGGCGCGCAGAGGAATCCCGGGCGGGAGAGCCGTCCGATGAGGGGCTGGGGTATGAAGAAGTCGTTTATGGAGCGTCTGGCGGCGTTCATTGTGGACAAACGGCGGCTGTTTGTGGTGCTGTTTGCCGTGGCGTGCGTGCTGTCGATCTTCTCGGCGAGCAAGACGGACGTCAACAATGAGCTGACCGATTATCTGCCGGACTCCACGCAGACGCGCCAGGGGCTGGAGATCATGAACCGTGAGTTCATTACTTACGGGGATGCGAAGGTCATGGTGTCCAACGTGACGCTCGCGCAGGCGGAGGAGCTTGCCGAGATGCTGCGCGGTGTGGACGGCGTCAAGGACGTGGAATTTGAAAAGGACACACACCATTATAATAGTGCCTCGGCGCTCTTTGAGGTCACGTTTGACGGCGAGAAGCTCGACGAGATCAGCATTCAGGGCGTGAAGAACGTCCGCGCGGCGCTCAGCGGCTATGATACCTATATCACGACCGAGATCGGCAACCCGACCGGCGAGATCCTCGAGCATGAGATGCGCATCGTGCTCATCATCCTCATGTGCTCGATCTTCGTGGTGCTCCTGCTCACGAGCCATACTTACGCGGAGGTCCCGGTGCTCATCATCACCTTTGGCGTGGCCGTCTGGGTCAACAAGGGCACGAACTACTGGTTCCATGAGGTCTCGTTCATCACCAACTCCATCGCGGCGGTGCTGCAGCTCGGTCTCGGCATCGACTACGCGATCATCATGTGCCACCACTATACGGAGGAGCGCGAGCTTTTCGCGCCCCGTGAGGCGACCATCCGTGCGCTGACGCTGGCCATTCCGGAGATCTCGGCCTCGAGCCTGACGACGATCTCGGGCCTGCTTGCGCTCTCGTTCATGAAGATCAAGATCGGCGAGGACATGAGCCTCGTGCTCATCAAGTCGATCCTGTTTCTGATGCTGACGGTGTTTTTCCTGATGCCGGCGCTCATCATGTACATGAGCCCGTGGATCGACAAGACGCACCACCGCCAGTTCCTGCCGCGCATCGACGCGCTCGGCCGCTTTGCCATCCGCAGCCGTTATGTCGTGCCGCCGATCTTTCTGGTCATCATTGTTGCGGGCTTCCTGCTGAGCAGCAAGTGCCCGTACGTGTTCGGCTACAGCACGCTCGACACCATCAAGCAAAACGACTATAAGATCGCCGAGAAGAAGATCAACGCCACCTTCGGCGAGACGAACCAGGTCGTGCTCATCTTCCCGTTCACGGACTTTGAGAGCGAGGCGAGCCTGCTCGACGATCTCAACGAGCTCAAGGGCGTCGATCACATTCAGGCGCTCGCGGGCGAGGAGGCCAAGGACGGCTACATGGTCACCGATTCGCTCACGCCGCGCAAGTTCGCCGAGCTCACGGATATCGACATCGGCGTGTCGCGCGCGCTCTACACGGCCTACTGCACGGCAAACGATGATTATACGAAGGCCCTCGGCCAGCTCGTGGATCTGAGCAATATTGACAACTGCTCCGTGCCGCTTATCGACATGTTCAAGTTCCTGTATGAACAGCGCGACATCTACCGCTCGAAGATCGATGCTGAGACCATGAACGACCTCGAGGAAATGTATGACCGCCTCATCGACGGCGAAAAGCAGCTGCATTCCGAGCATTACTCGCGCATGATCCTCTATCTCAACCTCCCGGTCGAGAGCGAGGAGACCTACGATTACCTGACGGTCATCAAGGGCGCCGTCGGCAAATACTACGACGAGTCCTATTTCGTCGGCGAGACGGCCAAGGACAAGGACTTTTCCGACGCCTTCAGCACGGACAACACGCTCATCAGTATCCTCACGGTCGTGTTCGTCATCCTCGTGCTGCTGGTGACGTTCAAGTCGGTCGCGCTGCCGCTGCTGCTCATCCTCGTGATCCAGGGCAGTGTGTGGATCAACTTCTCGTTCCCGGCGCTCCTGCACAACAACCTGTATTTCCTGGCGTATCTGATCGTCAGCGCCATCATGATGGGCGCCAACATTGACTACGCCATTGTCATCTCGAGCCGCTACCTCCGGCTCAAAGAGGAGATGCCCTATAAGGAAGCCATGATCGAGGCGCTCAACCAGGCATTCCCCACGGTCGTGACCTCCGGCACGATCCTCGCCGCAGCCGGCATGTCCATCGGCTTTTTGTCCTCGGAGAACACGGTCGCGTCCATCGGCATCTGCCTGGGCCGCGGCACGCTGATCTCGATGGTGCTGGTCATGTGCGTCCTGCCGCAGATCCTGCTGCTGGGCGATTCTCTGGTTGAAAAAACATCCTTTACGATTGGCCACCACGCCGCGCCGCAGCATCTGCAGGGGGCCATGCGTGTCAATGGACACGTGCGCGGCTATATCAACGGTTACGTCGATGCGGAGATCCACGGCCGCGTGAACGGCACGGTCAGCGCTTCGATCGATATCGGAAATGTGCAGATGGAGGAGGCTCCGGCGCAGACTGTGCCGGCGGCGGATCTGCACGGTGAGGAGGGTTCCGATGAAAAGACATAATGTGCGCCGTCTGCTTGCGCTGGTGCTCGTGGCGGCTCTGTGCCTGCTCTGCGGCGCGGCTGCCCAGCCGAACGCCACGGAGATCCACATCTACTCTGCGGACGATCTCGTGCAGCTGAGCAAAAGCTGCAAGCTCGATACATACTCGCAGGGCAAGACGGTCTATCTGGACAATGATGTGGACCTGAGCGGGTCGGACTTTGTGCCGATCCCGACCTTCGGCGGCATGTTCGAGGGGCAGGGCCACACGGTCAGCGGGCTGGAGCTCTCGGGCGATGCGTCCCATATGGGCCTGTTTCGCTATGTGCAGGCGGTCGGTACGGTCCGTGATCTGAAGATCACCGGCAACATCGACGCTGCCGGTACCCTCAATGAGATCGGCGCTGTCGTCGGCACGAACTACGGCACGATCTCCGGCTGCTCGTTCAACGGCACGATCTCCGGCGAGAACAACGTCGGCGGCATCGCGGGCACGAACGAAAGCAGCGGCATGATTTATAACTGCAAGACCGAAGGCTTTGTCGAGGGCGACCATTACGTCGGCGGCATCGTCGGGCAGAACATCGGCACGATCTCCTACTGCTCGAACACCACGGGCGTGAACATCAACGCCAGCGAGGCCGTTGACAACGCGGAGGATCTCGACTCTCTGACGCTCCCGACCGCCTCCGACGACGAGGACGACGATGCGCCGAAGAAGGCCAACACGTCCACGGACGTCGGCGGCATCTGCGGCTTCTCGTCCGGCGTCATCATCGGCTGCACGAACTGGGGCGGCGTCGGCTTTGAGCACGTCGGTTACAACATCGGCGGCATCGTCGGCCGCCAGAGCGGCCTGGTCTCCGGCTGCACGAACTGGGGCACGGCCTCCGGCCGCAAGGACGTCGGCGGCATCTGCGGCCAGATGGAGCCGTTCATCACGCTGGATGTGGAGTCCGGTTCGATCGGTGCGATGGCCAAGGAGCTCAATACGCTCCATGATCTGATGGATACCCTGCTCAACCACACGGGCGCTGCAACGTCGTCCCTGGCCGCCACGGTCGGCGTGCTCAGCGACAGCGCGGCCCGCGCCACGGAGAGCGCGCGCTATGTGGCCGAGCGCACCACGGACTACGTGGACAACACGGTCTCGACCGTCAACGAAGTGTTCATCCGCATCAACACGGCGGAGAAAATGCTCGCTCCCGCGATCACGGAGTTTTCCACGGCGGCCGTGTCGCTCGACAAGGCGATCGACTACTTCAACAAGGGCTTTGATTATCTCGACATCGTCGATGAAATGACCGAGGCCGACAAGACGGCGTTCAAGGACGCGGCCAAGGATCTGAGCGTCTCGTCCGACCAGCTCAACGCGGCCATGGACTACTGCGCCTGGCTCATGAAGGTCATGGACAACGCCTACGGCACCGGCTCTTACGACCTGATCGCCAGCCGTCCGGACAACTGGCAGCAGATGTCCGATAAGTACGGCTATGAGTACAACCCCGACAACCTCGGCACCTATGAGTCGCAGCGTGACGCCCTGCTCAAGGGCATGGGCGACGCCGCCAGGGCGATCGGCGCGATCTCCGGCGATATCTCCACGATGACAAAGATCATCAATCTGTACTACCTCACTGAGGACTCCACCGGCCACACCCGCCTGGATTACATGAGCGCCGCGTTCAAAAATGCGTTCGACGCGCTCAAAGCTTCGAGCGGCAACTTCTCGACTGGCATGAGCTACCTCGACCAGGTCACGAAATACCTTGCCAGCAACGATCCGCTGGATCTGCCCGATATCAGCAGCGATTACCGCACCGCGATGGAGCAGATGTTCGACGATCTCGGCAGCATTTCGGCCGGCCTGTCCCGCCTGAGCGTGGAGACGGCCACCTACAGCAACCAGATCGTCAGCGACATGAAGGCGGTCAACGACCAGTTCAACGTCGTCATGATGCGCCTGTGTGATATCCTCGAGCTTGCCCTGAGCAAGGACAAGAAGGACATCATTGAGGACGTCTCGGAGGAAGATCTCTCGAGCACGACGGACGGCAAGGTCTACAACTGCGACAACTACGGCAAGGTCGACGGTGACGTCAATGTCGGCGGCGTTGCCGGCACGATGGACATCGAATACGATTTCGACCCGGAGAGTGACTCCAACATCATCAAAGACTCCACGCTGACGGCCAAGTACTTCACCAAGTGCGTGCTGCTCGACAGCAAGAACTACGGCGACGCCACCTCGCGCAAGGACTGCGCCGGCGCGATCTGCGGCTACGCGGATCTGGGCGTCATCAGCGGCTGCGAGGGCTATGGCACGGCCGAGAGCACGGCGGGCGATTACGTCGGCGGCATCGTCGGCCAGTCGAAGGGCTCCGTGCGCAACAGCTTTGCCAAGAGCGAGCTGACCGGCCGCAACTACATCGGCGGCATCGCCGGTTACGGCATGAACGTCAGCGGCTGCAACACGCTCGTGAACCTCAACGGCTCCGGCAACTGTGTCGGCACCATCGCCGGCGAGATTGACCCCGACGGCAGCGCGTCCGATAACTACTTCGTCCACGAGACGGAGGCCGGCATCGACGGCATCAGCTACGCGGGCAAGGCCGAGGGCATGAGCTATGAGGCATTCATGGCGCGCGACGGCATCCCGGCGGAGTTCTCCAGCTTTGCCGTTACCTTCACGGCCAACGGCGAGGTTGTCAAGACGATCACGTTTGCCTACGGCGGCTCGATCGACGAATCTCAGATTCCCGACTGCCCGACGGTGGAGGGCAACTACGGCACGTGGCCGGAATATGACTACAGCCACCTGACCTTCGACCTCGAGGTCAAGGCAGAGTACACCGCCGTCTCGACGGTCGTGGCCGGCGACCTGTATGCCGACAACAGCCGCACGCCGATCGTGCTGGCCGAGGGCGCCTTTGACCCGGCGACGGATGTGCACATCACATCGGCCGAGACCGACGGCCCGACGCTGCGCGGCAACCAGAAGCTGTACATGAAGTACAACGTCGAGATCCTCAACGACACGGTCGAGGACGACACGGATAACACCGTCTCCCTGCGCGTCTACGCACCGGATACCGGCGCGAGCTACACGGTCTATACCTACCAGAACGGCACGTGGGCGAGCACGTCCAGCAGCCGCGACGGCAGCTACCTCGTCTTCAAGACCATGGACCGCGACCTGCAGTTCGCCGTTGTCAAGGCGCACCACGGCCCGCTGTTTTACATCCTCATCGTGCTGATCGTGCTGGCCGTGATCGTTGCGGTGCTGCGCCTGCTCTACTGCCGGAAGCTGAAGAAGGCCGTTGCGGCCGGAACGATGACCGAGGAAGAAGCGGCGACGCTGCGTAAGCAGGGCCTGCGCATGTGGCTGGGCGAGGAGCGCGCGAAGCTCCAGGCCAAGCACGCCGCCTCCAAGGAGGCCAAGGAAGCCAAGCGCGCCGCCGCAGCGGAGGCGAAGGCGGCCGCCGAGGCGCAAGCCGCGGCCAAGGCCGCGGAAGAAGCGGCGGAAACTGCGCCGGCAGACAGCACCGAGGCAGCGCAAGCTCCGGCCGAGCCGGACGCTCCGGAAGCGGAAACCGAGGCCGAGCCGGAAGCGGCCGCTGAAGGCAGCGCCGAGTCGGCGCAAGCCCCGGCGGAGGAAGCGGACACGGACGACGCCGACGCGCCGCAGCATCCCTGACGCGAATCATCCCTTACCCCATAAACTGCGAAAATCCCCGATTGGTCTCCAATCGGGGATTTTTGTGCGCACACGGCGGCAAAACCGCCCCGGCCATACCGGCCGGGGCGGTCGTCAGATATCGGATCGGGTCAGCTTATGCGCGCTTCCACTTGACGCCCTGCGGGGTGTCCTCGAGCACGATGCCGGCTGCCTTGAGCTCGTCGCGGATGCGGTCAGCCTCGGCCCAGTTCTTGGCCTTGCGGGCGGCCTGACGCGCGGCGATCTTCTCCTCGATGGCCTTTGCCTCGGGGTCCTCGCTGCTGTCGGAGCCGAACGGGATGCCCAGCACGTCGCACAGTTCGAGGAAGCGGTCAAGGCACGCCTGCGCCAGCGCCTTGCTCGGGTCGGTGGCGGGGGAGACGGCGGTGTTGATCTCGCGCACCATCTCGAAGATGACGGAGATCGCGTCGGCGGTGTTGAAGTCGTCGTCCATGACGGCGTCGAACTTCTCGCGGTACTGGTCCAGCCCCTGTACGAAGGCGTCGTCCGCCTCGCTCATCGCACCGTCGCGGCCGTTGGCGATGAAGAACTCGAGGTTGCTCTTGGCGGTGCGCAGGCGCTCGAGCGCGGCCTTGGCCTGCATGAGAATCTCGCCGGAGTAGTTGAGCGGGCTGCGGTAGTGGCTCATGAGCATGAACATGCGGATGCAGTCATAACCGTAGACGGCGGCGGCCTCGCGCACGGTGAAGAAGTTGCCGAGCGACTTGCTCATCTTCTTGTTGTCGATGTTGATAAAGCCGTTGTGCAGCCAGTAGTTGACGAATTTGCAGCCGTTGGCGGCCTCGGACTGCGCGATCTCATTCTCGTGGTGCGGGAAGGCGAGGTCGCTGCCGCCGCAGTGGATGTCGATCGTCTTGCCGAGGTAGCGGTTGGACATGGCCGAGCACTCGATGTGCCAGCCGGGGCGGCCCTTGCCCCACGGCGAGTCCCAGGACGGCTCGCCGGGCTTGGCTGCCTTCCAGAGCGCGAAGTCGAGCGGGTTTTCCTTGATGTCGTTGACGTCGATGCGCGCGCCGGACTGCAGATCCTCGATCGGCTGGTGGCTGAGCTTGCCGTAGTCCTTGAATTTCAGCGTGCGGTAGTACACGTCGCCATTGACCTCGTAGGCGTAGCCCTTGTCGATGAGCGTCGTGATGAGGTCGATGATCTGCTGGATGTTCTCGGTGGCCTTCGGGTGCACGGTCGCCTCGCGGACGCCGAGCGCGTGCGCGTCGGTAAAGTACTCGGCGATGTATTTTTTGGCGACCTCCTCGCTGGAGATGCCCTCCTCGTTGGCACGCTTGATAATCTTGTCGTCCACGTCGGTGAAGTTCTGCACGAACGTCACCTCGTAGCCGCGGTACTCCAGATAGCGGCGCAGCACGTCGAACATGATGATCGGGCGCGCGTTGCCGACGTGGATGTAGTTATACACCGTCGGGCCGCAGGCGTACATACGCACTTTGCCCGGCTCGATCGGCACGAACTCTTCCTTCTGCATGGACATGGTGTTGTACAGTTTCATATTCAGGCTCCTTTGAGACGTATTTGCAATAAAAAAGCGCCCCCATGCCGTCCGGCATGAGAGGCGAAGTCCTTCGCGGTTCCACTCTCGTTTCTCGCTCGCCGCACCGTAACGCGGTGCCTTCGGGCAGGCATTTCCTCCCGCCGCGCTCCCGGACGCACGTTCCGCCCCGCCGGCCAGCACCCTCGCAGCGTCCGGACGCCTCTCTGAGACCGGGTGATAGGCGTACTCTTTCCGTTCATCGCATTCATCATCTTAGCATATGCACCCGGCAATGTCAAGGTTGCGCGCCGCGCGCCGGTGTGGTATGCTGGAAAAAACAGCGGCCGGCGCATCCTGCGCGGCTGCATAGGAGGATCGCACATGAAAAAATATCTTTCGCTCCTGCTCGCGTGCGTGCTGGCGCTGGCGCTGCTGTGCGCCTGCGGCAAAAAGGACGCGGCGGAGCAGACCCCCGCGCCGGAGACACCGCCGACGCAGACGGCCGCCACCGGCGGCGTGGACACGTCCTGCAAGCTCTATTTTCCGAACGACGCGGCTGACGACCTGAGTGCCGACACGGCGCAGATCCCGGACACGGAGCCGGCCGTCACGGTGGCGTATGCGCAGGCGATCGTCGCGCAGCTCATTGCGCATGACGCCCTGCCGAAGGACAGTGAGGTGCTCGCCATCTCGAAAGACGGCGACGCGCTCAGTCTCGACATGAATGAGGCCTTCCTTGCCGGCCTGCGCGCGAGCGGCTCGACGGGCGAGTTCCTGTATATGGGCAGCCTTGTCAACACCTTCCTCGATAACTTCAACTGCACGACCGTGCGCGTCACAGTCGAGGGGCAGCCGTTCTCCACCGGCCACACGGAGTACGACAAGCCGCTGCAGGCGTTCACGTTCTGAGGAAAGGCCAAAAAAGCCAGCGGGCATCAGCCCGCTGGCTTTTTGCATTTTATGCGGCTTTCCGGAACACGTCGTGGTTTTTCACGAAGTACTCCACACCGGAGTACACCGTCGTCACGACGATGACGACCCAGCACACGGTGTTGAGCCAGGAGATGTCCCACAGCAGCATCAGGCAGATGGCCACCATGGTCGAGGCGGTCTTGATCTTGCCGGACCAGGCAGCGGCGATGACGCGGCCGTTATCCACGGCGATCAGCCGCAGGCCGGTCACGGCAAACTCGCGCGCGACCACGAGCAGCAGCGCCCATGCGGGCATCTGGTGCTGCTCGACGAACAGCAGCATGGCCGCCACGACCAGCAGCTTATCGGCCAGCGGATCCATGAACTTGCCGAAATCCGACACCTGATTGTAGTGCCGCGCGATGTAGCCGTCGGCGAAGTCGCTCAGGCTCGCAAGCACGAACACGCCGAACGCCCAGTAGGTATGCCCGGGGAAGCGTAGGTACATCAGCACCAGAAACACGGGAATCAGGATCACGCGGAAGATGGTAATTTTGTTTGCAGTCGTCATGTCAGCACCTCATTCGTGGATTTGTTCGCCGGCAAGATCGCCGTCGTCGCAGCCGGTGATGTGCACCGTGACCATGTCGCCGGGCTGGGCTGCGCCGGTGAAGTAGACCGTGCCGTCGATCTCCGGCGAGTCGGCATACGTCCGGCCGGAGCACATGCCGCTCCTGGCCCGGTGCTCGCACAAAACGGTCATGTTCCGCCCGATGCAGGCGGCGTTGTAGTCGTCCATGATGCCGGCCTGCAGCTCGAGAATGAGATCGGCGCGGCGCTGGGCCTCGTCCGGCTCGCAGCGGTCGGTCATCACGGCGGCGGGCGTCCCCTCCTCGGGGGAGAACGGGAACACGCCCACGCGCTCGAGCCGCACCTCGCGCAGCCACGTGCACAGCTCCTCAAACTCGGCCTCGCCCTCGCCGGGCAGGCCCGTGATAAGGCTCGTGCGCAGCACAAGACCCGGAATGCGCGCGCGCAGCTTCTGCAGCAGCGCGCGGATCTCGTCGCCGGTGCAGTGGCGGTTCATGCGGCGGAGAATGTCGTTGTTGATGTGCTGGATGGGGATGTCGAGATACTTGACGATCTTGTCCTCGTTTGCGATGAGATCGATGAGTTCGTCGTCGATAATCTCTGGGTAGAGGTAGTGCAGGCGGATCCAGCGGATGCCGTCGATCTTCGCCAGTTCCCGCAGCAGCAGCGCGAGACTCGGCTTTCCGTAGAGGTCCATGCCCCAGCGGGTGATGTCCTGCGCGATGACGATCAGCTCTTTCACGCCGAGGTCGGCGAGCTCCCGCGCCTCCTGCACGATGGCGTCGAGCGTGCGGCTGCGGTAGCGGCCGCGGATGGCGGGGATGGCGCAGAACGCGCACCAGTTGTCGCACCCTTCGGCGATGCGCAGGTACGCCCAGCCCGGCCCGGTCGTGACCACGCGGCCGATCTCCTCGATCGGGCCGCTCTTGTCGCCGAAGTACAGCGGACGTCCGTCGTGCATCACGTCCTCAACGGCCGCACAGATCTGGCCGAAGCTGCCGGTGCCGAGCATGCCGTCCACTTCCGGCAGGCTCTCGAGAATGTCCTTTTCGTACCGCTGCGACAGGCAGCCGGTCACGAGGATCTTTTTCAGTCCGCCGGCCTTTTTCACCTCGGCGAGCTGCAGGATCTGGTCGATAGCCTCGCTCTTGGCGCTGTCGATGAAGCCGCAGGTGTTGACGATGGCGACGTCGCACCCGTCCACCTCGCCGACCACCTCGTGGCCGGCCTGATTGAGCAGATAGAGCATCTGCTCGCTGTTGACCTGATTTTTCGCACAGCCGAGCGAGATCAGGCAGATTCGATATGGCATGGGTCAATACTCCTCAAAGTTATCCTGATAGCGCGCGATGGCCGCGCGGATCTCGTCGCGCCCGAAGCCGCGGCGGTAGAGATAGTCCGACGCGCGGCGCAGCTCGTCGCGGTCGGGTGTGTCGCTGCGCAGGCGGCGGCGCAGCAGCGTGTCGATCTGGTCGTCCTGCTCCGGCAGCTCCTGCAGCGCATCGTCCCACAGCTCGCGCGGGATGCCGCGGCGGTAGAGCTCGTTGCGGATGCGCCCGGCGCCGTAGCCCTTGGCGGCGTAGTGCCGCACGCACATGGCGGCGTACTGCGCATCGTCGAGCAGGTGCATCTCCTGCAGCCACGCGGCGGCGTCCTCGGCGTTTTCCGGGCTCTCGCCCTTTTCCTTCAGCCTGTCGGTCAGCTCCTTGACCGACATGGCGCGCGCGCCGATGATGCGCAGCGCCCGCTGCCGGCAGCGCGAGCGCTCGGAGGCCGCGCGCAGCGCGTCCAGCTCCGGGCTCGTCAGTTCCTTTCCGCTGCGCAGGTGAAAATCCGTCACGACGGCGAGCGTCGTGCGCACCTCCTCGCCGGTGTCAAACCGCGCCAGAAAGCGCTCCGGCGCGGTCTGTTTGAGCTCAATGAGCCGGGCCATCAGCCCTGAAAGTCATCGGCTGCCACTTCGACGGCGCGGCCGGAAGCGATGGCGGCCTTGCGCGCCTGCGGGCTCATGAGCTTGTGGGCGTTGGCGCGGATCTCGGCCTCGATCTTGTCAGCGACGTCGGGGTGCTCGCGCAGATATTCCTTCATGCTGTCGCGGCCCTGCACGCGCACATCGCCGTAGGTGTACCACGCGCCGGCCTTGTCGATCAGGTCGAGCTTGACGCCGAGGTCCACGATCTCGCCGATCTTGGAGATGCCTTCGCCGTAGATGATGTCGAACTCCGCCTCCTTGAACGGGGGCGCGACCTTGTTCTTGACGATCTTGGCGCGCGTGCGGTTGCCGATCATCTCGCCGCCGACCTTCAGCGTCTCGATGCGGCGCACGTCGATGCGCACACTGGAGAAGTACTTCAGCGCGCGGCCGCCGGGCGTCGTCTCGGGGTTGCCGTACATGACGCCGATCTTCTCACGCAGCTGGTTGATGAATACGACGATGCAGTTCGTGCGGCTGACCGTGCCGGCCAGCTTGCGCAGGGCCTGGCTCATCAGGCGCGCGATCACGCCGACGGACGACTCGCCCATCTCACCTTCGAGCTCGCTGCGCGGCAGCAGCGCCGCCACGGAGTCGACGACCACGACGTCGAGCGCGCCGGAGCGCACGAGCTGCTCCGTGATCTCGAGCGCCTGCTCGCCGGTGTCCGGCTGGGAGATAAGCAGACTGTCGATGTCCACGCCGAGGGCGCGGGCGTAGGCGGGCTCGAGCGCGTGCTCCACGTCGATGAACGCGACCTCGCCGCCCTCTTTCTGGGCGCTGGCGAGGATGTGCAGCGCGAGCGTCGTCTTACCGGACGACTCGGGCCCGTAGATCTCGACGATGCGGCCGCGGGGCACGCCGCCGATGCCGAGCGCGAGGTCGAGCGACAGGGAGCCGGTGGAGATGGCCTCCACGTTCACGGGAATGTCGTCGCCGAGGCGCATGATGGCGCCCTTGCCGAAGTTCTTCTCGATCTGAGCGAGCGCGGTCTCGAGCGCTTTTTTCTTGTCCTCCGGCTTGACGGGACCGGTGGACACGGGTGCGGATTTTTTCTTTTCAGCCATAGTGATTCACCTCTAAGTATCAGATGCGGCCGACGACGACGCGCCGGATGCCGGCGGTGTCCTCTAGGGCGGTCACATCGGTGTATTTTTCTTCTGTCATCAGCGCCATGACGGCGTCCGCCTGATCCTCACCGACCTCGAACATGAGCCAGCCGCCGGGGCGGAGGATCTGCGTCCAGTGGCGCACGATCGCGCGGTAGAACATCAGCCCGTCCTCGCCGCCGTCGAGCGCGCCGAGCGGCTCGTAGTCGCGCACGGAGCTGTCGAGCGTGAGGATGTCCATGCTCGCCACATACGGCGGGTTCGACACGATGAGGTCGAACGTGCCGATGCCCATGGGGGGCTTTTCGAGCGCGTCGGCCTTGAGGCAGATGGTGCGGTTCTGGTGGTTGCGGCGCAGGTTTTCCTTGCTCACGGTGAGGGCCTCGTCGCTGATGTCCACCATGACGACGCGCGCGGCCGGCAGCTCATGCGCCAGCGCGCAGCCGATGCAGCCGCTGCCGGAGCAGAGGTCGAGAATGCGGGCGTTCATTTTCCGGCCGACGAGCACGCGCAGCGCCGCGTCCACGAGCACCTCGGTGTCCATGCGCGGGATGAGCACGTCGGGCGTGACCACGATCGGCAGTCCGTGAAACTCCCACTCGCCGATGAGATAGGCCAGCGGCTCGCCGGCGATGCGGCGCTGCAGCAGGGCCTCGATCTTCTGTTCATTTTCGTCGGAGGTGTACAGGCGCAGGTCGCGCACGAATTCCTCCTTCGTCTTGCCGACGGCATAGGCCACCAGCAGCCGCGCCTCGAGCGCGTAAGCCTCCACACCGGCGTTTTTCAGCGCCGTGCGCGTGGCCAGATACAGGTCGTTATAGGTCTTTGGCATCTCTCTATCTTCCAGTCCTTTGCTGACGGATTACCAGGCGTCGCTGCCCTTCTGCTCCGGGATGACGAGCTCGAGCGCACGGATGGCGCACTCGATCATGCTGTCGTCCGGCTCGTTGGTGGTCAGGCGCTGCAGCCACTTGCCCGGCGCGGACAGAATGCGCGAGCAGAGGTTGTCGTGCCGGCCGACCCAGCGGTTGATCTCATAACTGATGGACACGACGACCGGCAGCAGCAGCAGCCGCAGGCCGATGCGCACCCACGGATTGTCCCACAAGCCGACGCGCAGGCTCACGAGCGAGAACACCAGAATGCTGATGATGACGACGACGAACAGAAAACTCGTGCCGCAGCGGGGGTGGAAGCGCGACTGTGGCCGCACGTTCTCGACCGTCAGCGGCAGGCCTTTTTCGTAGCAGAAGATGGTCTTGTGCTCCGCGCCGTGGTAGGCGAACATACGCTCGACGTCCTTCATGTGCGCCACGCCCCACAGATACAGCAGGAAAATGACGATGCGCAGCAGGCCCTCAAAGAGGTTGCGCACAACGGGGCTGTGGATAAAGCCCTTGGTCAGGCCGGCGAGCAGCGTTGGGATCAGGATGAACAGCACGATCGACAGCGCGATGCCGAGCACCACGGCCGTGCCGATGATGATGTCCTTGGCCTTCTCCTCGCCGAAGTGCTTTTCGATCCAGAGGTCGATCTTGCCGGGCTCCTCCTGCTCGTCCTCGGGCAGCAGGTCGGCCGAATAGGTCAGCGCCTTCATGCCCTTGACCATCGAGTCGAGAAACACGACGACGCCGCGGATGAGCGGCCAGCCGAGGATCGGGTGCTTTTCGCGGACCCAGTGCAGCTCCTCGACCTTCTCGACCATGCCGTCCTGCGTGCGGCAGACGATGGCCTGCCGGGTCGGGCCGCGCATGAGGATGCCCTCGATGAGTGCCTGCCCACCGATGGACGTGCGGAACGAGACGTTGGTATCGGGTTTTGCGGATTCGGTTTTGCTCATATGGTTACCTCGGTTAGAATGAAATTACGAAGTTAATTGCCGCTCTCCGGCGCGAACGGCAGGCGTACCGAGACCAGTGTGCCGCCGCCGGGGGCGTTGGCGATCGTCAGCGTACCGCCGGAGCGGGTGATGATCTCGTCGCACACGGCGAGGCCTATGCCGCTGCCGCGGGCCTTGTGCTTCTCGCCCTTGAAGAATTTCTCCTTCACGTGCGGCAGCTCGTTTTCCGGGATGCCGGGGCCATGGTCCCTAAATTGAATGGTAGCAGCTTCACTGTCCGAAAAAACGGACACTTCGATCGTCTTGCCGTCGCGGGCGTACTTGGCGGCGTTGTCGAGGATGTTGAGAAACACCTGCTTGAGGCGCTCCGGGTCGCCGGGCACGAGCGGGATCTCCTCCTCGGGCGGGTTGTAGATGAGCTGCATCCCGTCCTGCCGCAGCAGCTCCTGATAGGTGAAGATGGTGTCCTCGAGCTCGCTCTCGATGTCGAGCAGCTCCATGCTCAGGTTGAAGCGGCCGTCCTGGATGCGGGTGAACTCCAGCAGCTCTTCGACGAGACTCGTCAGGCGCGCGGCCTCCTTGGAGATGATGGCGATGCCGCGGCGGGAGTCGCCCTGAATGGCGGTGTCGAACATGAGCGTCTCGCTCCAGCCGGTGATGGCGGTCAGGGGCGTGCGCAGCTCGTGCGAGATCGACGAGATGAACTCCGACTGCATTTTTTCGCTGCGGCTGATCTCCTGTGACAGCTCGTTGATCGCGGTCGCAAGGCGGCCGAGCTCATCGTCGCGCTGCACCGGCAGCTCCGTGCCGTAGCGCCCGCCGGCGATCGTGCGCGTGACCTCCGTGATCTGCTCGACCGGGCGCGACACGTGCCGGCGAAACCACAGCGCGCAGATCACGGCGCCGGCGGCTGCCGCGAGGATGCCGAGTATGATGCCCAACGCCGTGCTGACGCGCCCGGCGCTCAGACCGATGGCCGCGCCGATGGCGACGCACAGCGCCGCGTGCACACATTGGCCCATGGCCATGCGCGAAAACAGGCCGCGGAAGGTGTTTTCCTGTTTGGGTTCGCCTGCGGGGGTGGGGGTGACGTCCTGCATGGCCTCAGTAGCCCCACTTATAGCCGTAGCCCCAGACGGTGGTGATGTATTCCGGTTCGGTCGCGTCGTCCTCGATCTTGATGCGCAGGCGGCGGATGTTCACATCGACGATCTTGACCTCGCCGTTGTAGTCCGCGCCCCAGACGGCGTGCAGAATGTCCTCGCGCGAGAGCGCGCGGCCGGGGTTTTCCATGAACAGCTTCATGATGGCAAACTCCGTCTGCGTCAGGCGGATGTGCTTGCTGTTTTTGTCGAGCGTGCGCGAGCGCAGGTGCAGCACGAACGGCCCGCTCGAGAGCACGTCCTCGGTGTTCTCGCTGCCGCCGATGCGGCGGTAGAGCGCGTCCACGCGCGCAAGCAGCTCGGCAGGGGAGAAAGGCTTGGTGACATAGTCGTCCGCGCCGGTCATGAGGCCGGTGATCTTGTCCATCTCCTGGCTCTTGGCGCTGAGCATGAGGATGCCCATCTTCGAGCCGGTCGCGCGGATGCGGCGGCAGACCTCAAAGCCGTCGATATCCGGCAGCATCACGTCGAGCAGCGCGACGAGCGTGTCCGGATTCTGCTTGAGCTTTTCGAGCGCCTCCTCGCCTGTGGCCGCCTCAATGGGCTCGTAACCGGACCGGCGCAGGTTGATGACGACGAAGCTGCGGATGCTGGGCTCGTCCTCAAGTACGAGAATTTTCTTCATGTGATCCGTATTCCTTTCCAAAGGCGGTGTGTGGGCGCCTTTGCGGTTAGTGGCGTCTGCTTTCCGGGAAAGCAGGAGGTTTGCAGAAATATTCATTTCAGTATATCACACAATTTACAATAGTGGTAGCAAAAAATTACGAATCGTGTTATTCTGTGACACAGGAAATGAGGTGGGCCATATGGAGCTTTTCTGGACGCAGATCACGGACGCGCAGCCGGCGCGCCCTGCGCGCACGAAGGCGCACGGGAGCGCGTGGGGCGTGTCACTGCTGGCGTATGCGGTGCGCGCGGTCTGGGGCATCGACCTGCCGGAGACGGCGGAGCTGCCGGGCGGCAAGCCGTATTTTCCGGCGTGCCCGCAGCTGCACTTTTCCGTCAGCCACACGCGCACGGCGGCGCTCGTGGCCGTGTCGGCCGCGCCGGTCGGCGCGGATGTGGAGCAGGTGCGCCCGCTGCACCCGGCCATGGCGCGGCGGCTCGCGCAGGCGGACTGCGGCGACCTGCAGCCGTTCGAGCTCTGGACGCTGCGCGAGAGCTGGTTCAAGCTCACGGGCGCGGGCGACCTGCGCACGATCCCGTTCCGGCGCACGGCCGGGGTGCTCGTCCCGCCGGAGGCGGGGGCGCTCTGCCGCGTGTATGATGCCATCCCCGGCTGCATGGCCGCCGCGTGCTCGCTTGCCGAGCAGCCGCCGGAGCGGCTGCGGTTTGTGCCGCCGCGCGAGATTTGCATTTGTACTTGAAATATGCACCCGGCTGTTGTATAATCAAACAGCCGAATTTGCCGGTGTGATGGAATTGGTAGACGTGCTTGACTCAAAATCAAGTGCCGCAAGGCGTGCCGGTTCGAGTCCGGCCACCGGCACCACGGCGTCAGAAGAAGCCAGCACCGTTCCGTTTCCGCCTTGCGGCGAAAACTGCACGATGCTGGCTTCTTCAACATATGATGGATATTCAGTTTCGTTTGGAGAAGGATATGAGTTTCACGGATGGATTACTTATACATGGGTTATTCCTATAAAAGGTAGACCTACGAAAGGACGCTAGCCAGAATGAAGCAACACTTTATCATATACACGGGACTGGACATTATTATCCAGGAATGATTGTGCCTGAACCATATGCTACAACCTATTTTCGTCTTAAATAATATAGGATATAGGAGATGAAACGATGCTTGCATTTGATAAAAGTAATGCCAACTTGTTAAAAGAACTTTTATACAGAAGTTATGTTCATGATGCAAAGCTGGAGAGCATCAGATATGATAGTGAGGATAAATGCATAAAAATTGCATTGACCAATTCAACTTTTGGTGTTGCATACGATTTAACATTTAAAAGTGTAGAAATTGCATTAGCGATCAAAGGCAAGGAATATGGAAGCTCAGAAACACTTGTTTCACTAACTGTGGAAAAAGATTTTTCGTATCTGCAGGTGTATATTCCAAAATGCGGTGCGTTTGCTCAGGACTCTCTTTACCTGTTGTTTCAGATGTTTTCTGGAGATGAATTGCATATTGTTGCGCAGGAAGTGCTTATTGAAATTATAACCGAGCAAAGGAAGCAGCTTTGAATAAGAAGTGCTGGCGGTGCATCAGCACCGCCCGCATTTTGTTTCCACGGCGGTGTCAGGCACATAAAAGACACAGACTGGACACAGGAACTTTTCAGATTCTTCAACATTCGCCCCGGCGCGGCGGATATACTGGACAGCGAACGAATGAGGGAGGTCTTTGCATCATGTGTACCGCAGCAACATACTGCAACGGCGATTTTTATTTCGGCCGCAACCTGGACTACGAATTTTCCTACGGCGAGCACGTGACCATCACGCCGCGCAACTACCCGATCCGCCTGCACGGCGGCGCGCTCGACCGGCATTATGCCATGATCGGCATGGCGCATATCCAAAACGACTACCCGCTCTATTATGACGCGGTCAACGAGAAGGGCCTGTGCATCGCGGGGCTGAACTTTGTGGGCAACGCGGTCTACCCGCCCGTCACGCAGGGCGTGGCCTCGGTGCCGCAGTACGCGCTCATCCCGTGGCTGCTCGGCACGTGCGCCACGGTCGCCGAGGCGCGCAATGCGCTCGCGCGCGTGGTCGTGGACAACACACCGTTTGCGCCCGAGCTGCCGTGCGCGCAGCTGCACTGGCTCGTCGCCGACCGCAGCGGCTGCATCGTGGTCGAGGCCACGGCGGACGGCCTGCACGTCTATGACGACCCCGCCGGGGTGCTGACGAACAACCCGCCGTTTCCGCAGCAGGTGGCCGCGCTGCGCAACTACACCCGCCTGAGTCCGAGCCAGCCGCCGGCCGATTTTGGCGGCGTGCCCGTCACGCTCGACAGCCGCGGCATGGGCGCGCTCGGTCTGCCGGGCGACCTGTCGTCGCCCTCGCGGTTCGTGCGCGCGGCGTTCGTGCGCGCCAATGCCCGCTCGGCGCAGACGGAGGACGCGAGCGTCAGCCAGTTTTTCCACATCCTCACGAGCGTGGAGCAGCAGCGCGGCTGCTGCGAGCTGGACGACGGCCAGTATGAGATCACGCTCTATTCCAGCTGCTGCAACGCGGACCGGGGCATTTATTACTACACGACCTATGATAACCGCCAGATCACCGGCGTGAAGCTCCATTCTGCCGACCTCGACAGTGCGCAGCTCACGGCGTATCCGCTCGTGGATACGCAGCAGATCCGCTGGGAAAATTAAATCCAATGCAAGGAAAGACCGGGGCATCCGCTGGGATTCCCCGGTTCGTGCGTTTATGTTGTTTGGCAGAGAAATTTGCGGCTTGCCAAACGCACCGCACAATTTTATGATTGTGTGGAAAGAAGGTGCGCCCTTGCCGCAGGGAGCGGACAGCGCGGTGTTCGAGCAGCGCGCGCTCCAGCGGGGTGTGCAGGTCTATGGCAGCTACCGCTTTGCCGTTGCCAGCCGCCGCGGCGGCACGCTCTACTGCACGCAGGCGGGCGACCGCATCCGCATGAGCGGCAACGCGGCCGTCTACTCCGTGGCGGACATCCGCATCGACTGAGCGGGAAACCGAATCTGACCGTACAAGGCCCGGCTGCACAGATGTGCAGCCGGGCCTTGTGCTGGGGGGATATGCATGAGAGATAGGGAAGAGAAGCGGTTTCTTTGTGCCGGCGCAGTGCGGGAACGGTGTGGCCTGTTCTCCCGACCGGACGCCGTCAGGATACGGCGCTGGATGAGACGCATGCTAAAAGCGTTTAAAACGGGCGTTCAAGGCGCCGTATTTCCCGCACAGCGCTGGTCTGGATTCTGTGTTTACAAAAAAAGGGGCGTGTGGTAAAATAAAAAGAATTTTGTATGCCAAAGGAGACGGTTTCGTGAGACAAACACCTCTGCGGCCAGATGCACAGCGCTCCGGAAAGCGCTCGCTGTGCCTGTGTGCGGCTGCGCTGTTGGCAGCAATGGCGCTGCTGGCGCTGCTCAATTCCAAGATCACGGTTTATTCGGATGACTACTGGTACGGGACATTCTTCCAAAATGGCTTTTCCGGTTTCCTGCGGGAGATGTACCAACACTATATGCAGACCAATGGCCGCCTGTATGTGCACGCGATCATCCCGGTCGTTTTGCTGTTTGACACGAAGCTGTTTATCTTTCTCAGTCCTGTTTTGCTCGCGGCGCTGTACGCAATGGGGGCAAAGGCGCTAAATGCGGAGCTCAAGTTCAGCTCGGTACTGCTGGCGGCGGCACTCGGCATTCTCTGCACACTTGCGTGCGATGTGCGGTATCTGCGGATGAGCCTGCTGTGGATCTCTGCGTATTTCAACTACATTTTCCCCGTCTGTATGACCGCCGCCGCCGCTTTGTTTCAGCAGCGCTGGTATGCGGGGCGGCAGGGCAGGACCGGCCATGTCTTTGGCCTGATTTTTGCCGTGCTGGCCGGTGCATCCACGGAGCAGTGCGGCATCGTTTCCCTGGTTGTGGTCTGGGGCTACGCGATCCTCAACCGCATCTGGGGCGGTGTGGAGCGTAAACGCTGCTGGGGATATCCGCTCTTTGTACTGCTCGGCTTTCTGACCATTTTGTGTGCGCCCGGTTCCTGGGCCCGCGTCGACCGCGGGGTCGAGGGCGGCATCTTCAGCTGCCTGATTCCGAGTGTGTTTGTCCGGCGCTTTTACGATGCGATCATTTATGCGGTTAAATACCCCTCGGCTGTTGCCCTTCTGGCGTTGACGGACGTGACGGCGGGGCTGCTGTGCTGCCGTGACCGGCGGTTGAGCCGCTGGTTGCTGGTGGGGTTCCCACTGGCTGCGCTGCAGATACTGGCGTATGTACTGGGGTGGAGCGGTTTCGCCTGCGTGCTGTACGCAGTGAGCCTGCTGGCGTTGACCGTGTTGTTTTTGCTGCGGCGGGAATACTGGATGACGGGCGTGATGCTGCTTGGCTCGCTTGCCTCGAACATGATGCTCATCATCACAACACTCAATTCCGAGCGCACGGCCATGATCGGCATGGTCACGCTGATCCTCGTCATGCTCGATCTGCTTCTGCGCCTGACGCAGACGCTGCGCCGGGGCTGGGCATGTGCGGTGCTGTGCCTGTTGGCAGCGGTCTGCTGTGCGGCCTATGTGCCCACGCTCAAGGGCTACACGGAGTCAAAAAAGATCGTGGACGCCAACCTTGCTTCCATTGCGCGCAGTCGGGAGACGGGCGTGGCTGAGTTCAACATCGACATTGACCCGCGCTATCGCTTCACCATGCCGTTTGAGGGCAGCTATTTCTATAACAATTTCCGAAATTACTACCATATGGATCCAGACACGAAGCTTATTTTTACGAGTGACAAGTGGAAACTCGGCTGGCTCGAAACGGCGGACGGCGATGTGTGCCAGTTCCCGACCCTGAGCGACGCCACGGGGCTGTATTTTCCGTTTGAGCAGGCGGTCGCTGCCGCGGGCGGGCAGACCATTTACTCCTGGCTGGATCACAGCTATGACGTCACGTTTGGTGATGCGCATTGGCACATCACGTCCGAGGGCAGGATCAGCCGGGTGAATGACGATGGCACATATGCGCTGCTCGGCAGTGACTTTGTGATCTCGCTGCCGTTTTCCGAGACGTATACGCTTTTGTATGCGCGCGCCGATCAGCTTGCGCAGTATTTCGGCCTCGCCTGGACCTATGACGCGGCACAGAGCCGCTACCAGGTCCGCGTCGGATAATGGCCACCACGAACCAAAACCATGCGTTTCGCGCGTGGTTTTGGTTTTTGTGATAAAATGGGCGAGCCTGCTGCTGGCGTTTCTGGCGTTTGCGCCTCCGCTTGGCAAGAAAATCTGCGTGCCGGCAGCTTGCGCGGCCGCCGGACGGCGTGCACATCAATTGCTATGCCGCGGGCGATATCGTCTCGCGCAAGACCACGACGGACGTCGGCAGGCTCAACGGCCGCTCCGGCGGCATTGCCGTGGACTATAACTGCTACTTCAACAGCGAAGCGCTTCAGAAGCAGGGCGACACCGTCGATGCGCCCGCCGTGGCCGTCGGCGTCAACGCCAACGACAGTGCGCTGCTCAAAAACGTTTCCGGTAAGACGAAGGCCGAGCTTGGCAGCGACGCGTTCGCGCAGCTGCTCAATGACAACGCCGCCCGGATGGCGGACGCCGTCGCGGAGGTCAATGCCTACCTTGAGACGCTGCAGGAGCGCGGCTTCGTGCACAAGAACGATTACACCGGCAATGACCTGCTGACCTGGCGCGCGCAGGACGGCGCGGTCGGCTTCTTCGCAGAGCCGGCGCCGGAGCTGCCGTTTGACGATGTTGCTGCAGGCAGCTGGTACTATGACGACGTGGCTTATGTCTTTGCCAAGGGCATCATGGTCGGCACGGGCGGCGGGCACTTCTCACCGGCCGTCGCCACGACGCGCGGCATGGTCGTGACCATGCTCTATGAGTACGCCAGGTACAGGGGCTATGACGTCACGAAGGCGGCGGACCTGTCCGGCTTTGTCGATCAGGGCAGCGTCAGCGACTTTGCGGTCGGCCCGATGCAGTGGGCGGTCGCGCAGGAGCTGATCTTCGGCGTCGGCGGCAATGCCATCGCGCCGAGCTGGCTGCAGTGCTGCACCGTTTTTGCGAAATGTTCGCCTGAACCCGGCACATACATTTGTTCCCGGCACGGGGGCGCATCCATCCGGATGCGCCCCTGTTTTGCGCCGCACGCAGAAAAAGTCTTAATTTTCCAAGCGAATTTTTAAATATTTAAATTGACGTAGGGACGGGAAACTACTATAATAATAAATATTTTTGTAATATTTTAAGCGAACGCTTTTTTGCTTTCCTCGAAAGGATGGTTTTCATGGCAACCGTTTCTGCGCCGGCCAAGCGCGCGCAGCGGCTGCGCCCGGCCCCGCTGTGGCTGAGCCTGCTGCTGGCATTTCTGGCGTATTTTCTTCTGGATTTTTCCCTGCGTCTGTTTTACGGCTCGATGAGCAATGTGTCGCTCTGGGCGTGGCAGCCGTTGGTGTTCACGCTGCTGTGGTCGGGCACGATGACGGCGATCGCTGCGCTGCTGCCGCGAACGGGCCGGCGCATCTTTCTGCTGGTCACGTTCGTGCCGTTTGCGCTGCTGGCCATCACGAACTGCGTGCTCTACAAGCTGACGGGCACGTGCTTTTCCTTTGCCGACCTTGCCTATGCCGGAGACGGCGCGCGGTTTATCAGCGCGTCCTACTTCCGTCTGAGGAAAGGCGAGTGGTTCAGTCTCGCCGTTTGCATGGCCATGATGCTCTGCGCCGTGATCTTCATGCCGAAGGCGCGCCCTGGCCGCCGCGGCCGGATCGTGGCCGCCGTGCTGGCGGTCGCGTGCGCGGCGGGCATCGTCGTTGTCCACAATGCGCTGGTGTACCGGGGCGATGATCAGGACCGCACCGAGTACCTCTCCTGGGACAACGCAGAGAGCCACGACACGTTCCGCGACACCTATACGGACTTCAGCAATCCCAACTGCTGCCTGATGCTGGCCGGCCTGTACCAGTACACCGTGCGCGGCGCGGCCGTGACGCTCTGGCCGCAGGACACGGCGACGGATGCGCGCATCGCGGAACTGGACGACTACTATGCGTCCCACCCGAAGGAGGCGGCCGATACGCCCATGACCGGCGCGTTTGCGGGCAAGAACCTGATCTTCATCATGATGGAGTCCATGGACGACTGGCTCGTGACGCCGGAGTATATGCCCAACCTCTGGCAGATGGAGCAGGAGGGCCTGTATTTCCCGAATTACTACGCGCCGATGTTCCTCTCTGCCGGCACGTTCAACTCGGAGTTCACGGCCAACACCGGCCTCATCGCGCCGGAGCATCACGTGCGCAACTCGTACTACGCCGAGCATGCGCTGCCGTATTCGCTGGCGAATCTGTTTCGTGACGCGGGCTACCGTGCCCGGTCCTATCATGCGGCCAGCCCGAACATTTATAACCGCGGGCAGATCCACCTGAACTTCGGCTATGAGTCCTATAACGACTACGGCGATCTCGGCATGGACGACTTTATGCTCGATTCGCAGCTCCTGCGCGGCTATGATCAGATCGTCTCGGACGAGCCGTTTTTCAGCTTCATCATCACGTATTCCGGCCACGGGCCGTACACTACGGAGCAGCAGAACATCTCGGAGCCCCATCTGGACCGTGCCCGCGCCGTAATCGACTACAGTACCGTGCCGTATACGACCGAAGCGCAGAAAGAGGAGTACACCCGCGCCGTGGCGCAGGCCATGGAGACGGACGCCTTCATCGGCGGCCTGCGCGAGCGGCTGGAGGCCGACGGTCACGCCGAGGACACGGTGCTCGTGCTGTTCACGGATCACTACTGCAAGTATTTCTCCGATACGGAGCTCATCGAGGCCATCAAGGGCACCACGGATCACAACCTGCTCTCGAACGTACCGTTCGTGATCTGGACGGAGGGCATCACGCCGCAGGTCTCCGAAAAATACGTCAGCACGATGGACATCGCGCCGACGATCGTGGATCTGTTCTCGCTGGACGCCGACCCGACGTATTACATTGGCAGCGATATGTTCGGCCCGGACGGCGGCGTGGTCTACTTCCGCAACTACGCGTGGTATGACGGCAAGACCTATGACACCGGCAATGACGCTTCGACCAACCCGGCCGTGCTGGCCATGCGCGAGCAGGTGCATGAGCAGATCGACATCTCGCAGGATACGTTCCGCTGCAACTACTTTGCCTACCTGCAAAAGCGCAGCGGCGAGACCGAAACGAAATAGCAGGCAAAAAAATCCCCCGGATGCGCCGCATCCGGGGGATTTTTTTGCGATTTGTTATCCGTTCACGCCGGGGATCAGGTCGAGGATGGTCTTGCTCTCCTTGACGGTGACGGTGCAGGCGGCGGAGTGCGTCGTGCCGTCGGCGCCGGTGATCTGCAGGATCACGCTGGTGGAGCCGGCAGCGGCGGCCGTGGCCGTGACGCTGTAGGTATCGTCTGTGCCGTTGCCGGTGCGCACCGGCTGGCCGAGCGAGACGACGCTGCCGTCGGCCGCGTAGATCTTCACGGAATCCTGCAGGCTGTCGAGATTCTGCCCGTGGATGTGGAACGTGATGGTGCCGGTCTTCGTGCCGCCGAGATCGAGCGTGGCCGAAGCGGTCTCGGCCGTGACGCTGTCGACGCGCGACGGCGCCTGCACCGTGATCTGGCACGTGGCGGTGCAGCTGCCGGCAGAGGCCGTGATCGTTACGGCCCCGGAGCTCGTCGCCACGACGATGCCCTTTTTCACGGTGGCGATGTTCGGATCGCTGCTGGCCCAGGAGACGAGATCGTCCGGGGCGTTTGCGGGCTGCATGGTCGCCGTGAGCGTGAGCGAGTCGCCGATCTGCATTTCGGCCCGGTCCTTATCGAGCTTGAGGCTCTTGACCTCGATGGCGTCGTTCGTGACGGTGATCGTGCAGTCGGCCGAGCGCTTGCCGGCCTTGACGGTGATCTTGGCCTTGCCCTCGGTCACGCCGGTGACGACGCCGTCCTTCACGGTGGCGACGGCGGCGTTGCTGCTCGACCAGGTGAGCGTTTCGTCCGTCAGCTCCTGCCCGCTGGCGTCGAGCACGGTGGCCTTGAGCGTGAGGGTGTCCTGCGGAGCGATCTCGGCCGATTCGTGATCGAGCGTGATCGAGTCGACACCGGACTTTCCGCCCTGCAGCGCCATGACGATAATGAGCACGACGAGCGCCACGACGACGAGCGATCCGAGCACGATGGCGATGGTTTTCTTTGCATTGTGCGGTTTTTCCGCGCCCTCGGACTCGACCGGCACGGCCTTGCGCTGTGCCTTTGGTTTCGAGCCGGGGAACGTGTCCGCGGCGACGGCCTTGGCAGCGGGCGCTTCCCGGCGGACGGCCTGTGCCTGCTGCGGCTGGGCCGCTGCGGCGCGGCGCGCCACGGCGAGCAGGGCCGCGCGGAACTCCTCCACGGAGGCGTAGCGCTGGGCCGGATCGTCGGCGCAGGCGCGCATGACGACATTCTTCAGCGCATGACTGCCGTGGAGCGGTTCGGGCAGCGGGTCGCCGCGCAGGCGCTGCTCGCGCGCGATCGCAAGATCCGAGGCCTCCACCGCCGTCGGCGGCAGCGGCACGAACGGGATGCGCCGCTCGTTGAGCGCCCAGTAGAGCACCATGCCCACGGAATAGAGGTCGCTCTCGGGCGAGACCTCCGCGCCGCACAGCACCTCAGGCGCCATGAAATCGTTTGTGTTGTCCACGGCGGAAAACTGCGCCATGCCGAAGTCGCCGAGCTTATACGTGACCTGCTCGTTGAAGTTGCCGCCGCCGACAAAGACGTTGCGCGGCTTGATATCGCCGTGCACGATGCCGCGGCGATGGCACGTCTCCAGCGCGCTGCACAGACCGGCGCCGAGCTGGATGATGTCCGCCTCGCCGTGCGGATGGTTGCGCAGGTAGTCCGGCAGGGAGGGCAGCAGCTCCGTGCGCACATAGATGTCCCAGCCGCGGCCGTCCGGGTGCGCGCGGATGACGTGATCCTCGCACCGCAGCAGATTCGGCTCATCGCTGATGGCATCGACCGCCATGAGCTGCCGCGCGATCGTCTCCACCTGGCGGTGGAGCAGGGCGGTCACTTCCTCCGGCGTGCGGCCCTCGGCGACGAGGGCGTCAAAGTCCTCCGGCGCGGCGGGGATCGACAGCACCTTCAGCGCCGCGTGATCCACCATGCCGAAGCCGTCGTCGCGCGCGATCTCGTACACCGTCCCGTAGGAGTCAGTGCCGAGTGTACGTACAGGTTTCCAGTTTTGATAGTCCAGATTGCGGAATCGTTCTTCCATGTGCGATCTGCACCGCCTTCCATATCAGGGTGAAAATCTTGTTATCAAACCAATCTACATTATACTGAATCCGCCGGCAATCTGCAAGAGGTGCGCGCAGGGAAAATGACTGCATTTTCTCTTTGTGCGCGAAAACGGCGGAATTATGTACCTTTTTCTACCCAAACGCCGGGTATCCATGCTAATTTTGTAAAGTGAATCTTGACTTTCGTTTAAGATTTGACTATGATAAAACAAGGAAACAAGGGACACAGTTGGTTCCGCCACAAACTGAAAGGGGATTTTTCACGATGATTGACGCGATTGTTTATTCTTCGCTCTCCGGTTCCTGTGAGGAGTACGCCCACCGCATGTCGGCAGCGTTGCATGTTCCGTTCTTTACGGAGCAGTCGCACATCTGCCCGACCGGCCGCAAGGTGGTCTACATCGGCTGGCTGCTGGCCGGCAAGGTTGTTGGCCTGAACAAGGCCAAGGAGCGCTATAACGTGGTCGGCGTGGTTTCGGTCGGCATGGGTGCTCCGGCTGCCAACGCGGAGGAAGTCTGCCGCAAGAAGAACGGCCTCGGCACCGACATTGCGGTGTTCCCGCTGCAGGGCCGCTTTGACCTGAAGCGTCTGCCGCTGCCGTATCGCCTGATCATGAAGGTGAAGATCAAGGACATTGCCAAGCGCCTGAACGCGAAGGCTGCCAAGACCACGCTCACGCCCGCCGAGCAGGCCTGCCTGACCATGGCGACTGTCGGCCGCGGCGAGCCCGCTACCTGGGACGGCATTCAGGCCGCCATCGACTGGGTCGAGGCCAACAGCTTCCACTCCAAATTCCCGGAGCCGAAGGTCTGCTGAGCACCATATCATCCTAACCCTATGCGTTCCGCCGGACGGGAATGTCCGGCGGAACATGTTTGCGTGAAAAAGCCGCTGCCCGGCCGGGCAGCGGCTTTTTCTCATTTTTTCTTCTTTTTGTTTTTCTGCCCGGCGAGCGTCGCATCGGACGGGCCGGTCTCGGTCTTGCTCTCACCGCCGCCGATGTGGTCGACGATCAGGATCATGGCGCCGAGCAGCGCCGGCACGAGATAGCCGATGAACATCGCGGCGCTGCTGGTCATGTCGCCGCGGACGATGCCCACGACCACGCTGATGACGCCGAGAATGATGAGGAAAATACCCATGAACTTCGTTCTGGACATGGTGAAAACTCCTTCTCCGGTTGGATTTCCGGTACGCTTACTGTGCGTAGTACCGGGTGAGAATGGTGGCGGTCTGCGCGCGGGTGGCATTGCCGCGCGGCTGCAGATAGAGGGACTTCCCCAGGGTGATGCCGGCGATGAGCTTTTGCCCGACGGCCCAGCGCATGGCGTCCACGGCCCAGTCATTCACGCTGCCCGCGTCGGCAAAACCGCTCAGGTCTGCGGAGGCTTTGGCCTTGCCCGGGGCGGCCGTTTTCGTGTAGCGGAAGAGGATCGTGGCCATCTGCTCGCGCGTGACGTTGTTTATCGGGTCGAACGTGGTGTCGGACGTGCCGGTGACGATGCCGTTCTGATAGGCCCAGAGGACGGCGGCGGAGTACCACTCGTCGGTCCTCACGTCCGTGAACGGCGTCTTGCCGCTGACGCTCGGGCTGCGGTTCATGCGGTAGAGCACGGTCACGAGCATACCGCGCGTCATGGTGATGTTCGGGCTGAACTCGGTGGGGGACGTGCCGAGCATCAGGTTGTGGCTGCTGGCATAGAGCGCTGCGTCGAAGTACCAGCTGCCGGCGACGACATCCGTAAACGGAGACTTGGGCAGGGTGCTCATATCGAGCGAGAACGAGACGGTGAGCGACACGGCGCTGCTGCCGGTGGCGTAGGTGTAGCTCGGCTTTTCGACGGCGGCGCTGTAGCGCGCGATGCCGGTCTCTTTGTCGTAGCTGGCGCCCTTGACGGCGGTGATGCTGCCGATGTTGTCCTTGCCGACGATCTGGCTGAGGTCAAACAGGCCCACGCCGTTTTCCGTGCCGGTGAGCGCGTAGCTGCCGGGCAGGGTCTGCACATGACCGGTGTCGGTCTCGGCGTCCTTGATGGGCAGACCGGTCAGGTCGAGCGTGGCGAGCTGGTTGCCGCCGCAGTAGATCTCACTCAGGTGCGTGTTTTTCGACACGTCGAGCGCGGTGAGCTTGTTGTCCTCGCAGTTGAGCGCCACGAGCTCCGTGAAGTATTCGATGCCGGTCAGGTCGGCGATGCCGTAGTTGCTGCAGTTGAGCTCCGACACGTGGCGCAGCTCGAGCGCCGAGAGCCGGCTGTCGCCGTTGACGTCGGCGGCCTCGGCAAGCAGGGTGCGGAAGGCCGCATCCGGGAACGCCTTTTCATCGAGCGCGACGCCGGTCGTCAGTCCCTGCATCTCAAAATACACGGCCATGGACGGCAGGCCCTTGCGCCCGGTGTCGTACTGATAGGTGAAATAGTCCGGCGTTTTGGCATACACGGCGGCGCCGGTCTGCTTGTCATAGTTTGCGTCCGGCACGCGCGCAACGCTGCCGATGTTGTCCTTGCCGACGATGGCGTCCAGGTACACGGTGCACTGCTGCCCGTCCGTGACGGCGCCGGTCTGCTCCGGCAGGTACTGCGGGCTGAGGATCGGGTTTGCGGTCTTGCCGTCGCCCTGCGCGGTGGCATTGAGTGCGGTGCAGCCGCTCAGGTCGAGCGCGGCGAGCGCGTTGCCGCTGCAGTCGAGCGACTCGAGCGCGGTGCAGCTTGTCAGTTCAAGCGCAGCCAGATCGTTGAGACTGCATGTGAGCACCTTGAGCGTTTTGTGTCCGCTCAGGTCGAGCGCGGTCAGGTGGTTGGCGCTGCACTCGAGCGTGGTCAGCTTTTCGGCGGCGGACACGTCGAGCGCGGTCAGTTTGTTATACGAGCACGCGACGGTTTTCAGCGCGGTGCAGCCCGTGAGATCGAGCGCCGTGAGCGCGCAGCTCGAGGCGTCGAGCGCCGTGAGCGCGGTGCAGCCGGCGAGCTTCAGGCTCTGCAGCTTGCGGCAGCTGGACACGTCGAGCTTTTCGAGCTTGGTCATGCCGCTCAGGTCGAGCGTTGTGATCTGGTTGTTGCACGCGATCAGTTCGTGCAGGTTCGTGAAGTGCTTGATGCCGGTCAGGTCGGCGACCTTTGTGATCTTCATTTCAAACAGGTCGATGCACTGCACGGCCGCACACTCGGCCGCGGAGAGCTTGTTGTCCTTGTTCGTGTCGCAGTAATCGGTCACGTACGTGCGCAGCGCCGCATCCGGGAAGTGCTCGGCATCGACCGGGATCTCGCCCGCTGCCATGGCCGGCACGCCCAGCGCCAGCAGCATCACGGCCGCCAGCAGCAGGCAAAACGCCTTTTTGAGATGTTTCATTGCGGTTCCTCCTGTAAAAATTCCAGAAAAACGCGGTATTTGTCATTGCCTTCATTGTATCAGGTCTGCCGCTGCGGGTCAATCTCCAGTTGCGGCGCAGTGGTTTCCCGCGCGCCGCGCGTGCACGGCGTGCTCGGCCACGAGCAGCATGGCGGCCATGCCCAGATAGCCGTAGACCGGGTAGACGGTGCCGATCAGGTCGCCGAAGCCGAACAGACTTCCGGCGAAGGCGGCGGCCGTGAGCACGAGCAGCAGGGCCGTGCGGTGTCCGGCCAGCCGCGCGGACTTCTGCCCGGCGTAGGTCAGCACGGCCACGAGCGAGGACACGCTCGTGCCGAACATGCCGAGAAACAGCAGCACGGCGTACACAACGCCGGCCGTGCCCAGCCGGCAGGCAAGGTCGAGCATGGGCAGCTGTGCCCCGACGCTCTCCGGACTCACGGCCAGCGCGGCGAGCACGCCGAGCGCGACCGCCAGCAGCAGCACGCAGCCGAGCACCGTGCCCCAGACGGCGGTGCCGGGTTTCTTCAGGTGGCGCGTCAGCGGGGCGAGGATGCCCACGGTGGCGAAAAAGTTGTAGGCCGCGTAGTTCACGGCGCTCGTGGCCCAGTTGCCGAGCATGGGGTTCGTATCCCCGGCGGCAAAGGCCGCGGCGGTCAGCCCTGTGCGGTGCAGCCGGATGCCCGCGATGACGAGCGCGGCCACGATCATGCACGGCACGGCGACCGTGAACACCGACACCATGCCGCCGAGACCGAAATACGCCGCCGCCGCGATGAGCACGCACGCGATGGCCGCGCCCAGCCACACCGGCAGGCCGAGCATCTGCTCGCCGAGCGCGCCGATGCCGGCGGCCATGATGCACACGACGCCGAACAGCAGCGCCGCCGTCAGCACGCCGACGACCGTACGCAGCCATGGGATGTCCGCACGCACGATCAGCGCGTCCATCGTCTCGATGCCGGTGCGCGCGCTCAGCCGCAGGAGCAGCACTCCGGTGCCGCCGAGCAGCGCGACCGCGAGCACGAGCCCCAAAAGCCCCCGCGCACCGAACGCGCCGAAATACTGCCACAGCTCCTGCCCGGACACGTACCCCGCGCCGAGAAAGCACCCGGCAAACGTCAGTGCCAGCCGCAGCGTGCCGATCTTCTGGGGCATGATGATCTCCTCCCGTCCAAACTGCCAAGATAGCAAGCAGTATACCATATTCTGCGCGGGAAGCCAAGATGACCGCGCGGCAAATTGACAAATTGTGACCCGCGGCCTATAATGGCACAGACCCGTTTGGAAATATGGAGGGAAAAACAATGAATCAACCCTGTCTGGTCATCATGGCCGCCGGCATGGGCAGCCGCTTCGGAGGCCCGAAGCAGACGACGCCCGTGGACGAGTACGGCCATTTTCTGCTGCACTATTCGCTCTTTGACGCTTACCGCGCGGGCTTCCGCAAGGTCGTGTTCGTCGTCAAGGAGGATACGGCCGAGGAGTTTCGTGAGAGCGTCGGCCCGGCCGTGGCCGCGGCGTTCGACGTGCGCTATGCCTATCAGAAGCTCGACACACTGCCGGAGGGCTACACCGTGCCCGACGGCCGCACGAAGCCATGGGGCACAGCTCACGCCGTGCTGTGTGCCGCGCCCGAGATTGACGGGCCGTTCGCCGTTATCAATTCCGATGATTATTACGGCATCGAGGCCTACCGCCTGCTGTATGATTTTCTCGCCGTGCCGCGCCCCGAGCGGTCGTATGCCATGGTGGGCTTCCGCCTGCGCAACACCGTCACGGCCAACGGCAGCGTGTCGCGCGGCGTCTGCACGGAGCGCAATGGCATGCTCGAGAGCATCACGGAGCGCACGCACATCGAGCAGCGCGGCGCGGACGCCGCCTACACCGAGGACGGTGAGCACTTCATCGACCTGCCGGGCGATACGACGGTGTCCATGAACTTCTGGGGCTTTTCGCCGCTGTACCTGCGCGAGCTTGCGCGCCGGTTTCCGGCGTTTCTGGACGAGAACCTGCCGCGCAACCCGCTCAAGTGCGAGTATTTCGTCCCGTCGATCGTGGACGCGCAGCTGCGCGCCGGCACGGCGGACGTCACCATGCTGCACACGGACGACGCCTGGCACGGCGTGACATATCACGACGACCTGCCGGATGTGGTCGCGGCGCTGCGCGCGCTGCGCGACGCGGGCAAGTACCCGGACAACATCTGGTGAGCGCCGCCCAACGAGAACCGCTTCGCCGGGTTCTCACAGACACGCCCGCGGGGGACTTCCCTGCGGGCGCGTTTTTGTGGTATACTGTTTTTATTCTTGCATTTTCACGAGGTGCTTATGAAGCAACTGGTTTTGGGCATTCTGGCGCACGTGGACGCCGGGAAGACGACGCTGTCCGAGGCGCTGCTCTACCGCACGGGCGCGATCCGCGACCTCGGGCGCGTGGACCACAAAAACGCGCACCTGGACACGCACGCGCTCGAGCGTGCGCGCGGCATCACGATCTTTTCGCGGCAGGCGCGCCTGCCGCTGGGCGACACGGCGGTCACGCTGCTCGACACGCCGGGCCACGTGGACTTTTCCGCCGAGATGGAGCGCACGCTGCAGGTGCTCGACTATGCCGTGCTCGTCATCAGCGGCACGGACGGCGTGCAGGCGCACACGGAAACGCTCTGGCAGCTGCTGCGGCGCTACCGCGTGCCGGTGTTCGTGTTCGTGACGAAGATGGACCTGCCGGGCGCGGATCGTGCGGCGCTCATGGCCGACCTGCGCGCGCACCTGAGCGGCGCGTGTGTGGACTTCACCGACCCCGACCCGGAGCAGATCGCCCTGTGCGACGAGGCGGCGCTCGAGCAGTATCTTGACACCGGCGCGCTGCCGGACGAGACCGTGTGCGCGCTCATCCGCAGCCGTAAGCTCTTCCCGTGCCTGTTCGGCTCTGGGCTGAAGCTCACGGGCGTGGACGCCTTTCTCGCGGCGCTTGAACGTTACGCAGCGCCGCCGGAGTATCCGGCGGAATTCGGCGCACGGGTGTTCAAGATCATGCGCGATGCGCAGGGCAATCGCCTCACGTGCCTGAAGGTCACGGGCGGGCAGCTGCGCGTGCGCGCGCCGCTGACGTATTTCCCCCGCGGGGCGGACACGCCCGTGCAGGAGAAGGTGAACGCCATCCGGCTCTACTCCGGCGAGAAATTTGACGCGGCGGAGACCGTCCCGGCCGGGGGCGTGTGCGCCGTGCAGGGCCTGACGCAGACGTATCCGGGGCAGGGGCTCGGCAGCGCGGCGGCGTCCATGCCGCAGTCGCTC